>ERZ1026814.723-NODE-723-length-15782-cov-7.234558_pt1 | contig 15782 bp, 10 predicted proteins | sample MGYA00520871_ERZ1026814 | MGnify/ENA primary metagenome ERZ1026814 (study PRJEB33270, sample SAMEA104284478) | anaerobic digester metagenome | biome: Anaerobic digester microbiome; feature: mesophilic sludge digester; material: Anaerobic digester biomass | place... | reverse complement strand
TGAGTGAGTGGTGAGTGTGTATGGGATATAGAGTATGTGGTGGTGAGAGTAATGGTATTGTAGTTGTGTGGTGGTTAGTGAGTTTAATGATTGAATGGAGTAGAGGATGTTTTATAATTAAGTTGTGTTGATGATGCTATAGTATTTTTGTTTTTTGTATGTTTTTTTTTTCAAGCAGAAGACGGCATACGAGATCTAGTACGGTCTCGTGGGCTCGGAGATGTGTATAAGAGACAGTACCTACAATCATCAAAACATCGTGGAAGAGAGCCAGAATTGCCATTAACCCGAAAGTTAATTCAAAGCGAAACCAAATATAGATAATCATCGCAATTAAAGCAAGCATAACCGCCCAAAATGCTTGAGAGCGTAGTTCACCGCCTACTTTAGGTCCAACTTCATAAATTTCTTCTATTACTTCTTTGTTCAGGTCTCGTCCTTGAACATATTGGGGAAAATTATCCTGAATAATTTCCAAAAGCTTGTTACGGGTTTCGGTAGAAAGGTCAGTTCCTTTGCCCACGCTCTTTATTTTAATCTGGAAAGTAGATTTATCGGGATTACCGATATAAGTAATTTCGGCTTCCGGAAAACCGTTTTTAGTAAGAACTGAGCGTAAGTCCTCAATAGGAAGAGGTTGGATTTTGGGGTCTAAGGCCTTCAGATTTACAGTTGCAGCTATTCCACTTGTGAAGTCAATGCTCCAATTTAAACCTCTAAAAATTATTCCCCCTAAGCCGATTAGTAACAAAGTAATGGAGATACCATAAAACCAGTAACGATACTTAACGAATTGGATATTAGTATGCTGTAGTATTCTCATTTTTTCTCCTTACACACTCAGTTTTGTCTTTTTGCCGCTTAAAACAATGTTATCCAGAATAGAGCGCACAATTACTATAGCAGAGAACATAGAACCCATAATACCAATCACCAAAGTTACAGCAAAACCACGAATAGGACCAGTGCCAAGATAATAAAGAATTATACCAGCAATAACAGTAGTCAGATTGGAATCCCAAACAGTTACCAGAGCTCTTTTGAAGCCGGCATCAACTGCACTGCGAGGCGTTTTTCCCAAATCCAATTCTTCTCTTATACGTTCATAGATTAACACATTAGCATCAACAGCCATACCGATAGTAAGAATAATACCAGCAATTCCAGGCAGAGTGAGTGTAGCACCAAAAGCCGTTAGCATAGCTAAAATAAAGCCCACATTTAAAACCAGGGCAATATCAGCAATAAAACCGCATAACTTGTAATAGATAACCATAAATAGGACAACAATTATCAAACCAATTAAACCAGCCGTAGTTCCCTTACGAATGCTATCTGCACCTAAAGTAGCGCCAATTATGGAAGTAGAAACCGGTTTAATAGGAGCAATCAGATTTCCTGTATTGAGCACGATTGCCAGTTCGTTTGCCTCTGTAGCAGTGAATCTACCTGTAATTTGAGCTCTGCCTCCGGCAATCCTTTCCTGAATATTAGGAGCAGAATATACAACTCCATCCAGAACGATAGCTAAACGCTTTCCTACATTATCAGCAGTTACGCGTTCAAATTTACGAGCTCCTTCTCTTTTCATTTCTATAGATATATAAGGTTTATTGGCTATTCTGGGGTCGGTTGAAGTAGCAGAACCATATTCAACTTTGGCTTTAGCTAGGTCACCACCGGTAAGCTGCGCTGAAGAAGAAAGAACATAAAGGGCTCTATCAGCCCGGGGATTTTCTGTATCTGCTTTATCTAGAGCAAGCTGATAACCCATTGGTACCATTTGTGCAAAAAGAGTATCAACCAGCAAATCCTGAATCAAACGCACATCACTGTATTGAACTTCATAGTCCATTTCTCCAGGACGGATTAAAGAGCTGAAAATCCCTTCCCCGGCTTTCAAACTATCTGTAGATGTAGTATCAGCCATAATGCTCTTATCCTTCTTCGCCATTTCTGCTAAAACCGGAAATTTATCCAGATTACTGCTGATATTTCTATCAATTGTTTCTATTACCCGTTTTGCTTCATCTTGTGGAACAACCAGTTTAAACTCCAGCATAGCAGTTTGTTTAATTAAATTTTCAGCTGCTTTATAGTCCGTTACACCAGGTAATTGAACCATTATCCTGTTTTCACCTAATTTTTGAATTGAGGGCTCAGCTACACCAAACTGGTCAATTCGTTCACGAATAATTTTAATATTCTGTTCTACAGCATTTCGGGCATCCGTAGTGGAAAGCTCAGAAGTATCAACTTCCAAAAGTATCTGCATTCCACCTCTGAGGTCCAAACCAAGCTTCAAATGATGTTTTGACCACCAACTTGGCAGATTGGGAATTACCATAGGAGCCAAAAAAAATGCTGTTACGCAGAAAAAGATGATTATGAATAGGCCTCGCCAGGAAAACTTTTTCATTTGCTTATGCTCCCTTTTGCATTTCTATATTATATAACAGTTTTATACTCTGACCCAAAACTTTGATTAGCTCTTATTCGTCAAGAGAAATGTTTGCGCTTAGGAGGTTTTGACTCATAATTTTTACCTGCTTTCAATGTAACCACACACCTCAAACTCTTTTCCCTTACAACCAATCTACAAATGGTCTGCCAACCGAAAAATTGTAAGTTAAAACAAAAGCACAAACCCATACAACCCAACAACCAATCCCCCTATTTATTCACGGTAACAATGCACAACCCCGCAAAGCGATAAAACACTATCCTCAAAAAATTCTCTTTTGCCCCCAAAAATAGTTGTGTAATTATTCCTCCTTTTTTGCACTATGCAGCGTATAAGATTCCCTTGTCATTCCCATATCCGATATGGGAATGATAAGGGATTCATATCGGATTGTTAATGAGAAAATTTTGGGCTCTCTCTGGTAACGATATTCATTCTACTTTCTGCTTTGTTCACAATTTGTTGGCTCGTAAAGCGGTTATAGAGCAGTTGTAAGTGAAAAACATTGTGGTTTGTGGTTACATTGAAAGCAGGTGAAAATTGTGAGTCAAAACATCCCTAATTATTCTTACTATTTAATAATTCCCAAAATTCCTTTACCCCTGTTCATCCCAGACCTATTCAATCCTTGTTTCTAAAATCAAATCTGTGTTATCTGTGTAATCTGTGAGAGATAGTCGTCATAAGTCATATGCGCCTTAAAAGTTATCTCTCAGGAGAAAGTTATCAAGGCGCAAATGACTCCTGACTTTTATGGTTGACCAGGAGGTCAAGCTTCCGGAAAAACGATGTCCTCATCGTTTATATTGGTTGACGGGGAGGTCAACCTTCCGGAAAAAAAATCCTTGTTAAAAAATGAAGCTATAAAAAAGTGGCTTTTTATAAGAGTAATTTAATCTCTATAAGGAGTTTTAGAATGCTGGATCAGCTGAGAAAGAAACAGAAGATAGTTATTTATATTGTAGCTATCGTATTTATTCTGGGTATGGCTGGTGTTGGAATTGGAGAATTATTATCCCCGAAACCATATCTGGGAAAAGTGAATGGCACCAAAATAACCTACGAGATGTATCAGAAAAAGATACAAGAAATGTATGAACGCTATGCTGAAATGTATAAAGATCAGCCCATAGATGAAAATACTCGTAAAAGTATTGAAAATCAAGCATGGGAAACATTGGTCAACGATATTCTTTGGCAGCAGCAGATTAAGAAACACAAAATTAAAATTACGGAAGATGAAGTTTTAACTGAAATGCAAAATAATCCGCCACAAGAATTGATGCAAAACGAATCCTTACAAACCAACGGCAGATTTGATAAATCCAAATATCTTTCTGCCCTGAAAAATAATCCTCAATTCTTTGCTGTAATGGAAGAATATGTCCGCGGATATCTTCCTCGTCAAAAACTGCAGGAAAAAATTAAGGCACAAGCTGGAATCACTATAGATAGTTTGAAGGCGCAATATGCTAAAGAAACCGATAGCGTTTCCGGAAAATTTATTTGGTTTGAGCCCAATAAGTCCGACCCCGTAACCGTTACTGATGCAGAAATAAAGGCATATTATGATAAAAATAAAGAAACTGAATTCAAAAAAGGACCTGCTTCCAGGATTAAATATCTTGCTTTTGAAGAAAAGCCCTCAGATAAGGATTATGCCTCAGTTAAACTTTTGGCTGATGAGCTTTATAACCGTGTTCTTAAAGGAGAGGATTTTGCTACCCTCGCTAAAGATAATTCGGATGACCCGGGTTCAAAAGATAATGGCGGTTCATTAGGTGTTTTTGGTAAAGGGCAAATGGTTCCGGAATTTGAACAGGCAGCTTTTGCTTTAAGAGTTGGAGAAATCAGCAAACCGGTTAAAACAAGTTTTGGCTGGCATATTATTCGCTGTGACAGTATAGCTTCAATTAGTAAAGATAATCCTCAAATTAAAGCGAGCCATATTTTATTAAAAGTTGAGCCCTCCGATGAAACCAAAAATGCTATTTTAGATAAAGCAGAATCAGCAAAAGCATTAATTAAGAAAAAGGGTATTGATGCCGCCGCTAAGGAGTTGGGAGTTGAAGTTCAGGAAACGGATTGGGTGCCTCACGACCAGGAATATATTCCCGGAATTGGCAATAATGGAGCTCTTCTCCAATTTATGCGTAAAGGCAAAGAAAAGGCAATATCGGATGTAATATCCGATCAACAAAACCGTAAAATTGTCGCTTTGCTAACTGATAACAAAAAGGTCTATTATGAAGATTTTGATAAAGTTAAGCTCCGCATCAAATACCAGCTGGAGAAAGAAAAGAAAGTAGCCAATGTAAAGAAAAAAGCAGAGGAATTCGTAGCTAAATATCCTTCCGGTGAATATTTTACCGCAGCCGCCAAAGAGGGCTGGCAAATAATTGAATTGGATAATCATAAAAGAGGTTTAAATGTTCCTAATGTAGGTCTTTGTGAGGAATTTACCAATGCCGCTTTAGCTTTGGAAGCAGGACAAACCAGCGGACTGATTCATACTAAAGAAGGTAGTTTTATAATCAGTTGCACGGAAAGAATTAAGCCCGATTTCAATGCTTTCGCCAAAGATAAGGAAAAACAGGAACAAATTCGCAAAACATTGGAAGATGCTGCCTGGAATCGTTGGTATGACCAAATGAAAAAACAAGCTAAAATAATTGATAACCGGGCAAAATACGGAATGATATAAATGACCAAATTAATGACCGGTGTTAGTGGAGTTAGGGGTGTCTTTGCGGACACCCTTAACCCTATTACAGCTATTAAATATGCAGCACACTTTGCTTTTCTGCAGAAGCAAAGTTATCCTGATAGGCAACCTTTAATTATTGTAGGTAGAGATAGTCGCACAACAGGAAAAGCAATGTTGCATAGTATAATTTCTGCTTTAATCAGTATGGGTTGCGATGCAACGGATTTGGGTATTGTTTCCACTCCTACTCTGCTGTTGAAAGTTCAGGAATCAGATGCCATTGGAGGCATAGCTATCACTGCATCACATAATCCACCGGAGTGGAATGCAATGAAATTTGTGGATGCTGATGGAATGTTCTTAACTCCTGAAAAAGCGGAAAAATTACTGTATTCAGTGGAAGAAGAAATTCCCTGGGCAAAGTGGACAACAATTGGAGCAGTAAATATTGATAATAGCGCTATCCAACAACACCTAACCAAAATTTTGAACATCCCTTATTTAAACCTTGAACAAATCCGCTCGCGTCAATTTAAAGTAGTTCTTGATTCAGTTAATGGTGCCGGTGGCTTAATTTCTCCTCTTTTACTAAAAGAGCTGGGCTGCACTGTTTATGAAATAAATAGCGAGCCCAATGGTATTTTTGCCCACATAGCAGAACCCTTGAAGGAAAATTTAGGTCAGTTGGAAGAGGCAGTAAAATTTTACGGTGCAGACCTTGGTTTTGCTACAGACCCTGATGTTGATCGTCTTTCCCTTGTTTCCGAAAAAGGAAAATGTATCGGAGAAGAATTGAGTGTTGCCTTAGCCGAACTCTTTGTACTGCCGAAAAAGAAAGGCGATATTGTAGTAAATCTTAGCAGTTCAATGATTTCAGATGATATTGCCAAAAGCTTTGGTGTTCAAGTTCAGCGGACAAAAGTCGGCGAAATAAATGTAGGGAAAAAAATGCAGGAAATAAAATCTCCCATCGGGGGTGAAGGAAATGGCGGAATTATATGCCCCGATGTTCATTACACACGTGATGCTATTGCTGGAATGGCTTTGATTTTAGGTTTGCTTTCCGAAACAGATAAACCCCTGTCAGCTATTATAGAAACCCTGCCAAAGTATTATTTTGCCAAGGATAAAATCACGGTTAATGCCTCTCTAATGGAGACATTGATGAATAAAGCTTCTTCTTATTTTAAAAACTATGAACTGGATACTCAGGATGGCATTAAAGCAATTGGCGATAAACACTTTATCCATATTCGCAAATCAGGAACCGAACCTATAATTCGTATTTATGTAGAAAGCGATACACCGGAAAAATCCCGGAAAATTTGTGAAGAAGTAAAAAAAATGCTGGGAGAAATACATACAGTATGAAAAAATAAAAATGCAGATTGAAAAATAGATGAAATGCCCTATGTATTCAAAATGTAAAAATATCTGTGTAACCTGTGTAATCTGTGAGAGAATAGCTTGAAGAATAATCCCATTTACGAATTAAATCCATACAATTGGTTCAATTCGTATTGTTAATCAATATCTGTGAAATCTGTGTAATCTGTGAGAGCTAAAATCTACCTGCGGGAGAAGAAGAAAATATCAAAATCATAGCCAATGCTTAGAAAACTATGTATAGTATTATTCTCATTCAGGGAAACATATAGTTTGGCAGGTAAAATAGAATTCTTATAGCCCAATCCTAAATATCCGCAATATTCCCAATTCTCAGCATTACCCCAAACATCCTTTTCTGAGAAACGCATACTTTGCATTCCGGCATCAATAAAATAACGGTTTTTTAACAGAGAAGAAAATCCGAAAGATAAAATTTGATAGTGTGGAGCACTAATTTCATATCTGGAATATCCCATAAAACCATCAATGCCACTGATTACAAAAGGATCAAGTATATCGTGTTCCGTAGAATTTAAATAACTGCCATAAGAGATTGAGGAATAGACACTGAAAATATTTCTGACAGGAACATAAAACTCTGCCTTGCCCTGAAAACAACTATAAATAAAATCACTAATTTCACTATAGCGAGCAAAATTGAACTTTCCGAAAACCCTGGCACCGGAGGTCGGAAAAACCAAATCATCCAAGCTTTCATGATAACCCTTTATTCCAAAACCGCTTACTATGGAACTTTCAGGTAATAACGGCGTTTGAGAAATATCGCTATGCAGATTCGTTTGATTGGTATAAACAAAAAATTCGGCAATTGCCAGGTCTTTGGCAAAAACACCAATTCCCGAATTGATACCATATTCGGTAGATTTAAAGCTGTTGATTTTATGCTGATCGCTATAGTTATAGATGGTTTTTTCTCCTATATAAGGAAAAAGACGGTAATAAGCACCCCACTGCTCACCGAAGTTTTTCACATAATCAACATTTAATTCATTTCTACCACCCAGTTTCAGTTCTGCCAGTAGACGGGAATTTTTAAGCAGATAGTTATTTAAAGAAAGAACAAGTCCAGCCATAAGCTTTTCTTCGTTATTGTAAACCATATTAACAGCAAGGTGTTTGCGCTCGTGTTCTTTAATATAGATAATTAGGTTGTAGCGGTCTTCTTCTGTTTTTTCCAGCACAGGGTAAATAATTTTGAATACCTGGGAATTCCAGGCATTAATACAAGCATTGGCAATTTCTTCACTGCTATAGGTCTTCCCCACCTCCAAACCCAGATATTCTCTTACTTTGGAAGGACTGATATTTTTATTTCCCTGAACTCTGATTTGGGTTATGTAAAAACTATTCAGACCTTTATTGAATGTGTTTTGGGGGGGACTGGAGCGATAAAATTCATTCTTAAAAGCCCTGATTTGATCAATCATTTTCCTGGCAGATTCCTCTCCGGCAGCAATAATATCCTGCAAATGCTGATAATCAGTAGAAACAAATTGAGTAAGTTCCGGCTCAATTAAAAAATCGCATTCATCTAAATGTTCTTTCAGATTGCGGGTTATGCCGATATTGATGGTCTGGTCTAATATTTCTACCAGGTTATTAACTCTTTCCATATCGCGTAAAGTAGAATTAACTTTTATACCCAGAACCTTATCCGCTCCCATTTTATGTAAAAGGTCAATAGGCATATTTTGCGAAACACCACCATCAATATAATAATGACCATTCAATTCAAAAGGTTCAAACAAACTGGGAATGGATATTGAAGCGCGCACTGCTTGCATTAATGAGCCCTCCGTAAAAGTAACTCCTTCCCCAGTAAGTAAATCTGTAGCATTACAGATAAAAGGAACCGGCAATTCATTAAAATTCTGAATCTGAGAAGCGGAGGCTGTTAATTTAAACAATTCTAGATTAAGATTATTACCTACAAATACCGAAGAAGGAAGTTGCGGAACCCAGGATTCATTTAATTCAAAAACAGCATTGCCATAAGGTGTCCAGCGTTTTTGTCCGATATAAAGGTCTTTCCTTTGATGTGTATCCCGCGTTAATTCATTCCAATTCAGTTTAAGACACATATCCTCTAATTCAGTTGCTGAATAACCCATCGCATAAAGGCCTCCAATAACAGCTCCAATACTGGTTCCTGCAATATAATCCGGATGAATACCTTCCTCTTCCAAAACCTTTAAGACCCCGATATGAGCAAAACCTCTTGCCCCACCGCCACTTAAGGCATAGCCAAGCTTTTCACCAGCTAAAATATTGATAAAAAAGAAGAGCATCAGCAGAATATATATCTTTTTCATTACAGCCGACTGAAAATTAAAAAGTACCTTCCCGGGAACTTGATTTTGTATCTGCTGCGTTTTCAGGTTGAGCATACTTATATTCCATTCGTCCAAAAACTACCGTTGATTCTATATCAACAGGTGTTCCCTGAGTTACAGGCATTTTGGGAGGTAAAACAGTAGTTCCAAAAACAGAGGTAGGATTGATCTGAAAGGCGATGCTATCAGGTAAAATAACCGTTCCTGAACCAAAAACCACACTTATTTCTATTTCTTTTGCGTCTGCAGGAATATCAGTAAGGTCAATTATACCCGAGGAAAAGACAATATTATATTCGTTGCGGGAACTGCTGTAGTTAATAGAACTTTCTCTGGAATAATGTTTTGGCTTATTATATTTATGTGTTTTAATACCAAAGAGCAGTTTAATGCCCAGCATAATAATAATAACAGCAATAAATACTCTCACCAAAGGCAGGTGAATGTTAAACCCCTTCAAAAAAATAGATAATCCTAAAAGGATTAACAGTATGCCCCAAAAGAAATTGCTGAAAATAAAATCCATTTTCATTTCCTTATCCTTTTTATTATATTTTTAATCCCTGCCTCCAGGCAGAGTAAAGAACCTCTATATTTTCTATTATATGTTTATTTACAATAAAGTTTGCCTTATCTGAAACATAACCCAGTTCAATATACTCAATATTATATTTTTGGGCTGTTTCTTTTATTACCTGGCAGTTTTTTTCCTCGACACTAATTACAATTCTACCACCTCCTTCTCCAAAATATACACTACTCGGGCTCTGCGGAAGATCAAAATTCAGCATCGCTCCCCAAATCTGATTTGGAGCAAAACAGCACTCCAAAACAGCAACTAATAATCCGCCATCGGAAACATCGTGAGCGCTATTAACTAAGCCCTTATCAATTAGTTCCAAAATTAAATTCTGCAGGCGCAATTCTTCTTCCAAATCTGTTTTTGGTGGTTTGCCGGCTACTTTATTAAATTGAATTTTAAGATATTCACTACCCCCCAAGTCCGCTTTTAAGGAACCCAAAAGGATAATTCTATCATTGTCGTGTTTAAAAAACTGAGTTGTTGCCTTACGAAAATCGGACATCAAACCAAGCATTCCAATAACAGGTGTAGGATAAATTGCTCCTTCGGGATTTTCATTATAAAAAGATACATTACCTCCGGTAACGGGAGTACCTAAAATTTTACAGGCATCTGCCATTCCCTTGATTGCCTCACTGAAACAATAATAGACCTCAGGTTTATAAGGATTGCCAAAATTAAGGCAATTAGTAATAGCAATTGGTTTAGCTCCACTACAAGCAACATTTCTTGCTGCCTCTGCAACCGCAGAAACTGTTCCCGCATAAGGGTCTAAAAAACAATATCTGCCATTACAGTCAGTGCTTAAGGCAATAGCCATATCTGTATCTGAAATTCTCACAACTGCGGAATCCGAACCAGGTTCTACAACAGTTCCAATTTGCACCATAAAATCATATTGCTGATATATTAAATGGCGACTGCAAAGATTGGGTGAAGAAATAAGCTTAAAAAGGACTGCTGAATAATTTGAGGGTTCGGGAATTTTCTCCGGCTCAAAATCTTGTAATGTATGAAGATATTCAGGATATTTACTTTCGCGTTTATAAACAGGTGCCGAGCCGCCTAAAATAAGTGTCTCCGCCAGTATTTCAGCTACTTTTTCTTTCCCGTAAAAAACCCTGAGCATTTTATCATCGGTAACTTTACCAATTTGAACTGCATCTAAATCCCATTTGGCAAAAATGGATTTAATGCGTTCCAGGTTTTCCGGTTTAACAATAACCAACATCCTTTCCTGCGATTCCGAAAGCATAATTTCATAAGGAGTCATTCCTGTTTCTCTTTGAGGAACAAGAGAAACATCAATTTCCATACCGACATTTCCTTTACCTGCCATTTCTGAACTGGAACAAGTTAAACCTGCAGCACCCATATCTTGAATAGCAATAACAAGCCCTTCCTCAATTGCTTCCAAAGTTGCCTCCAGTAAAAGTTTCTCCAGAAAAGGGTCTCCAACTTGGACAGCGGTTCTTTTTTCTTCGGATTTTTCGCTTAAATCCACAGAGGCAAAAGTAGCTCCATGAATTCCATCTCGTCCTGTTTTTGCACCTACAATAAGGACTACATTTCCGATTCCGGAAGCGGCAGAACGCGCTATTTTATTATGTTTAACTACCCCTACAGCCATCGCATTAACTAAAGGATTGCCTTCATAGCTATCTTCAAAATAGACCTCTCCTCCAACAGTTGGAACTCCGAAACAATTTCCGTAATCAGCTATTCCGCTAACAACTTCTTTCAGTAAATGTTGAACTTTAGGATTTTCGGGTTTGCCAAAACGCAGTGAATCCAGAACCGCAATGGGTTTAGCACCCATCGTAAAAATATCTCTTAAAATACCTCCCACACCTGTAGCAGCACCATAATAGGGTTCCAGGGCAGAAGGATGATTATGACTTTCAATTTTGAAACATATTGCCCAGCCCTGTCCAATATCAATTAAGCCGGCATTTTCTTCTCCTGCTTTGGCTAAAATAAAGGAGCCCTCTTTAGGAAGGGTTTTTAATAATAAAACGGAGTTTTTATAACTGGTATGCTCACTCCACATAACGGAAAAAATACCCAGTTCTACAAAAGTCGGTTCCCGTTTCAGAATATCTAAAATGCGCTTATATTCTTCCGGGCTTAAGTTATGTTCAGCAACAAGTTCGGGTGTTATTTCAACCTTTTTCATAAAGTTCTTTTCTACATCCTCAATTCATTATTTTTCAGCTTTTCCGTTAATCGCTGCAAACGGTCTTCAATAATTTCAAAGGTCTTTTTATAGCTTTCCGGATTGCTGCCGAAAGGATCATCAATATCACCCTGCTCTCCAACAAATTCATTCAAAGTCCAAATCCGCCGTGCATTATTAGGATAAATGTTACGCAATAAATCTCGCTGCCCTTCTTCCATCGTTAAAATTAACCAGCTGGAAGAAATCAATTGGGGAGTAACTTGTTTGGAGATATGTTGTTGAGCATCAATAATACCTCTTTCCAAAAGCAATTGGAGTGCATTTAAGGATATCATCTGCCCTCCCGACCTCAAACCGCAGGAATCAGTTGCCAGTGCCAAATTGTTCTCTCTGATCATTTTCCGGAACAGATTTTCCGCCATTGGAGAACGACAAATATTGGCAGAGCAGACAAACATCACTACCGGCAGTTGAAATGCCTGTTTTATTTCATAAAAAGGAATAGAACCCTCGCGTAAGCATTTTATTTTATCATTACTACCGCTTTCTTCAGAACTTATATATTCTACAATTGTAGAGGGTTCAGATGGTCTTTTCAGTTCCCTTGAAGAAGGCAGTAAAGCAAAATCAAACCAGGAAGCATAATTACGCATAATTCGTTCATAATTATTTTCCGCCATCATACCTGAAACATTAACACTGGTACTGATAAGTGGTTCTCCCATTAAATAAATTAAAGCTCGTAAAGCAGGATCGGAAGGAACTCTTAAAGCAACTTTATTCCCCTTTGCTATTTGAGCAAGGGTTGAATCCTCATAGTTAAAAACCAGGGTTAAGTTTCCGGGCCAGTATTGATGCATTAAAGGGAGTAAAGCAGTAGGTATTTTATCTTGTTCCAAAACACTAATATCAGGTATCAGAGCAATAAAACCATCTTTATCGGGTCTTTGTTTCAGTTCTTTAATGCGCGCAATTGTTTCTGGGGAAGAAAGCCGACAACCGATTCCCCACATTGAACCCGTCCAATGTAAAATTGTAGCATTTTCCAAAGGATTACTAGCAATAAATTTTTCCAGCTTGTGTAAGCCGGGGTCTTTCAAAATAAGCATAATTTCTTCCTCCTCATTCCAAATAGGGAAACGGATTGATAGCTTTTCCGTCTTTACGCAGTTCAAAATGTAAAGAGGGTTCACTTGCCGAGCCAGTCATTCCACTTTTAGCAATGGTCTGACCTTTCTTAACTTTTGCTCCTCGGCTTACAAGTAATTCACTGTTATAAGCATAAAGAGTAAAAAAGCCATTTTTATGGTCAATAATAATAAGTTTACCCTGTCCTCCGTAGCGATCAGCAAAAATTACTTCTCCATCATCAGCAGCAACTACTTTAGTTCCTTCTTTGGCGGCAATATCAATTCCATTGCTAACTACACTGGTTCCGTAACTTCTGGTTTCTTGTCCAAAGTTACGAATTATTTTTCCTTTAAGGGGCCAGGAGATTTTTTTACCTGTAAATTGGTAACTGGCTGGTTCTTTGCCTTGTTGTTTCATCAATTGGGCAATTAAACTCTCCAGTTCAGCACTGTCTTTTTTCAGCTTTTCTACTTGTGCCTGCAGTTTTTTCTGCTCTTCTGTCAATTTTTTACTTTGTGTAGAGAGGGTCTTTATTTGTTTTTCGTAGCTGGATTTTTTTTTGCTTTCTTTTTTCAAAGTATGAGAAACCTTAGTAGCATGTTCCCGGTGCAGTTCCTGCACTTGAGAGAGGGTTATTTTATAGCCGGAAAGAATATCTATTTTTTGTCTGGTTCCTTGAATAAAATCCTTCAATAAACGCTGATCACGATGATTTATATTTAATTTTTTATAGGACTTATCCACTCGCAATAGCAAATCCAATTCTGCATTTTGTTCTCTGTGCATATCCTGTAAACGCATTTCTGTAACAGCAATTCTTTGCTCCACTGACTTAAGCGAATCTTGCACAATTTTTTCTTCTGTTTTCAGCTTTTGCAGGTTTTTTTCCGTTCTTTGTTTCAGAGAAGCGGTTCGTTTAATCTCATTTTCGGTTTGCTGTTTTTTGGTTTGGGTTTGTTTCACTTTTTTTTCTGTGCTTTCCAGTTGCCTTTGCATTTCTCTCAACTGCTGCATTTTATCTTCCAGTTCATCAGCATAACAAACTGTGGAAAAAACACATAGCAAAAGTATCAGGCATTTATAAGGCATTGTTTTCTCCGCTAATAAATCTCGCCGTCAGAATTTCCAGGCGTCTTATTAGTGTCAACTCTATTTTTCTTTTTCTTCTTTCAGATGTTCTCTTAAAAAATCGTGATATTCTTGATTATTAAAAACCAGATAATCGTGAGAACCTTTATAAGCAGAGCCCTGAGAATCAATAAAAAGCACACTGTCTACATAATGCAGAGTAGAAAGCCGATGAGAAATCACGATAGCAGAAATGTCAGGATAATTTTCTTGCAGTGCCTGCCAGAGTTTTTCTTCATTTTCTGCATCCAGTGAGGCAGTAATATCATCTAAAATAAGCAATTGCGGTTGTTTAACCAAAGCGCGGGCAATAGTTAAACGCTGTTTTTGACCTCCAGAAACGCTAAGTCCTCTGTTTCCAACAAAGGTATTATCTCTTTCCGGAAAGAAAGCAATTTCATCTTCTAATTGAGATGTTTTAACGGCAATTTGGTAATCCTTATCTGTTGCTTTTTCCACTGCAAAAAGGATATTATCTTTCACAGAACCCCCAAAAAGAAGCGGCTCCTGAGGAACATAGGCAACAATATTCCGTAAGGACTTAATATCTATTTCATTTATGGGCTTTCCATTGATTTTAATTATGCCTCTATTAGCTTTAAGCAGTCCTAATAACAGATTGGCAATAGTGGTTTTTCCGCTGCCTGTAGCTCCCAAAATCAGCATTTTTTCTCCTCTGTCAAGTTCAAAACTGACATTTTTCAGCACGGGAGATGGCTTATCTGGATACCGGAAAGATACATTTTCAAAGGATAAAGTGGAGAATTCTTTTATTTTCTCCCGACCCTTAAATTCATCATTTAAAGTAGGATAGGTTTTCATTTCCTCCAAACGGTCTATATTTACAAATGCCTGTTTACCGGAAACAAAGAGCTGGGGCAAGTCAATTAGCGGATAAATCATCATTGATAAATAGGTATAAAATAGGAAAAAAGTACCAACTGTTATTTCTCCTTTCACGGCAAGATAACCACCAAAGAGAATAACTCCAATTTGAGCAATGTAGTCAATGTATTGCCAGATTAAAGAAAGAACGGCATTCAATTTCACCATACTCATTTCAGTTTTGAACCGCTTGGCAAGAGCTATATCAAAGAAACGGTTATATTTTTCCTCGCTTACAAAGCTTTTTACAATTCTAATTCCCGAAAAACTCATTTCCAATTGACTATTGATAGCAGAAATTGCTTGCTGATTACGATTGTAATTAGTATACACCTTATCTGCTGTGAAATAGAAAATCAGCATCATAAATGGTAGAGGAGCTATGGAAAGTAAAGTTAGTTTCACATTAATACTGAACATTACAACTAACGCAAACAAAATCATACTGAATGAATTGAAAGCCCGAAAAATGCCGGAACATAAAAACCAGCTGACCCTGGGATAATCGGAAAGGTCATCTGTTAAACGGGTAACTATATCTCCTGTTCTGAATTTCTGGAAAAAACTAAAATCTTTGGTAAGTATATGTTTAAAATAAAGCACTCGCAAAGAATGTTCAAAGCGCATATTTACCCAGCCCCTAATCCCGGGATAGAGGCCAGTAACAAGTTGAGCCAAGCCGATAGCAAACAGAATTTTTATAATTCTATAAACCGCTCGCATTGGTTCAGGATATTTTTGCGGAAATTGTAATATATCTTGCAGCAAGTCCAACATTTCTTTGAAAACATAAGGAAAAGCAATAGACACAAAGGAAGATAACAGCGTTAACCTGTCTCTTATACACATCTCCGAGCCCACGAGACCGTACTAGATCTCGTATGCCGTCTTCTGCTTGAAAAAAAAACAAAAACAAAACAAACACACACATCATAACTACCCCTGATTACACTGAGTACTAA
>ERZ1026814.717-NODE-717-length-15865-cov-3.439382_pt1 | contig 15865 bp, 11 predicted proteins | sample MGYA00520871_ERZ1026814 | MGnify/ENA primary metagenome ERZ1026814 (study PRJEB33270, sample SAMEA104284478) | anaerobic digester metagenome | biome: Anaerobic digester microbiome; feature: mesophilic sludge digester; material: Anaerobic digester biomass | place... | reverse complement strand
GGCATCAACACGGTACCGTGCTGCGGCGCCAACACCTTCAAGCTGACCCATGGCGACGCTCAGGTGCTGATCAACGGCAGGCCCGCGGTCAAGATGGGCGACAAGACACAGCACTGCGGAGGCGCCGGTGTGGTAATAGACGCATCCGCGGCCATCACAGCCCCGAACACTGCCGCCGACGGCACGTACAGCGGGTCATTCACCGGTGACGCCGGCGGCGCCGTGAAGCTGACCATCAAGGGGACCAGCGTGACAGGGTCCTTCTCCGGAAAGCATATCGTTGAGGGGGGCGGATCGGCGACACTGGCGCTCAGCGGGGATTACAATCCCAAGACCGGCGGCATCATGGCCAGGATGTCTGGCAAGGCCGGATACACGTATGAAGGCAAGAAGTACACCGCAACGGTGACGGGCATTCTCACGGGGACGCTCGCAAAGAGCGTCATCAAGGGCACGTGGCAGGCCGAGGGCAAGGGAATGTACACGGCCACAACCGAAGGCAGATTCCAGGCGGCCAGGGCACAGAAGTAGAAGGCAGGCCGCGGGCGCGGCCGCCGTTTCGGCCGCGCCCGCTTTCGCCCATTCTCCTCAAACCGGGCCGGGCTGAGGCCGCGGTCAGTGCACGGTGATGTCGGCCTGCGCGCGCGGGCGAAGCAGCGGGTAGACGTCGGCGATCGGCTTCTCGCAGCTTAGCGCGCCGGTGACCGCCACGTAATCCCCGACGGACGGAAGCGACAGGCCCGTCGCCAGAACCCGCACGCCGATGAAGCTGTACCTGTCCTTGATCGCCTGCCCGTTCCAGGCATTCGAGCCGTCCCACACGGTGAAAGACTGCCGCGCGGGGTCCACCCTCGTAACCAGCCCGCAGATCCTCACCAGAAGCCCGATGTTGTTGAGACCGAAGCCGTTCTTGACGCCCTTCTGACCGGCGCCGAAGAGCGGGTCGGGGGCAAGGTCTCCGCCGCCTGAGTTGCGGCCGCTGATCGTCTTCGGAACGACGGCCCCGCTGTAGAACCCCGTAAGGGTGAGATTGGCCGAGGCGATGTAGCGCTCGCCGCCCTCCGTGGTGGCAGCTACGCCCTTGACGTCAAACATCGCCCTCGTGTCAACCATCTCAACGACGCCGGACGGGGGCTCTACCACTTTCCGGACGATGCGGATTCCGCAGGAGCGGTGCGATGGTTCGACGTACTCGCAGTCCCCGAGGTCGGCGGTGATCAATACGAAGCTCAACTCCACCGGGAGCCCGTCCTGCTGCAGCTTTGCCTCGCTCACCGTGCGGGCGACAGGCAGGAACTCGTCGGCCCCGATATCCACACCTGCGCCCATGGCTCGCGGCTGCGCATCCAGGTCTTTCGCGGCCATCCGCGGCGCGTCTGACGAGCCCGCGTTGATACAGGGGGAATCCCCCAGCAGATGATAGTCTTCGGCTGCTTTGTCCACAAAATCGGGGTCGGCGGAGATGTTGCCGTTCGTGCCCGTGGGGTCGGGGATGCCGGCGTAGTTCCGGACGATCAGGAAGACGTTGCCGTACACATCGTTATTGCGAAGCGCCACCGTGGCGCCGGAGGCCACCACACCCGCGTCGTTGAACGCGATGAGATTGTTGTGCAGAGCCGCGTCGCAGTTGGCGAGATACACCCCGCCGCCCTGGCTGTTGTCGCAGACGGTGTTGCCCACGCACAGCGGCGCGCCGCCGTTGCAGTAGATGCCGGCGCCCGACTTCGTCTGGGGAGACACGCTGGCGCTGAGGGTGTTGTGCGTGACGAGATTGTTGATGATGCGCGCATCGGACTCGAAGCAGTAGATTCCGCCCCCGTACGCCCCGGTCAGGCCGGAGGCCGAGTTGCCGGTGACGATGTTGTTTCGCACGGTGGGTGAAGCGCGGTAGCAGTACACTCCGCCGCCGGATGGCGGCCCTCCAAGCGCCGTCGCCGCGCCGCCGGTGATGGTGAAGCCGTCAATCAGCGTGGCTGGCGTCGCGCCCTCTGCGACGGACAGGACGTGCCGCGCGCCGTTGCCGTCGAGCGTCGTCACGTTCGTGCTCCAGTTACGATCGGCAGGGTCCGATTCCGTGCCCGCAAACCCGCCCAGAAGCGAGACTCCCGCGGGCAGAACGAGCCCGCCCTGATAGGCGGCAGCCGCCACCCACACATCGTCACCGTCCAGCGCTGCGGCAAGCGCTTCGGCGGGCGTGTGATACGCCTTCGCCCAGGTCGAGCCGTCGGACGGCGAGGGCGAGTTTGACTTGACGCAGATGCGGCGGTACTCGAACGCGCCGATATCGCACTCGGCGACGCCGTTCAGGTCGCCATCCTGCGGCCTCGGGCGGCCGTCGAAGTCGGCGGTGGGGACAATCGGATAGGACCCGGTCTCGAGGCAGGGCGACCCGAACAGCAGGTGAAAGTCGCGGGCGTCCGCATCCCGGAACATGGGGTCGGCGGAGATGTCGTCGACAAGAGGGATCGTGCCGCTGTAGTTGCCGCCCGTGTTGCCGTACACATCATTGCCCTTGCACACCGGCGCGGCGCTCAAGGAGACGTTCGCAATGCCCGACGAGTTGAACGCGACGATGTTATTGCCCAGGTCGGCAGATCCGGGGTGCCCGCTGGTGTAGATGCCGCCGCCATTGATGGCCGTGTTGAAGCAGATGGTGTTGTTGCGGACGAAGACCGATGCGTTGTACACCGAGACGCCTCCGCCGTAGTCGGCGGTGTTGTCGCAGATGACGTTGTTGAAAACGTTTCCGCCGCACAGGTGCAGGTGGACGGCGCCTCCGAAGCCGTTGAATCCCGAGCCGCCCGGGCAGTCGTTGCCGCGGATGACGTTGCCCTCGATGACCGGATGGGAGGAGTAGTCGCAGTAGATGCCGCCTCCCATCAGGGCGGCGAAGTTGTTCTCGATGACGTTGTGCCGGATCTCGGCGCGCGAACCGTTGGCGCAGTAGATACCGCCGCCGTAATAGTCCGTCGCTCCGTTCGCAACCGCAAAGCCGTCCAGAGAGCAGAACTCCGCCATGGCGGGGATCACAACAACATTGGTGGCCTGCTGGCCGTCCAGGGTCGTGACGTTCGCGCGCCAGTCGCGCTCGGACGCGCTTTCCTCCGACCCGGCGAAGCCGCCGTAGAGACCAACGCCGGTCTTCAGAGCCACCGATCCGGTGTACGTGCCCGCGGCAACCCAGATGTCGTCGCCCGAAACAGCGGCGGCGAGAGCGGCCTGGATTGTCTGTTTGGCAAGCGGCCATGACGCCCCGCTGTTGGAGTCGGAGCCGGTGGGCTTCACGCGGATGATGGACCCGGCGAAGGCGGCGCCGTGGCAGATCAGGGCGCAGAGCCCGAGGAGCAGGGCAGATCGAACGATACGACGCTCCATCTCACTTCCTCACCTCCCAGTGAGTCAGATTGCGCGCAGAGCCGGCCCGCGGCCGGCGTGCTTATCGGTTGTCATTCTAGCCCCACCGTCCCGCAGCCGCCACACGTGCGCCTCGGAAGCGTCCTTCTGATCCTGCAGTATTTGCGCGCCCGCAAGTGCGTCTGCCGGAGCTTTGCTCCGGTCAGGGTGCATCGCTTGACCCGGCGGCGGGATGGGGAGCAGAGAAGCCCCGGACGCGGTGCGGCCAGCAGAGATGACCGCACATCGGGGAATGGCAAGTTGCTCCACACGGTCGTCGGAACACCGATCGGGCGTGAGATGTCTCACGCGTGGATCGTTTTCCCGGGACATCTGTCCCCCGTGTGACGTGGCGGGACGAATGTCCCCGGAGAAGGCAAGGGCAGTGAGCAATCTCACTGCCCATCGTGCCAATCTCACTGCCCATCACAGAACCCTTCAGGAAGCCACGGAGATCAACCCTACAGTAGTTGCAGGCTCGGGGACGGGCTGCCCGTCCTCCTTCAGCGCGGCGATGTACATCTCGATCGCCTCGCGGATGAGCGTCTCCGCCTCCTCGCGCGTATCACCGACAGCGAAGCAGCCCGGCAGGTCCGGGACGCTCGCGCCCCAGGAAGTGGGGCCTTCTTCGTAGAGGACTGTGTAGCTTTTCATTGATCCATCAGGCCTGCCTGTTTCAGTATGGTGTGAAGAAGCGCCCTGGGCACATCCTTCGATGGATTTCCAGCCAGGACGACAATCCCCTTCTTCCTGCCGTGCCGCAGAATGCGATGGCTACCTTCCTGTCTGACCACATGCCAGCCATCGCGGTGCAGCAGCCTCAGGACCTCTCTTACGGTCATGCCTTATTCTAGCACACCTCCAATCCCGGACACCGCCCATCGTGCGGCTGATCACTGATCTTGCAGGATCTGCGCTCCTGCAAGTGCGTCTGCCGGAGCTCTGCTCCGATCCGGGTGCATCGCTTGATCCGGCAGCCGGACAGGGAGCACAGCTCCCCCGGACGCGGTGCGGCCAGCAGAGATGACCGCACATCGGTGCTCTCTTACTGCCCGGCAGCGCGAAACCCTCCCGATGAGCGCGCGGTTTGACACCCCCTCTCGCGCACAGGTACAATGAAACCTCCCGAACGAGCAAGTAAGGAGACACTTTTGCAGTACCGCGCCCCGAGGGGCACCAACGATATTCTGCCCGCGGACGTCTGGCGATGGCAGGCGCTGGAAGAGAAATTCCGCGGCATCTGCCGCCTCGCGGGGCTCTCGGAGATCCGCACCCCCGGCTTCGAAGAAACCGAGCTGTTCACGCGCTCCATCGGAGAGGTCACCGACATCGTCTCGAAAGAGATGTACTCGTTCCAGGACCGCTCCGGCCGCGACCTGACGCTGCGCCCGGAAGGCACCGCCCCGATTGTGCGCGCGTGGATCGAGAACAATCTGGGCGCGGAAGGGCTTCCGACGAAGCTCTTCTACATCACCAGCATCTTCCGCTACGAGCGCCCGCAGGCGGGCCGCTACCGCCAGCATCATCAGTTCGGGGTGGAGGTGATCGGCGCGGACGACGCGTCGGTGGACGCGGAGATGATCGGGCTCGCGGCGCGCTTTCTCGGGTCTGTGGGCGCGGCGCCGTGGACGCTGAAGATCAACTCCATCGGAATGCCGGCTTCCCGCGCGGTTTACGTGCAGGCGCTGAAAGAGAGCGTAACGGGGGTCCTCGGCGAACTCTGCGCAAGCTGCCAGGCGCGCTACGAGAAGAACCCCCTGCGCATGCTGGACTGCAAAGAGCCGAAGTGCCGCGAACTGACCAAGGATGTCCCGGATATCGCCCAATACCTGGACTCCGATTCGGCCGCGCACTTCGAGAAGGTGCGCGAAGCGCTGACGGCGCTCGGGCTGGATTTCGAGGTGGACCCCAGGCTGGTGCGCGGGTTCGACTATTACACGAAGACGGTTTTCGAGTTTCAGGTGGAGGGGCTGGGAGCCCAGAACACGGTCTGCGGCGGGGGACGCTACGACGGGCTGGTGGAGGAGCTGGGAGGCCCCGCGACTCAGGCTTTCGGGTTCGGCATGGGCATCGAGCGGCTGCTGCTGACGCTCGAGCAGCGCGGCGCGCCGGTCGGCAAGCCGCCCCGGGCGGACGTGTTTGTGGTGCGCGCGGGAGAGGGCGCTCAGGTTGAGGGACTCGCGCTCGCGGAGGAACTGCGCAAGGCGGGGCTGACGGCGGACATGGACTACGGCAACCGCAGCATGAAGGCGCAGATGAAGCGCGCGGGCAAGTCAGGCGCGCGGCTGACGCTGATTCTGGGAGACGACGAGATCGCGTCGCGCCAGGTGACGGCGCGGGACATGATCGCCCAGCAGCAATGGCGGCTTCCTCTCGAGGGCTGCGCGGGGATGGTGAAGGATTATCTGGAGACGGCCGAATCGGACCAGATTCGGCGCGGATGAACGGGAGATAGATGCTGAAGCGAACGGTATATTGCGGCGAACTGACGGCGGAGCATGTGGGGCAGACGGTGGTGCTGAACGGGTGGGCTCACAGCGTGCGCGACCACGGGGGGCTGATCTTCATTGACCTGCGCGACCGCACGGGGCTGATCCAGACCGTCGCCGACCCGAACAGCGCGCCGGAGGCTCACGCGGCCGCGGCCGGCGTGCACTCGGAGTGGGTGCTGGCGATGGAAGGCCGCGTGCGCAGGCGCCCGGCGGGAACGGAAAACCCGAAGCTGTCCACCGGCGAAGTGGAGGTGGAGTTGACGCGGGTCGAGCCGCTGAACGCCGCGAAGCCGCTTCCGTTTCAGGTGGACCAGGACTCGCCGGTCAACGAAGAGCTGCGGCTGAAGTACCGTTACCTGGACCTCCGCCGCCCGGCGATGTACCGCAAGCTGAAGCTGCGCAACGACGCAGTGCGGCGGATACGCGACTATATGTACGAGCAGGGGTTCATCGAGGTCGAGACGCCGATCATGACCAGGAGCACCCCGGAGGGCGCGCGCGACTATCTGGTGCCCTACCGCCTGCAGCCGGGGCTGTTCTACGCGCTGCCGCAGGCGCCGCAGCAGTTCAAGCAGCTTCTGATGGTGGCGGGCGTGGAGAAGTACTTCCAGATCGCGAAATGCTTCCGCGACGAGGCTCAGCGCGCCGACCGTCAGCCGGAGTTCACGCAGCTCGACCTGGAGATGAGCTTCGTGGAGCAGGACGACATCCTGCGGGTCGTGGAGGGGCTGACGATTGACGTGGTGGAGGCCCTCTCGGACAAGAAGCTATTGAAGCCGTTCGCCAGGCTGACTTACGACGAGGCGATGGCGCGGTTCGGCACCGACAAGCCCGACCTGCGCTACGGGCTGGAGCTTGCGGACGTGGGCGGCATTCTGAAAGATACGGGCTTCGGCGTCTTTCGCGGGGCGCTCGACTCGGGCGGGCAGGTTAAGGCGCTGCGCTATCCGGGCGGAGCGTCGCTTTCGCGCAAGGAGATTGACGACCTCACGAACATGGCGAAGGAAGCCGGCGCGAAGGGGATGGCGTATCTGCTGGTGGACGAAGGCGGCGCGGTGCGCTCGCCCATCGCAAAGTTCCTGACGGAGGAAGAGACCGCCGGGCTTCTGGCCGCGGCGGAAGCCGAGGCCGGCGACCTGATTGCGTTCATCGCCGACAAGCCCGCCGTGGTGGCGAAGGCTCTCGACCGCCTGCGGCGCGAGATCGGCGCGCGGCTGAAGCTGGCCGACCCGAACCTGCTCGCGTTCTGCTGGATCACCGACTTCCCCTGCTTCGAGTGGGACGAGGAATACAACCGCTGGACGTTCGCGCACAACCCGTTCGCCATGCCCCACCCCGGGCATATTGACCTGATAGACAGCGACCCCGCGGCGATGCGCTCGTTCTGCTACGACCTCGCCTGCAACGGGTCGGAATGGGCCTCGGGGTCCATCCGTATCCACAAGCCGGACATCCAGCGCGCGATCTTCCGAAAGCTCGGCTACAACGACGAGCAGATCGAGGAGCAGTTCGGCCACATGCTGGAGGCTTTCACGCTGGGCGCGCCTCCGCACGGCGGCATCGCGCCGGGGATAGACCGCCTGATCATGTATCTGACGGACGACGAGAACATCCGCGAGGTGATCGCGTTCCCGAAGATGGGCGGCGGCATAGACCCGATGATGGGCTCGCCTTCGCCGGTGGACGAATCTCAACTCAAGGAGCTCGGAATCCGGGTGGTGCTCCCTCCGCCGCCGGGGTGACGGGCGCTAGCTCAACCACTCGTCCCTGTGAGCGGCGACGAAGCTGTCGTCGTTCAGTGACGGGTAGGCGGCATAGACGCGGTCAATCTCGGCCATCTGACCGGGCGAGAGGTCTTCGTCCGGGTCGAGCGTCCAGCGTCCGGCCATCAGTCCCTGGCGCACAAGCACTTCGTGGATGCCCGCAATGCAGCCCGCGAATGCGTTCGCCGAGTCGAAGAACGCGGCGTTCGCGTCCGTAATCTGCGCGGAAAGCGTCAGCCAGTCCGCGGGCATGGGCCCCTCCAGCTTGCGGATGCGCTCGAGCATCTCAACGGCGCGCCGGGTCCACACGGCCCAGTGCCCGAGCAATCCCCCGACGAACCGCACGGCGGCCGACCTGTCCGCCACGCGGAACTGGAACGGGGTCAGCAGGTCCATGACAATGCTGTCGTCGTTGCCGGTGTAGAGCGCGATGTCCCCGGTGCGGCCGCTCTCGGCGACGGCGCGCACCACGTCCAGCGTCTGGTATCTGTTGAACGGAGCCACTTTGATTGCGACGACGTTTTCAATCTCGACAAAGCGCCGCCAGAAATCGAGGCTGAGCACGCGTCCACCGACAGCCGGCTGCAGGTAGAAGCCCATCACCGGCATCACCCCGGCGACGGCCTTCGCATGCTCGATCAGCTCGTCAACGCTCGCGTCTGTGAGAGCGGCGAGGCTGAGCAGCCCCACATCGTAACCGCAGCCCGCAGCAAACTCCGCCTCGCTGACAGCCTGAGCCGTGGGGCCGCAGACCCCGGCGATTCGGAGCACCGGCCTGCCCCAGCCGGCCACGGTTTCGGAGGCAAGCTCGAGCACCGGGCGGAACAGCCCGAACTTCGGCTCGCGGATGGCGAACTGGGTGGTGTGCACGCCCACGGCCACGCCGCCCGCGCCCGCCGCGATGTAATAGCGCGTGAGCGCCCGCTGCCGCTTCTCGTCGAGCTTGCGGGCGGCGGTGAGGGCGAGGGGATGGGCGGGGATTGCCAGCCCGCTCAGGAGCCGCCGCCGGATGTCCGCAGTGTCAGAACTTGCCATCGCGGGCCTCGAAGTGTGTAGGTTTGTTCAGTGTTTTATTCCCTTGCTTCACCCATTCGGCCGTCCAGACAAGCATCTGGTCCACCGATACCGAAGGCGGCCCGAACAGCCCGGCGGCCTTCGAGGCATCCACGAGCAACGCCGAGTCCGCCTCTTTGCTCACGATCCGCGGCGCGCGCTCCAGCAGTTCACCCAGACGCACGGCGACATCGCGGATGCTGATCCTGGGGCCGGTGATGTTCAGAATCATCGGCGGGCTGGAGCAGCAGGCGAGCGACATGAGCGTGTGGGCGTTGGCGTCTCCCTGCCAGATGACCGAAGCATAGCCCGTCGTCACATCCACCGGTTCGCCCATCAAGACCTTCGCGGCCACATCGAGGATCACCCCGTAGCGCAGGTCAATGGCGTAACTGAGCCGCAGTAGCGCAACCGGCGTCCCGTTGGCCGCCGAGAAGTGTTCAAGTATTCGCTCGCGGCCTAGACAGGACTGCGCATACTCGCCCACCGGCCCGACGGGGTCCGTCTCGGAGGCGCCCGCTCCGGAAGCGGGGGCAAACGGGTACACATTGCCTGTGGAAAACGCCGTGATGCGGGACGCGGGATACCGCTCGGCGACCATCCCCGGCAGATACGCGTTCATCGCCCACGTCAGCGACTCGGCGCCCGTGGACCCGAACTTCCGGCCGGCCATGTAGACGATGTTCGGGGCATCGGGAAGCCCGGCGAGCGCTTCTCGGTTCAGCAGGTCGGCGGCGATGGTGCGAATGCCCCACGATTCCATCTTTTCGCGCAGGCCGGCCTCGCTGAATCGTGACACGGCGATGACGGCGCGCCCGTCCCCGATCTCGTCGGCCGCCCGGCGGGCCATTCGGGCGAGGCTTGGCCCCATCTTGCCGGCGGCGCCGAGGACGAGAATGTCTCCGGGCAGGCCCCGCAGGGCTTCAGCAACTCCCGGCGACGGGCGGGACAGGACTTCATCTAGAGCTTCGGGGGTGGTGATTGGTTCGTTGATGTCAGATGTGTTCATATGCGGGCGCGGCGCGCCATCTCTCCTTGATAGCGGAAACATCCCCATGATAACAGCGAGCGGGCCCGAATGGAACCCCCGGGCGGCCGCCGGACGTCAACAGGGTCAGTGGAACGCGTCATTTCGGCACTCAGAAAGCATTACGGAAGCCCCGGCAGGCGCGCCGGAGGCGACCCGCTCGACCATCTGATCGGCACCATCCTTTCGCAGAACACGAGCGACGCCAACACGGACCGCGCCTACCGGGCGCTGCGGGAGCGGTTTCCAACCTGGGAGCAGGTCCGCGATGCCACGGACGCCGAGGTTGCGCAAGCGATCCGTTCGGGCGGGCTGGCGGAGCAGAAGGCTCCGCGCATCCGGCGGATTCTGCAGATTCTGACGGCCGAGCGCGGCCGGCCGGACCTCGGCTTCCTTTCGGACATGGCGACAGAGGAGGCGCGGGAGTGGCTTCAGACGCTTCCCGGGGTCGGACCGAAAACAGCCTCCTGCGTGCTGCTCTTTGCGCTCGGGCGCGACGTGTTCCCCGTGGACACGCACGTCGAGCGGATCGCCAAACGCCTGGGACTCGTCCCGGCAAACACCGCTCCCGAAGGCGTGCAGCACGCGCTGGAAGCCCTGACCCCCGAGGGAGGGTGCCTGGAGGGGCACCTGCTGCTGATCGGCCACGGGCGCGCGCTCTGCAGGGCCCGGTCGCCCCTGTGCCAGCAGTGCCCCGTGAGCGCGATGTGCGCGTTCCACGCACGCAGTGAGAGCCCCGCGGCCCTTGGCGCGGAAGCGGAAGTCGGTCATACTGAGCCAGACAGTCCGTGATGCTTAGCAAAGACACGCCCGAATACGAGGTGAGCGGCGGAAAAGACCTCGACTTTGAACGGAACCCCGTGGCCGCGCTGCAGCAGGTTGTGGGCGCACTGGTGGCGCCGCACCCGTCCACATCTCTCCAGCCGAACCCCCTGACCGGCATCCGCGACGAAATGACAACGCCCGCGCGCCTCTCCGAAGCCCTCGCCAGCCACCTCGGGCGCTTTCGCGAGACTCTCGAGACGTGGCGGAAGATCTGTCGCCGCCTCGCGTCGGGCCGGCTTCCGAAAGACCCGCATTCATTCGCCGACGAGGCGGCCGATGCGCGGGAAGCGCTGGAATGGCACTGCATGGAGGCGGCCGTCTGTCTCAGGATCGCGCAGGACAGGATACGGCTGTCGGCCGCCAGGCTATCCGGGGAGCCGATGGAGTTCTACCTGGGGGTGCCCCGTCCGGTGGAGGATTCCCAGCTAGCCGCGAGCGCGGCACAATGGGAAGCCGTGACGCGCCAGATGTCCGGCGGCGCGCCGCCGGATGCGGACTGGCCGCTCTTTCTCGCGCGGATGGAGTTCCTGAGCGGCGAGATGGCCGAGACGCTGAAGGAGTTGAAGGCGCTGGCGCTGTGGCTGTGGACGAACGAACCGGCGCCCGCGAAGGTTCACGAACTCGCGGGATGGCTGTTCGACCTGCGATGCGAGTGCCTGGAAGCCGTGCCCGTGCTTACCGCCCTCGAGCCGTGCCTGAAGCTGTGGCGCGACGCCGCCGCGCGTCAGCCGTAGATATACTCGCTCAGATAGCGGACGGCTTCTTCGAGCTGTACCTTCGAGCTTGCCAGGATATCGCCGCTGCTGATGATCCCCACCAGCTTGCCCTCGCTGACAACCGGGATGTGCCGTATGTGCTTCTCGGTCATCATCGCCTGGCACTGCGTGATCTCGTCCTCGGGGCCGCAGACAACGCAGGGATGCGTCATCACGTCACGGACGGCCACTCCGGCGGGGTCCTTCTGAGCAGCCACGACGCGCGTAAGAATGTCGCGCTCGGTGAATATGCCAACGACGGTCTCGCCCTGCGTCACGACAACCGACCCGATGCGGCGGTCGTTCATAAGCTGCGCCGCCGAAAGCACCGACTGATCGGCTGAAACGGCCGCAACCTGCGGTCCCTTCTTCTGAATGATGTCCCTTACAAAGTTCATGGTGCGTCATCCCTCCACGGCGCGATTGATCGCCCGAGTCTGAGCGGACAGGTTCGCGCTGGCCGAAGCCCTGTTCGCTTTGAGGGATTATACCCTTCTCAGCCGCTCATTTCCTCCCTGCGGCGGGTTCAGGCGAGGAACTCCGCGAGCACTTCGTTCGACAGAAGTTGCCCCGCGGCGGTGAGCGTCACCCGGCCATCGTCCACGGCGATGAGCCCGGCCTGCGAGAAGCGGCGGATCGGCCTGCTGAAGACGGCCTCGACATCCTCGCCGAAATCGAGCGACAGACGGCGCAGGTCGAGGCCGCCGGATGTTCTGAGCGCAAGCATGGCGGTCTCTCCCAGAAGCGCCCTGCCCTCGAGCCGCTCGGAGAAGGCCGCCCGCGCCCGCCCGTCCGACTCGATCTGCCCGGTGAACGCCACGGGGTCGCCCTCCCACGTCAGCCGCTCTCCCGCGACGTACTGCGCCGCCCCCGCCCCGAAGCCGAGGTAAGGGCCGTTTCGCCAGTAGGCCTCGTTGTGGCGGCAGCGCATGGACGGCAGGGCGTAGTTCGATATCTCGTAGTGCTCGTAGCCCGCCCGCGTCAGCGTCTGGCGAACCGCCTGGTACATATCGGCGGCCAGATCGTCGTCCGGCGGGGTCACTTCGCCCGCCCGAACGCGCTCGAAGAGAGGAGTCCCCTCCTCGATGGTCAGGCTGTAGGCGGACAGGTGCTCCGGGCCGAGATCAATCGCGCTGGCGAGCGTACCGTGAAGATCGGACAGGGTCTGGCCGGGAAGCCCGAACATGAGGTCGAGGCTGATGTTCTGGAACCCCGCCCGCCGGGCCGCGCTGAACGCCGCCACGGCCTGCTCGCGGGTGTGCACGCGCCCAAGACTGGCCAGTTGCCCGCCGTCGAACGACTGAACGCCGATGCTGACCCGGTTGAACCCCGCTTCGCGCGCGGCGGCGAGTTTTTCGTACGACGCCGACTCCGGGTTCGCCTCCAGCGTTACCTCCGCGCCGTCCGCGAGGCCGAACGTCCGGCGGAGTTCGCCGAGTACGCGCGCCAGAGCCTCGGCCGGCAGCAGAGTCGGGGTTCCGCCCCCGAAATAGACGGTGTCGAGGCCGGGGGACGCCCCGGCGGCGCTCGATACCTGGCGGCAGAGGGCATCGGTGTAACGGGGCGCGAGATGCAGCATCCCGGCGAAGCTGTTGAAGTCGCAATAGCCGCACTTCGCGGCGCAAAAAGGGATGTGGACGTAAGCCGAGCGAGGCGCTTCGAAGCGCATGGCGCTCTACTCCCCGAGCTTGAGGACGCTCAGGAAGGCTTCCTGCGGCACTTCGACCGATCCGATCTGCTTCATGCGCTTCTTGCCCTCTTTCTGCTTCTCCAGAAGCTTTCTCTTCCGCGTGATGTCGCCGCCGTAGCACTTGGCGATGACGTTCTTGCGCAGGGCGCGCACGGTTTCGGCGGCGATGATCTTGTGTCCGATGGCCGCCTGGATGCGGATCTCGAACATCTGGCGGGGCAGAATCTCTTTGAGGCGCTCGGTCATGAGCTTGCCGCGCGTATAGGCGCGGTCGCGGTGCGTGATGAACGAAAGCGCGTCCACGGGAGACCCGTTCAACTGGATATCGAGCTTGACGACGCTGGATTCGAGATAGCCCGACATCTCGTAGTCGAACGACGCATACCCGCGCGTCCGGCTCTTGAGCTGATCGTAGAAGTCCATGAGGATCTCGGCGAGCGGCAGCCTGTAATGGACGATGACCCGCGTGACGCCCGAGTATTCCATGTGCGCGAACGTGCCGCGGCGGTCCTGGCAGAGATCGAGCACCCCTCCGAGGTACTCGGCGGGCACGATGACCGTAGCATCCACCATCGGCTCCTCGATCTTCTCGATGAGGGTGGTGGCGGGGAGCTTGGCCGGGTTGTCCACCTCGATCATCTCGCCGTCCGTCTTGTAGACCCGATAGACGACTCCGGGAGCGGTCGCGATGATGCCCAGCCCGAACTCGCGCTCCAGACGCTCCTGCACGATATCCATGTGCAGCAGCCCCAGGAATCCGCACCGGAATCCGAACCCGAGAGCAGCCGACGTCTCCGGCTGCCAGCTCAGGGCGGCGTCGTTGAGCTGGAGCTTCTCGAGCGCCTCACGAAGGTCGGGGTAGTCCTCGGACACCATCGGGTACATCCCGCAGGAGACCATGGGCTTGGCCAGTTTGTATCCGGGAAGAGGCTCCGATGCCCCGCGCCTGGCAAGCGTGATCGTGTCTCCGACGCGCGCATCGCCCACTTCCTTCATGGAAGCGACGACATAGCCGACCTCGCCCGCCGACAACCCCTCCGCTTCGGTCATCTCGGGCAGAAACACCCCGACGGCGCTGACTTCGAACTCCTTGCCGCTGGCCATCATCCGGATGCGGTCGCCCCGCTTCAGGCTTCCGTCCACGATGCGCACATAGGCGACGACGCCCAGATACTGGTCGAAATGGGAGTCGAAGATGAGGGCTCTGAGCGGCGCGGACGGCGAGCCGGAGGGCGGCGGAATCTGATGAACGATGTGCTCCAGGACGTCCTGAACGCCGACCCCTTCGCGGGCGCTTGCCAGAATCGCATCCGAGGCGTCAATCGCGAGGACGTTCTCGATCTCGTCCTTCACGCGATCCGGCTCGGCGGCGGGCATATCGATCTTGTTGATGACGGGGATGATTTCGAGATTCGCGGACATCGCGAGGCTGACGTTGGCAAGCGTCTGCGCCTCGACGCCCTGCGCCGCGTCGACGACCAGCACCGCCCCCTCGCAGGCGTTGAGGCTGCGCGAGACCTCGTAGCTGAAATCCACATGCCCCGGAGTGTCAATCAGATTGAGCGTGTAGGTCTGTCCGTCGCTCGCCTCGTACGCCAGCCTCACGGCGGTCATCTTGATGGTGATGCCGCGCTCGCGCTCCAGATCCATGGTGTCCAGCATCTGGTCGCGGTGCTCGCGTCCCGAAACTGCGTGCGTCAGCTCGAGGATGCGGTCCGCCAGCGTGGACTTGCCATGGTCAATGTGCGCGATGATGCAGAAATTGCGAATATGATCCTGGGACTGAGGCATGGTTGACTCGGGCTTACCGCCCGATTTTAGCGCAGACGCGCGAGACGCGCCAGCAGAGAGCCGGCCCGCGCCGCCTAACGCAGAAGCGCGCGCTCCAGTTCAGCCTGCGCCCTGAAAGCGAGATTGGTTGAAGGGTCAATCTCGACGATCTTCTTCCAGCAGTCCATGGCGTCGGCGGTCTTGCCGTACGCCGAATACTGCGCCGCCCGGTTCCAGTAGTACTCCTGGAGCGCCCCGACCGCTTTTCTACCGCCATCCGACCCCGGGTCGAGGCTGACGGCCCGCTCATAGTAGGTTATCGCCCACCTCCCCTGTCCCTGCCGCATGCTGATGACCCCGAGCAGGTAGTAGGCGTTGCCGGACTCGGGGTGGAACTCGAGCGCGCGGCGCAGGGACTCTGCCGCGGAGACGAAGTTGCCAGCCTGTATGGCGTTCTGCCCCTTGCCGACGTAGCAGGCGCCGATGGCGCGCCTTGTCTGGGCCTTGAGAGCTTCGCTGAGATCCAGGGACAACGCCCGCTGGTAATCCTCGATGGCCAGATCGTAGCGGCCGGCATTGTAATGCGCGGTGCCGCTGTTGAAGTATGCCGCGGCTTTTGTATCGTTCCCCTGAATCTTGTAGTTCTCATATGCGGCATTGATGCCCCAGATGGCCAGCAGCACAGCGGCCGCGAGTATGATAGTGATGAAGAACGCCCGGAGCCCGGCCGACTCGCCCGGGGTCATGAACGGCCCGGGCGGGGGCGGAGGCGCCGGCAGGGGACGGGGCGGAGGCAGGTTGGGACTGGGCGCGGGATTCGGCCCCTGGCCGGGGAACCCGGGCGCGGGCGCCTGCGGCCCCTGGCCCGAAGGAAAGAAGATGGGCGGCGGCGCCTGGCCGATCTGCGGGCCCTGGCGGTCCCAGTCGCCCGTCAGAGCGTCCGCGAACTCCTGAGCCGACTGAAACCGCGCGGCGGGGTCTTTGGCTAGCGCCTTCTGGACGATATCCGCCAGCCCCTCCGGCACGCCCGCGGGGCGCGTGGCGGGCATGTTCCTGGAGTTGTAGCTGTCTCTTATACCCATCTGACCCCGCCGACG
>ERZ1026814.716-NODE-716-length-15874-cov-4.719248_pt1 | contig 15874 bp, 18 predicted proteins | sample MGYA00520871_ERZ1026814 | MGnify/ENA primary metagenome ERZ1026814 (study PRJEB33270, sample SAMEA104284478) | anaerobic digester metagenome | biome: Anaerobic digester microbiome; feature: mesophilic sludge digester; material: Anaerobic digester biomass | place... | reverse complement strand
GCAGCGTCAGATGTGTATAAGAGACAGCGCCACAACCACCCCCACTCCCTGGGGATTTAATAATTCACATAAGAAGTCAGCAATTTGCCGGGTCATTCGTTCCTGGACTTGCAGGCGGCGTGCAAACATATCCACAATTCGGGGGATCTTTGACAGACCAATCACCCGTCCCTTGGGAATGTACGCAACATGTGCTCTTCCCAAAAACGGCAGCATGTGATGTTCGCAGAGGCTGTAAAATTCGATATCCCGGACAATTACCATTTCGTCATATTCAACTTCAAACAATGCTTCGTTGACCATGGCTACGGGATCCGTTCGATATCCTGCCAGTAATTCTTCATACATGCGCGCCACCCGTCTCGGCGTTCTCAACAAACCCTGCCGATCTGGATTTTCACCCACAGCAGACAGAATATGCCTGACAGAACTCTCAATTACCGGAGCATTAATCTCCTCCTGTTCAAGCAGTTCCGCTGCATCATAAATGGATTGTTTGAATTCCATAATCCTGTTCCGTTTATACTTGTAATCAACACGCCATCAGCGATTTCGCCTTAACAAATCAAACGACAGCTGATGCAATACCTTTGCAGCTTCATTTTCCTCAACCACTTCCGATAATGCCGATAAAGCTTCATTGGTCAGCCGATCGGCTGTGGTCTGAGTATACTCCCTTGCGCCTTCTTTTTCCAGTAATTCAGCAATTTGGGGAACTTCCTGGATGGCTATTGGACCAGCCAGCCAGCGATTCTTGAATTCAGCCTTTTTCTCCAGGCAATAAACCACAGGTAAGGTCTTTTTCCCGGAGACAAGATCACTGGTGACGGATTTTCCCAATTCAGATTCATCACCCCAGATCCCTAATAAATCATCCAGGGCTTGAAAAGCGAGACCCAATTTCCATCCAAAGCGGCGAATGCCGTCCCTCCTGGTTTGATTCACTCCAGCGACAACTGCCCCCAATTCCGTGGAGGCAGCCAACAAGGAGGCTGTTTTTCCACCAACCATTTGCCAGTAATCATCAAGGGACATATGGCGTTCATCTTCATAGAAGATATCCAACTGCTGACCATGTGTAATGTCCAGGGTTGCTTCAAAAAGAGCATGCGCGGCTTCCAATTTCATCGTCGGATTGATTTGGGAATTCAAGCGCGCAAGAGCCAATGGAACCAGTGCAAATAATGCGTCACCCGCGTTAATCGCCTGTGCCGTTCCCCATAATTTCCACAGGGTGGACCTTCCCCGCCGGATTTCACTTTCATCTTCAACATCATCATGAATCAAGGTGAAATTATGTAGAATTTCCACTCCCGCAGCAGCAGGAAGCGCCTGTTGCCAGTCGCCGCCCAATGCCGCGGTACACAACATTACCAGGAGGGGACGGATTCGCTTTCCCTGCGCTTCAAAGCCACTCTTCTCACCCTGCCATCCCATATGATAAAACAACATATTCCTGAGCCCTTTTCGGTCAGGCGTTAAGTAAAGTTCAAATACGATACGCAATTCCTTATCCAAAGCCTGCAGCATTTCCCGGGTCAGGTCTGACATCACTTTTCCTCCTCGAGTGTCAATTGACCCAGTTCAGCCAGGTTCTTAACACCGGCAGCAAACATGGTTATTTGCAATTGCTTCCTTAAAATGGTGATCAATCTGACGACGTCATCAGTGGATATGACCGCTGCTCTCAGGAAAGGTCCAGCCAGACCACATAATTTTGCACCAAGCGCAATTGCCTTTGCAATATCCACCCCATTTTGTACACCCCCGGAAGCAAATACAGGAAGATTAGGAACTGCCTTGGTGACCATTTGAATTGATTCGGTAGTTGGAATCCCCCAATTCAGAAATGCAGAGGCAACATATTTTTGGGTGTCGTCCTTCATCCTGTACAATTCCACCTGTGACCAGGATGTACCACCCGCCCCTGCGACGTCGATTGCAGCCACACCGGCATCCGCCAACATTCCGGCAGCTTTTTCTGAAATACCCCATCCGACCTCCTTGACGATCACCGGTACGGGTAACTCACGGCATATCAATTCAATCTTTTTGGCAAGTCCTGAAAAGTTTGTGTCACCTTCCGGTTGAAGAGCTTCCTGCAACGGATTGAGATGTAAAATCAATGCATCCGCCTCAACCATCTCAACCGCCCGCCGGCAATGATCCAGGGAATAGCCATAATTAAGTTGAACAGCTCCAAGATTGGCAAATAACAGGATATCTGGCGCCCATTGCCGTACCTGGAAGGTCTTCTGATATTCCTGATTTTCCAGGGCTGCCCTTTGCGAACCCAGACCGAGGGCAATGCCTTCCGCCTGGGCTGCCTCAGCCAGCCGCTGATTGATATCAGCTGCCCGCCGGGCTCCCCCGGTCATGGATGATATAAATAGGGGTGAATTTAATTTTTTACCAAACATGGATAATCCCACATCGACATCATCCAGCTTGATTTCCGGCAATGCCTGGTGAATAAACCGAAATCGTTCAAAACCTGGTTTTATGTTGGATGCAACATCCTCCTCCAAGTTAATTCGAATATGATCTTCTTTCCGGGACGGTATTGACAGCAGATCATCCATATGCAAGCTCCCGCTATATAATACTGTGAGTATACCAAAATATGAATACCGATTTACCTGTCATGATCAATCATAAATTTATTTTAATAATTTTGTTAAAATGCCTTGACAGAATATCCATGCAAGATACAATTCACTAAAGCAAGTTTATTCACTGGAGGAAAAAATGACGGATTATTTTGAAGAAGTTAAAGCCGTAATCATCGATGTCCTGAAAGTCGACGGTGATAAAATTAAACCTGAGACCAGCTTCATTGATGACTTGAAAGCTGATTCCATGGATCAATTTTTCCTGATTGATGGTTTATCGGAACGATTTGGGCTGAACATTGCTGATGATGATGCCCGCGCCATTCGTACGGTTGCCGATGCAGTACGGTACGTATCCGAACACGCTCAGAAATAGTCTCTTCGGCTCCTTATCATTCATTACAGATTGGATATGGATCATCCAATCTGAACATCCGGAATAAATAAATAATCAATAAAATGAGGTGCGATACGTATCCTCCACCTCATTTTCATTTTAATTTTTTCTTGACTGCTGATTAATGTTTTAAGAAACCTGGAATCTCTTCCGGGTTGTTGGCAACACGCACACCGGCTGCTGTCAGGACCTCAATTTTTTCCTCGGCACTGCCCATCCCCCTCTCAATAATTGCACCGGCATGCCCCATCCGTCTCCCCTCCGGTGCACTCCGACCAGCAATAAAGGCTACAACTGGCTTGGTCATCCGTCCAGCGATATAATCTGCAGCTTGTTCTTCCTCTGTTCCCCCAATTTCACCAATCAACACCACCTGTTCAGTCCGGATATCCTCTTCAAACATTTCCAGGATATTCAGAAAGCTTGTGCCAATAATTGGATCTCCACCAATCCCAACACATGTGGATGTCCCCATTCCTGCTTCACGCAGTGCATATAGAACTTCATAGGTTAATGTTCCCGAACGGGATACAACCCCAATTTTTCCGGGCATTGTAATGTTTCCTGGAATAATGCCGACCTTGCACTCACCCGCTGTCAATAATCCCGGGCAGTTTGGACCAATCAACCGTATTTGGTGTTGATCCATATAATTGCGTACCCGCATGGTATCCTGGATGGGGACTCCCTCCGTGATGCATACAATCAGTTTGATCCCCGCATCAGCTGATTCATAAATTGAGTCTGTGGCATATTGTGCAGGCACAAAAATGACGCAGGTATTTGCTTCAGTATATTCAACTGCCATTTTGCATGAATCAAATACGGGAATCTTCCCGTTCATTACCCACTCACCACCCTTGCCGGGTGTCACCCCTGCCACAATATTGGTGCCATATTGCATCATTTGGCGGGTATGAAACAAGCCTTCCTTGCCAGTGATTCCCTGCACAAGCAGGCGGGTATTCTTGTTGACAAGAATGCTCATTTCATTCTCCTTGTACCAGCCCAACGATTTTTCGAGCTGCCTCAACCAACGTCTGGGCTGTCACCAGATTTGCAGTTTCCAATATTTGCAGCCCCTCTTCTGCATTGGTTCCCACCAGCCGAACGACCATGGGGATTGTCGGTTTTATCTCGTCAATTGCCAGTAATATTCCCTGGGCAACTTCGTCACACCGCGTAATGCCCCCAAAAACATTAATCAGTACGGCTTGAACATTGGGATCGGTCAGTAGAATTCGGAATGCAGCCGTTACTTTTTCCGCCGAAGCACCTCCCCCGATATCGAGGAAATTTGCCGGCTCCCCCCTCTGGATCTTGATAATATCCATGGTCGCCATTGCCAGCCCGGCTCCATTGACCATACAGCCAATCTGACCATCCATCTGGATGTATGCCAGATCATGTTTCCGGGCTTCCGTCTCTAATGGTGTTTCTTCATCCAGATCCCGCAAATCTGCAATCTCTGGTTGGCGAAACAAGGCATTATCGTCGATAATCATCTTGCCATCGAGGGCAATCAACCGGTGATCCAATGTAATCACCAAAGGATTGATCTCCGCAAGCGTGGCATCATTTTCAGAATATGCCTGCCATAATCCATGGGTAATGGTCACAAAAGAGCGCCAGTGTTCCCTTGGCAGATCAATTCCGGCAGCAATATCCCGCGCCTGGTAATCCCGTAAACCCAGTAATGGATCCACTAGGACTTTAATGATTTTTTCCGGTGTCTTTCGCGCCACCTCTTCAATATCCACCCCACCGGCAGCACATGCCAGTACCACCGGGCAGCGTTCATTTCGATCATTGGTAATTCCCAGGTAAATTTCTTCCTGGATTCCAACAGCCTCATCCACCAATACCCTGCGAACCGGCAATCCTTTAATTTTCATCACCAGGATTTGGGCGGCAATTTCTTCCGCCTCCCTAGCGGTTTTTGCCAGCCGAATCCCCCCGGCTTTTCCCCTGCCTCCCACCAAAACCTGGGATTTTATGACAACCCGTCCCCCCAATTCATCAGCGATAACACGGGCTTCCCGTGCCACTGTGGCTACCCTTCCCCGTGGAATTGGAATCCCGTATCGAGAAAATATGGTTTTGGATTGATATTCGTGAAGTTTCATATCCCTTCCGTGGGTAATGGACTGTTTCGGGGAGACAATCCTTTTACCAATCCAATGTAGAAAAGCCCGGCAGGTCATGCCGGGCTATCATTTTTCTATCACCCAATCAACCCTTGAGGTACTCTTCAAGAGATTCTTTGCTGATTCGGTAAGCAGCCCCAATCTTGCGGGCTTTCAAATCACCTGCCTTGATTGCAGCAACCACATCCTCTTCTGAGACCTTGAGAATCCCAGCCACTTCAGCAGGTGTCATCACAGCTGGAATGCCTGTGCCTTCACCCCCCGAAGGGGTTGTTCCGCCTCCCTGTGCGGGTTGACCGGCTCCGGTCATTCCCTGCAGGGTCTGGCTGATGGCACCTCCGATTCCCATCCCGGCGCCAATTCCGGCAGTCAGACCAGCTCCGCCGCTTGGGTTTTGTGCAGCATCCCGCATCGCATCCGCAGCCTGCAATTGTGTGTAGGTCTGTACATCCAGCATGCCCATCTGGCGCAATTCTTCGGCTGATTTTTCAGATGGTTTCAGGTTGGCGATATAGAATGACTTTAATGTCAATCCAATGGCAAGGAAATCATCCTGTGTCTTTGCCCGCACACCTGCACCAATTTCCTCTGTCAGTGCAATTAATTCTGCAACAGAATGTTTGGCGCCGGTTTCAGCCAGCGTATCCTGCATTTTGGATAGCAGCATTGAACGCAGCCGATTTTCAATATCTCCGGTCCGATAGAATCCCTGGGCTCCCACAATTTGGGTGACAAACTGTTGGGGGTCATTCACCTGGAAGGAATAGGATCCAAATCCAGTCAGCAGCGCGACACCCAATCCCATGCCTGGATTGCGTACAAGGATCGGTTGGGGTGTGCCCCACTTGCGATCGACAAATTCACGCATGGACACATAATATACTTCGGATGTGAATGGTGTCCGATCGTTAAAAACCTTGCCAATCAAATCAACCAGTAATGGAATGTTGGCAGTTACAATTGTATGCCTGCCCGGACCAAATGTATCCAGTGCTTTACCATCCCGGAAGAAGACGACCCGTTGAGCCTCACGCACAATTACCTGGGAACCAATTCGTAAATCTGCAACGCCCTGTTCCGGAAAACGATGCACAATCTCATCCGTCATTTCACTTGGATATTCAACAACATCAAATACTCTTGCCATTGTCTACTCCCTTTTCTTATCGGTTCTCAGGCGGGTTTATTGATTTTGGGTGAAACCCAAAATTACCTCAGCCCGTTTGTTAAATGCATCCACACAGTGTTGCGATAGTGTGGTTAAATTACGGATTGCAGCTTTTAATCCATCCGTCCCGATGGATGCCTCCACATTGTCAATAGCCCGTGACACTTCCTCCTCGGAATTTAATAGCGCTAAATCATATTCATATATTTTGGCGAGTTCTTCTTCTCCGATTTTCACTGCCGCGAAGAACGCGGAATATCCATAGGAAGCTGTCCGGACCCGGTCGATGAATTGTCGTAGTTTTATGGAAGCTGACTCAAGATCATCCACATAGACGATTTCACCCTCGTTAATGAGTTCCTTTTGCAATCCGGAAATTCGCTGCCACAAGGCTTCAAAGTGATTGGCAATGGTTGTCCGTAACAGTTTATCGGAAGCCCTCCGGCTTTGTCTTGTTATATATCCTTTGAAACCCGGGATCTTACTGAGCAATTTGCTCAAAGGATCCAAATCACCGGCGACCTGATCCATTAATTCACTCATTATGCCTCCTCCTGACCATTTAGCTTTATCGAGATGAGAAGTAACCTTGTAATTGATGACAAGGTTATTATAGCTTGATTAATTTCCTAAAACAAGCCAAATGTTTACTTATTTACATATACGGAGAAAGCACAGGAAAAGATGCAAAACTGAGTCTTGTAAGGTATTTGTAAGCCCACGGGTCTTGCATATATTTAAAATTTACATATAATAAAAACCAGTAAGGTTAGTACAATATTAAACCGAAAGGAGGTGAATCGCCATGTTATTTGCTCCGAAGGAAAAGGGTCAGGGTCTTGTAGAATACGCCCTCATTCTCGTTTTGGTTGCAGTTGTCGTGATTGTTGTTCTTACCCTGCTCGGACCATTAATCGGGAACGTATTCTCGGAAATCATTTCAGGGCTTGGTGGCTAGAATCAGTGTTGGGTAATCCACCTGCCAAATCAACTAATGTTCGTATGACGAAAGACCCTGAATCGTCAGGGTCTTTCACTTTATGATTATCAGCTCTCATGGATCGATTCTTGCACCTGAATTTACTGCACTCCGGGAACACACACATTGAATTTTACCGTATAATTGATTTATTCAAGTTTGTAAATTTGAAACGCCAGGAGGATTAAACTATGGCTGGTGGCAGAAAAAAGAGCGGCATGCTCATCATCATTTTGGCGCTGTTGTTGATTGTGATATTTGTCGGCGCTTATTTTGTAATACAAAAATTCGGCGGCTTGCCATCCAAAACTGGTGGAGAAGTTGCCACCACTCCAGTCGCGACGGATACAGAGAATATCATCATTACCGCCCAATCCATACCCCGTGGAGTAATCATTACAGATGAAATGCTTACTACCGTCGCTTATCCCAAAACGGAATTGGTTGAGGGAACATTCTTTATCAATAAAGAAGATGTGGTGGGAAAGACAGCCCGCTATGATCTGGATCCCCGCATACCCCTCACAACCAGCCTGATCGCGGATATGGGTGGAAATGAATGGTCTCCCTCTTTTGATATTCCCGCTGGAAAAACAGCCCTTTCCATACCGATCAATGGGTTAACCTCGATATCGTACGGATTACTTCCTGGAGACCACGTAATGGTAGTGGGCTGCATGTGGCTGGTGGATACCGACCCGGAATGGCAGACAAAACTACCCAATCTGACCGGACAGGTGATGGTTGCCGGTGCCGAAGGCGAACCTGTACTCGGTACTGCAGCAAATGTCGGGAAACGAGTCCTCGAGGATGGTACAGTGATTGAAGGTGCTTCGTATTCTGGACGGACCGAATACAACGAAATCCTGGGGGAAGCCATCTATGTTGTTCCTTCCGAAGCCCAACGACCACGTCTTGTCTGCCAGAATATCATTCAGGATGCCATTGTCCTCCGCATGGGTGAATTCCCCCTGGAAACAACCGAAACAGTCCAGCCAACTCCCACGCCAGCTCCTGAAGAGCAAGTTGAAGCTGCCCCTGTGGTTGAACCCAAACCAGCAGTGATTTCCTTGATCGTCACACCCCAGGAATCCATCCTGCTTAACTATATGATGCTCACCGGTATCCGAATCAATCTATCCATGAGGAACCCAACCGACGGCTCACAATTTGTGACCGATGCCGTAACCCAGCAATACCTGATGGATCAGAAAGCCATCCCGTTACCCGCCAAGCTGCCTTTTGGGGTTGAACCCCTTTATGAGGAACCTCCCTTCCCCATCCCACAAATCCCTTAATTAATTTGTTCTATGAATGACCCTTTCGTAAATCATGCCGTCCCGAAAATATTTTCGGGACGGCATACCCCAAAAAATGATGGAGAATTATGCCGACACCTGAAAAGATCAGGGTTCTTATTGTAGATGATATAAACGAAACCCGTGAAAATATCCGCCGGATGCTGCAATTCGATCCGGTCATTGAGGTTGTGGGAACTGCACGAACCGGCAAGGAAGCCATTGAAATGGCTGTGCAATCCCGTCCGGATGTTGTCATCATGGATATCAACATGCCGGACATGGATGGCATCACCGCAACGGAGAATATCCGACGCAAGGTTCCTTTTACCCAGGTGGTGATCCTCTCTGTACAGAACGACCCGGGTTATATGCGTCGAGCCATGTTGGTGGGAGCCCGCGATTTCCTTGCCAAACCACCGATGATTGATGAACTGACATCCGCCATTCGCCGGGCAGGTTCCGTGGCTGCCGATGAACGCAACAAAGCGGGGGTCATCCTGGGTCCTTCCGGTCAACCATCTTCAACCTCACCCTTTATCCAAATGCCCGCGCAAATGGGCAAAATTGTCACAGTTTACAGCCCAAAAGGCGGCTCTGGCAAGACAACCATATCGACAAATCTGAGCATCGCCCTGCACAAGGAGGATGCTCCTGCAGCCATCATCGATGCCAATCTTCAATATGGTGATGTGGCAGTTTTTCTCAATGAACAAGGCAAGAACACCATCCTGGACCTTGCCCCCCGGGTGGATGAACTGGATCCGGAAATTGTGCGCGATGTCATGATCTCGCATTCCACATCAGGCATCTCAGCCTTGCTGGCACCGCCAAAACCGGAATATTATGACAGCGTCACTGGTGAACAATTCTCCAAATTAATCCACTTTCTTCAAAGGATGTTTGCCTGGGTGGTCATTGATACGACCTCATATTTAACGGATGTTGTCCAAACAGCATTGGATGTTTCCAATGCCATAATCCTGATCACCACCCAGGATATCCCTTCGATTAAATCCTGCAATCTGTTCCTCAATTTGATGGATAAATCCGGCATTTCGCGGGAACGCATCCTCTTCATTATGAATCGCTACAATAAACAATTCAATATCGCTCCCAAGAATATTGGCGACAGCCTTCGCCAGCCTGTTGTCCATGCAATCGCTGAAGATGATCGATCCGTCAACATTTCCATTAATAAGGGGATTCCATTTATGGTTGAAAATCGCGCCTCAGCCACCAGCAAGGCAGTTCTCTCCCTGGCAGACATGGTAAAAGAACGAATTTCCAAACTGGAAGCAGACCGTGAAGCTGAAGCTGCCAAACGGTAGCCCACCCAGACGAAAGGATTCTCATGTCCATTCTCCGGCGAATTAAAAATGATGGTGATCCGACATCTCCGCCCTCCCAGCCCGTCAATACCCAGGCTCCAGTCAGGGTTTCAACATCCACAAGTCCGTTAACCACATCCGATAAATATGCGGATTTAAAGAATCGCGTTCAAACAAAATTACTTGCCACCCTGAACCCGTCCATTGATGTATCCAAGGTGGATGAAGTCCGTCGGACCATCCTGGAACTGTTTGAACAAATTCTTAATGAGGAAAACATCATCCTCTCCAAACCCGAACGCGCCCGCATGTTTGAACAAATTGCGGCTGAAATTCTCGGTCTGGGACCACTGCAGCCTCTCCTGGAAGATGATTCCATTACTGAAATCATGGTCAATGGAAGCAGAAACATTTACATCGAACGAAAGGGGAAAATTTTCCGGGTTCCCCTGATTTTTGAAAACAATGACCATGTCATGCGAATCATTGAACGGATTGTTTCGCCACTGGGTCGTCGAATTGATGAGTCCAGCCCTTATGTGGATGCCCGTCTGCCAGATGGATCCCGTGTCAATGCTGTCATTCCGCCAATTTCGCTGGTCGGACCGGTTATCACAATCCGAAAATTCTCCAAAAAACCAATTACTGTTGAACAAATGGTGGAATTTGGAAGTATTTCTCCGGAAGCCGTGGAATTTCTAAAAGCTTGTGTATTGGCGCGCATCAACATCATCATCTCGGGTGGTACAGGTTCCGGGAAAACGACCCTCTTAAATGTCCTTTCATCGTACATTCCTGCGGATGAACGCATCATCACAATTGAAAACGCCGCAGAACTTCAACTCCGCCAGGAGCATGTGGTGACATTGGAATCCCGTCCACCAAACATTGAAGGTAAGGGTGAAATCACGATCCGGCAACTGGTGATTAACGCCCTCCGTATGCGTCCGGATCGTATCATTGTGGGTGAGATCCGCGATGAAGCTGCCCTGGACATGCTCCAGGCAATGAATACCGGTCATGATGGTTCCATGACCACCCTTCACTCCAACAGTCCACGTGACTCATTGGCCCGTTTGGAAACCATGACCCTGATGGCAGGCATGGATCTCCCTGCCCGTGCCATTCGGGAACAGGTTTCATCCGCCATTGATTTGATCATCCATCAGGAACGCCTACGGGATGGCAGTCGGAAAATTGTATATATCAGTGAAGTGACTGGAATGGAAGGTGATATTATCACCTTGACCGATTTGTTCTTCTTTGAACAGACTGGACTTAATCCAAATAACAATAAAGTGGAAGGAAGGCTGCGGGCAAGTGGTTTACGCCCAAGATTTATGGATAAACTGGATGCAGCCGGAATTAAACTTTCTCCTTCCATTTTTGGGATGGGAGATCGACGAAGATAATGAAACCTGATTCCTCACCCAATTTTGAAAGGCAGGGATGCTCATGAATCCAACAACAATCCTGGGAATTGGTGGAGGGCTGGCGGTTATCCTGCTAATTGTCGGCATACTGGTATCAGCAAGGTCAGAACGAACCGGTGTCGATGAACGGATTGGACGTTATGTCTCCAAGGAAGAAAGACAGGAAATCCGAAAAGCAGCCACCACACCACTGACGGATTGGATCACCCGCCGGGTGGATAAATCGACTTATGGGTCGAAGATAGCCACCAACCTGGCACGGGCTAATCTTCGGTTGAAAACAGGTGAATATTTTTCCATCATGTTAATTGCTGCAGCTGTTGTGGGTATACTATTTTATATCATTGGAAGACAATCCCTTATTGTTGGGCTGATTGGAGTATTAATTGGTGTAAACCTGCCTGGTATTTATGTGAAAACCGAGCAGAATAAACGTCTCCGCAAATTCAATGACCAGCTTTCCGATATGTTAAACCTGATGGTCAACAGCCTTAGAGCTGGTTTTTCAACGATGCAGGCGATGGAAGCAGTCAGCAAGGAACTTCCTACACCCATCAACGATGAATTTCGGCGGGTTGTGCAGGAAATGCAGCTCGGCATCCCCATGGAACGGGCATTGGACAACCTCCTGGCCCGGATACCTTCCGATGACCTTGATCTGGTGATTACCGCCATTAATGTCCAGCGTGAAGTCGGCGGCAACCTGGCAGAAATCCTGGATACGATTTCGTACACCATTCGGGAGAGAGTCCGCATTAAGGGCGAAATTCGTGTCCTCGTTGCACAGATGAAATATTCCGGACGTTTTCTTTCATTATTGCCCATATTTCTTATTGCCGCGTTGTTCTTTCTGAATCGGGAGTATATGATGACTTTTTTTGAACCAGAGAGTGGTATTTGCGGTTACGTTGCTCTGGGAGTATCAGCTGTCTTAATTATCCTAGGATATGTATTGATGAATAAAATTGCTGATATTGAAGTATAGGGGAGACAGGAGGATAAAGGACCAATGGATTTTCTACTTATTATAATTATCCTCATCATTGTGGGTGTGGCTGTCTCATTAACAGTCATTGGTTTACGCAATCCGAAATTGGCTGATGAGCGCGCCCTGATGGAGCGCCTGGAGGAACTGACCGAACACGGAGAGGAGGTGGATCTCCGCAAGTTGGAACTATCCCGACCATTTTCAGAACGGGTGATATTTCCCATTGCCCGTAAACTGGGTGAAATAGCCACAAAATTCACCCCGGCAAATGCCCTTCAATCCATTCACAAGAAACTGGAACTGGCTGGCAGTCCCGCCAGTCTGGATCCATCCATGGTGTTGGTCGGTCAATTTGTTCTTATGTTATTGTTTGCCGGAATTGTCGCCTTGCTATTCAGTGTTGGCTCACTGAAATGGCCCACAAGCCGGATCATTCTGATCATCATTGTTATGGGATTCCTGGGTTTCTTCTTCCCCCAATTATTTTTAACCAGCAAAATTCAGCGCAGGCAAAAGGAAATCCGAAAAGGCATGCCCGACGCCCTGGATCTATTGACCATTTGCGTGGAAGCCGGATTGGGTTTTGAGGCTGCCCTTCAAAAAGTGTGTGAAAAGTGGGAGAACGAACTCTCGCTTGCTTTTGCCCGGGTGTTGCGGGAAATTCAACTGGGCAAGCTTCGCAGGGAAGCCTTGCGGGATATGTCTGACCGGATTGGATTGACTGAAATGACCAGTTTTACCGCTGCTGTCATCCAAAGTGAACAATTGGGCGTCAGTCTGGCAAAAATTTTACGGATTCAATCTGACCAAATGCGTGTTCGCAGGCGTCAGCTTGCTGAAGAGGAAGCTCACAAAGCTCCTGTAAAAATGCTTATCCCCATGGGATTGTTAATTTTCCCAACAATCTTAATTATTTTATTGACACCGGCAGCCCTTCGGTTGATGCACTCCGTTTTGGGTACCATGTTCAAATAATTAATCTTCTCAGGAGAAGGGACTATGAGATTGGGCAAGGGAAACCTGCCCTATTCAGCTTACCGTTTCCTTTGGAATGGACTGGACTGGATATTTCCTCCCAGTTGTTGCAGCTGTGGAAAAATGGGGGAGCGATGGTGCCTTGATTGTCAAAATCAGGTGCTTCGAATGGCTGACTATGCAACCTGCCCATTATGCGGCAATCTTTCAAATAAATCAAAAATCTGCCATGAATGCCAATCCTCTCCTCCCAAATATGATGGTTTGCGGTCCTGGGGAATCTATGCTGGCTTCCTGCGTCTGGCTATTCAACAATTTAAGTATGAACGAAATATTGGATTATCGGACACATTTGCACCCGCTTTGATATTCCTGGTTCATCAAATAAATCGGGATTTTGACATGATTGTTCCTGTCCCTCTTAGTAAGGCGCGTTTGCAGGAACGCGGATATAATCAATCCAAGCTGATGTCCATTCCAATTCACCTGGCATTATCAATACCCATTTCCACACGCGCTCTGCTACGCGTCCAGCATACGCCAAGCCAGGTTGGTCTTCGTGGAGGGGAACGAAGAATAAATGTGCGTAACGCATTTTCAGCCAATTCATGTATTGTGAAAGCGAAAAATATCCTGGTCGTGGATGATGTGACCACAACCGGTGCCACCATGCGCGCCTGTTCTGAGACATTAATCCAGGCAGGAGCAAAATCAGTTTTTGGAATAACTCTGGCTCGAGCTGGCTTGTCCAGCCATCCAGATAGTTTGTCCGGGTAAGGAACAGATGATGTTCATATCCACCATTTCATTCATTTTCTCTCCAGGAGGCAGTCATGGAACTAAAAGTTGATATTTTTGTACGAAACATGGAAACCACAGAACGCATGACAACCTACGCACAGAAGAAGGTTTCCAAGTTAAGTCACTTTTTAAGTGATATTGAAGATGCGCGGGTCGATTTATCCCATTCCAAATCTGCTCGCAGTGCTGCTGACCGGTATGTTTCTCAAATCACATTGCGCGGACCAGGATACATTCTGCGTACCGAAGAACGCGCAGATGATATATTTGCTGCCATTGACGCTGCGGTGGATAAAATGCAGCGTCAGATTGAACGTCTCAAAGGAAAGCGCGTTCGGGGACGCGGTGATGGGACCCCGGCATCGGAAGTGGTACCGGAGGAAACCATACCTGTTGAAACCGAGGAAGCTCCGGTCATCGTCCGGCGTAAAAAATTTACTCTGGTTCCAATGGATGAAAATGAAGCCCTGGAACAAATGAAACTGCTGGGGCATGAAAATTTCTTTATTTTTTATAATGCAAATACCAATGCCCTTAATGTCCTCTATCGAAGGCGCGATGGAACTTATGGATTGATAGAACCAGATCTGGGTTAACTTTGTAATTGGATGAAACACAAACAAGGCTGTGAAACATTTCGCAGCCTTGTTTTTATGACTTGCCACCTTCCTCACAACGCGCTATAATCAGGCGAATTAAAATTAAGTTATACAGTAAGGATTAAGTATGATTGATGTTAACAACCTTCGTAAAGGCGTGACTTTCGAACTGGACGGCAGTCTGTTCAAGGTTTTGGAATACAGCCATAATAAACCGGGACGCGGCAATGCAACCATCCGGATAAAAGCACGCAATCTTCTCACGGGTACAACTTTGGAACGTACATTTATTTCGGGTGCCCAGGTGCAAAGTGTTCGTCTGGATTACCACAACGCCCAGTACCTTTATAATGATGGACATCATTATTACTTTATGGATACCGAAACATTTGAACAGTACCCAATCTCCCAGGATATTCTTGAGGATGTGGTCGGCTTCCTAAAAGAAGAGATGGAAGTTAAATTGACCTTTTATAATAATGACCCGATTGATATTGAACTGCCCACGACTGTGGATCTTGAAGTTGTGGAAGCAGAAATCGCAGTTAAAGGCGACACAGCTACCGGTGTGACAAAACGTGTCAAAGTGGAAACCGGCGCTTATGTTGACGTTCCCTATTTTGTCAGCCAGGGGGATATCATTCGGGTGGATACCCGCAATGGATCCTATGTCACACGTGTCTTGAACTAAAAAGTGTGTACCGGGTAAGGCAATCGACTGTTGGGTGGCATTCTACCGATGCCAGTCAGCCGGGGAATGCAATCCAATAGATCCAGGAGGTATGCATGCGCACACCCGCAGGGAAGGAATGTAAATATTTTTATGGTAATTACTTCCGCGGAAAAAATGTAGAAGAATGCCGCTTGATTGGGCACCGCCCTCCTCCCGGGCATTGGACACCTGATTTATGTTCAAATTGCCCTCTTCCGGATATCCTGTGGGCAAATTCCTGTTCCAACATAGTTCTGACTGGTCAAGCAATCCGAAAATTTCCATTTATCAAACGCAAGGTTGTTGTCCTGTCTCTTATACACATCTCCGAGCCCACGAGACCGTACTAGATCTCGTATGCCGTCTTCTGCTTGAAAAAAAAAAAAAAAACAAAACAAAAACAACAAACAACACAAGGAATAGAAATAAATTAC
>ERZ1026814.713-NODE-713-length-15915-cov-5.354826_pt1 | contig 15915 bp, 18 predicted proteins | sample MGYA00520871_ERZ1026814 | MGnify/ENA primary metagenome ERZ1026814 (study PRJEB33270, sample SAMEA104284478) | anaerobic digester metagenome | biome: Anaerobic digester microbiome; feature: mesophilic sludge digester; material: Anaerobic digester biomass | place... | reverse complement strand
GTAGAGGAGCGCGGCCTGCGCTCGGCCGAAGTGACGCCTTTCCTCTTGTCACGGCTGGCGGAATTGACCGGCGAACGCAGCCTGCGCACCAACCTGGCGCTGCTCAAGAACAACGCCCGTGTCGCCGCCGATATCGCGGTTGCCCTGCGCCATTCTGTTCCGGATGAGTTGATGACGCGTGAGCCGATTTCGTAGGGGAAAGGCGTAACCACAAAGGCAATTCGAACCTTTGTGGTTACGCTCTTATCAATCTGCGCTGGCCTGCGGCGTGAGGGCGGGATCCTCGAATAGCTTCAGGAACTCCTGCCGGTCCAGCACTTCACGTTCGAGGAGTGTCTCGGCGATCAGGATCAGCCGATCCTTGCGCCGGTTCAGGATCTCCGTGGCCGTCCCGATGAGGTTTCGCAGGACGGACTTCTCCTTGACGATCCGGGCGTAGTGGCCGATATTGGCCGCCGAGGGGACATTGTCGACCAGCTGCGAGAGGTACACGACGCCGCCCACGGCGTCGAGCTGCTTTTTGTCCCTCAGGTGGTTGCTCAGCGTGATGAGGTCGACGGGCTGGTTGCGGTCGGAGAGTTCCAGGATACCCCCGAAGATCTTGCGGTGGGCGTCACTGTAGAAGTCGGAGCCCGCCATGATCTCCAGCACCGGGTTGAGCGCGCCGTTCTCGAGCAGGATCCCCCCGAGGACGGACTGCTCGGCCTCCAGGTTCTGGGGCGGCACTTTGAGGATGGAGGGATCGACGGCTTTCATGGAATCACGGCAAAAGGCTAAGAGGTCAAGGGCTTAAGGAACCAGAGATACGCTTCTCTTCATACCGTGAAAAGGGCCGCATCGCAAGAACCAGGAACGACATCGGGGAACGAATGAGTTTCCCGCCCTGTGCCTTACGCCCTGAGCCAGGCGGCTACCCCTCTTCCACGACCTTCACCGTGATGTCGGCGGCGATCCCGGGGTAGAGCCGGACCTTCACGGGGTACTCCCCGAGCTGCTTGATCGGCTCCTCGAGGGCGATCTGCTTGCGCTGCACCGTGAGACCCTTCTCCTCCAGGGCCTTCTCGATGTCCTTGGTCGTCACGGAGCCGAAGAGCTTCTCCTGGTCCGCCGTCTTGCGGGCGATCGTCACCGCGACGCCGGAGAAGGCGGCGAGCATCGCCTCGGCGTTCTTCTTTTCCTTCTCGGCCCGCTTGGCGATCAGCTTTTTCTCATGCTCGATGGCCCTCGCGGAGATGCTCGTGGCCTCCAGGGCAAGCCCCTTCGGAATGAGGTAGTTCCGGGCGTAGCCGTCGGTGACCTTTATCGTATCCCCGCGCTTGCCGAGGGTTTCGACGTCTTCCTTCAGAATGACCTTCATGTTCGCCTCCTGTCGTGGTGAGCTTGTTGCCGCTGTCGGGCGGGCCGATATCCTTCGCCCGATGACGGCGAAGAGCGGAAGAGCGGGCGTGAGGAAGAACGGGCATCGAGGAAAGAAAGACGTCAACTCCGCTCTTCTGCTCTTCCCGCTCCCTCGTTTCCTGTGCGTCAAGGCCCCGCGCATTCGGGCGTACGGGGTTACGCGAAGGGCGCCGGGCGAACCCGGCCGCCGGTTAGGCCGTCGTGTCGCTGGCGGGGCGGTTCATCTTCCTGAAGTCGACCCAGATGTCGAAAAGGCCGACGGCCGAGACGAACACCAGCAGGTACTGGTACAGGACGATCAGCGCATAAAACAGGGCCCGGAGATACCTCGGGATGTTCTTCTGCCTGAAAAAAAACTGGACGATCGACAGCCCCTGGAGCAGGTACAGGAACAGGGCCACGATCAGCACGTTGAGGCCGGCGACCTGCGCCGCCTCTTCCGGGACGATCATGGCCGCGCCCGCGGCGATCACGAACCAGACGACCCAATCGGGCATCTTCCAGCAGGCCAGATCGCCGAAATCGGGGAACGCGGGGTCCCGGCCCTGGGACAGGAGCCTCAGGCCCAGCACGTTGAGCCAGACGAAAAACGTCACGCCCGTGACGAGCAGGGCAGGCCCGTGATGGACGACCCAGGCGGCCACCTCCGGCGCGCTCTCCTTGAGCTGCTCGATCTGCTCCCGGGGAAGCCCGATCTCCTCGTACAGCGCGAGGCTGTACCGGACGCTTTCGTCCACGTAGCTTCGGACGATGTCCGCGACGCTCCGGTCGACGGCCAGGCTGTATCCGAGCAGGGCCGCGCCGATCAGGGCGAGGTACGCGACCACCGACAGGCCCACCGCCGCCTCGATCCCCTGTACGCGCCTCAGCACTTCCGGGATGAGGATTCCCGCCGAGCCCAGCACCAGGAAGAAGGGGAGGCTCTCCACAAACCCGCCGATCTTGAAAACGGCCGCGAGCAGGCCGATCGACAGGAGTAACATGGTGATGCCGGGAACCCGTCCCATCCTCCAGGTGAAGAGGGCGATGGGCAGGGGCGCGAGCAGGCAGAAGACAAAGCCGATAACGGGGCTCAGGACCACGACCAGGAACAGGGAGGTCGTGATCGCCGTGCCCAGGATGAATTCCCTGACGTTGAAGTTCCTGACTGCCTCCAAGGGGTCGCCGTCCTCGCGCTGCCGGTGACTTCAGGGCGCCAGGCCCCACCGGCTGCCATGGAAGTCAATACCGCTCAGTTCTCCGTTACCATGAAGGGGAGCAGCGCGATGTTGCGCGCGCGCTTGATCTCGACCGTCAGCGCCCTCTGGTGAAGGGCGCAGTTTCCGGTGATGCGCCGGGGGATGATCTTCCCGCGCTCCGTCACGAAGTAGCGCAGTGTATCCACGTCCTTGTAGGACATCTTGATGCTCGAGTCCGTGCAGAACCGGCAGACCTTCCTGCGGTGGTAGACCCTGCGGTCGCGGGGCCTTCCGTGCCCGCCGCCCGGTCCTCTCGAATCCCTGCCGCCAGGGCCGCCCGTCCTGGGGGGCCTGCTTCCCGTCGTGCTCTCTGAAGGTGTTCGCATGTCGTTATCCCTCCGTCGCGGCTTCCGGCGCCGGCGGCGCCGCCGCCGGGCTTGCCGGCTTGATGGTCGCCAGGGGCTCCGCCGGAGCCTCCGCCTCGGCCTTCTGTCCGGCCAGTTCCTTTTCGATCTCCTCGGCCGTGATGCTGTCGGCGAGCTTCACGGACATGTACTTGAGGACCTTGTCGTCGAATTTGAGGATCCGCTCGATCTCGGCGACGATCTCGCGCCTTCCGGCAAAGTCGATGAGGATGTAGAACCCCCGGCTCTGCTTGCGGATGAGGTAGGCGAGCTTGCGCTTTCCCCAGCGCTCGACCTTCAAGACCGTCCCCTTCATGTCGGTGATGATCTTGCTGTAGCGGTCGATGGTGGCGGTGATATCGTCGCTGGACAACTCGGACTGGACGATGAACAGGGTTTCGTAACGCTTCAAATCTTGACCTCCTTTCGGCTCTGTAGCCCGTACACGCAGTCCGGGCAAGGAGTGCCTGGTATGAAATTTTGAACCTGTTCTCTTATACCAGGAAAAGACATAAATCAAGCCCTTTGTGAGCCCCGGCGCGCGGGGGCGAGGGAGGGCCCGCCGGAAACGAAATGAGGCTTGACAGGAGCCCGGCCTATCCCTCACAAAGGGGAGCAGGGGCGGATCGGCCCCTGCCACGGAACGGGCGGACCCGTTCCCGGCCGGCACACTCTCTGAAAGGAGAAAATGGCTCATGATCAGAACAGGCTGGCTCTTGCTCCTCTGCGCGGCGCTCATCCTTCCGCTATCCGGGTGCATGGTGGCGGAAAGCACGTATCTGAAAAAGGTCGACGAGGCCGAAAGCCTGGAGAAGTCCCTGGCGGCCTGCGAGCAGAAGGGCGGCGAACAGGCGGCCCGGATCGCTGCGCTCGAGAAACAGCGGGATGAGCTCGCCCTGCAGCTCGAGGAGCAGAAGAAGAGGGTGGTCCAAGTCGAGACGGTCAGGGAGGAGACGAGCAAGACCTACGCGCAGATGATCGAGAAGATGAGGTCCGAGATCGCCGAGGGGCAGGTGACGATCACGGAGCTCAAGGGCAGGCTCACCGTGAACATGGTCGACGCCATCCTCTTCGACTCCGGCAAGGCCGACATCAAGCCCGAGGGGCGGCAGGTGCTGCAGAAGGTGGCCGAGGTCGTCGGCCAGGTGGAGGACAAGGCGATCCGGGTCGAGGGGCACACGGACAACGTCAAGATCGGCGGCGCGCTGGCTCGCGCCTTTGCCTCGAACTGGGAGCTTTCGGCATCCCGCGCCATCAACGTGGCCCGCTATCTGCAGCGCCTCGGCGTCGACCCCTCCCTGCTGTCGGCCGCCGCCTACGGCGAGTACCGTCCCGTCTCGGAGAACGACACCCCCGAGGGGCGGGCGAAAAACCGCCGGATCGAGATCGTCCTGGTGCCCAGGGACTAGCCGTGCAGGGAGATTCCACAACAGGGAAGGAGGGTACGATCATGAACAATCTTCTCGACGGGATCGAGGAAGTGCTTCTGATGGGGCCGGGGCCTTCCTCCGTGCCCCCGCAGGTCTACGAGGCCATCGGGAAAAAGACCCTGGGCCACCTCGATCCTTATTTCCTGAAGATCATGGACGAACTCAAGGAGCGCCTGCGGACGCTCCTGAACACGAAGAACAATCTCACCGTCCCGATCTCCGGCACGGGCTCCGCCGGCATGGAGGCCTGCTTCGTCAATCTCGTCGAACCGGGTGACAGGGCGCTCATCCTGGTGAACGGCGTCTTCGGGGTGAGGATGCGCGAGGTGGCAAGCCGCCTCGGGGCCAACGTCGACGCCCTGGAGTTCACCTGGGGGGCTCCCGTCGCCGTCGCCGACGTGGCGAAGAAGCTCGGGGAAACGCCTTACCGCATCGTCGCGGTGGTCCACGCCGAGACGTCCACGGGCGTGCGCAACCCCGTTGACGAGATCGGCGCCCTCCTGAGGGGCTCCGACACGATTTACCTCGTTGACACGGTCACGAGCCTCGGCGGCATCGAGGTCCGCATGGACGACTGGGGGATCGACGCCCTGTACAGCGGCACCCAGAAGTGCCTGTCCTGCCCCCCCGGGCTCGCCCCGCTGTCCTTTTCCGAGAAGGCCATGGCGAAGCTGGGCGCGCGCAAGTCAAAGGTTCCCAACTGGTATCTCGACATCTCGCTCATCGCCAACTACTGGGGCCAGAACCGGGTCTACCACCACACGGCGCCGGTCAACATGACCTACGCCCTCTACCAGGCGCTGCTGCTCATCCTGGAGGAAGGGACGCAGAAGGTCTTCAAACGGCATCTGGACAACCACCTGCTGCTCGTAAAAGGGCTCGAAGAGATGGGCCTCAAGATGGTCGTCGAGGAGCCCTGGCGGTTGCCGCTCAACACGGTCTGGTGCCCCGAGGGCATCGACGAACTCGCCGTCCGGCGGCGCCTGCGAAGCGAGTTCAAGATCGAGATCGGAGGCGGGCTGGGGCCCCTGGCCGGCAAGATCTGGCGCATCGGCCTGATGGGCCACACGGCCAGGAAGGAGAACGTGGAGCGGTTCCTCGACGCCCTCCGGAAGTCCATTTCATGATGATTTCCCCCTTTTTGCAAAAGGGGGCAAGGGGGGATTGGCATACGCATTTACCTTCTTGCCTTCCCACCCTCTCAACTTCTGTTGTCCTCACTCAGGGCACTCCCCTCCCGCCCGGGAATGGCCTCGGCGGAATCATCCCGGAGCCGGCAGGGCCCCGACAAAAGAAAAAGGGCGTTCGGGGCGACGGATCGGTCAGCCTTGTTCTGCGGGCTTTCGGCTCATCTGGAGACCGATGATGGAGGCCACGACGAGGGCGGCGCCCAGGACCTGCCACACCTCCATCGTTTCCCCGAGGAGTAGCCAGGCGATGAGGCCCGCGGTGATGGGCTCCAGCGTCGCCGTGATGCTCGCCCTCGTGGCGCCGATCCGCTTGATGCCCTCGTTGTAGCAGATAAAGGCCAGGACCGTGCCCAGGAACCCCACGACGAGCACGGAGCCCCACTGCGCGGGTCCTGACGGCGCAAGGAAGCCGGTCAGGGGCGGGTGCAGGAGGTTCCAGGTCACTGCGGCGAACAGCAGGCCGTAGAAGACCACCGTCCAGGGGGGGTATCGCTTCATGCCGTACTCGCAGCGCACCGTGTACCACGCGAAGGTGACGGCAGAGGCCAGCGCCGAGAGCAGACCCGCCCGATTCATGTGCAGCAAATCCAGGTTGTAGCCCCCCACGACGAGCCAGCAGCCGAAGAGCGACCCCGCCATGGCGGCAAAGACGGCGGGCGGCAGCTTCGTCCGGAGAAGGGCCACCGTGTAGAGGGCGACGAAAAGAGGCGCCTGGTACTGGATCAGGATGGCGGCGGCCACCTGGATCCTGCTGATGGCGAAGAGGTAGGTGAACTGCACCGCCGCGAGCCCGACGCCGAGGCTGACGAAGTAGGGCAGGTCGGAGCGATCCACGGCGAGCAGTGTCCGGTTGCGGAAAAACAGCCAGCCGAAGATGATCCCGGCGGCCAGCGTCGTTCTCATCTGCACCAGTTCGTAGGCCGAGATGCCGTTCAGGAACAGGTACTTGGCCGCCGTTCCCGACGAGGCCCAGAAGAGGGCGGCCAGGGCGGCAAGCAGGTATCCGGTCCGGGCGATGCGCCCCTCCCCCGTCACGCAATCATCCTCATTCGACCCACTTCACGCAATCCGCCACGGCGGCCCGCTGGCGCTCGAAGCGGTTGACGGGCGCTTCGGCCTCCGGGTAGCCCAGTGCAACGCCTATGACGATCCGTCGATCCTCCGGGATCTGCCCGTGCCTCCGCAGCAGATCGGCATAGTGGACTGCGCTGGCCATGATGCAGGTTCCCAGCCCGCGGTCGTGGGCGGCAAGCGCGAGGGTCTGCAGGAAGAGGCCCGCGTCGAGCATGGCGTACTCCACGAGGATGTCCCGGGGCACGGTGACGACAGCGAGGCAGGGCGCCCCGAAGACGGCCCCCATGTTCAGCTGGTGGCGGAAGCGGCCCTCCCGGTCCTCGCGCACGAGGCCCAGGGAGGTGACGACGGCCTTGCCGACCCCCATGTACCGGGCCTTGAGCGTCTCCGGCCATGCCTCCGGCATGGGGACGTCCGTGCGAAGGGGTTCCTTGGCGGCCATGCCGGCCACGTTGGCCTTGCGGAAGGCCTCCAGGGGCTCCCCCGTGATCAGGGTTATCTCCCAGGGCTGCGTGTTGCCCCATGAGGGGGCCCATCGCGCCGTTTCGAGCAGCTCCTCGAGCACGTTCCTCGGGATCGGGTCGGGCCTGAATTTCCGGATGCTTCGCCGTCCCCGGATGGCGCTCTGCAGTTCCATGATCGTGTCCTTTCCGTTGGGGGTTTGTCGGAAAACGGAAGCATCGTACCTGAAAACGGCTGTTCTGAAAACCCTGAAAAGAGCGGCATCCGTCTATTGACATCGGTTGCCGCTTTCCATAACGTAGAGACCACCGTCACGCAAGGGGCGACATTCTGAAAAGCCGCTATGAATACCGGTTCGGGCCGGAGAAGGAATGGAGGGTGCTGATCGCCGACACGAGGGCGCTGAGGGAGAAGGCCTTCCGCCTGGTCTGCGACGCTTACCGGCGCGAAGGGTACGAGCTGCGCTACGGGAGCGAGAGCGGGCTGTGGTGCACCGTCCATCACCTGCACCCCGGCACGATGATCTTTCTCGCCGAGAAGGGGGAACAGCCTGCGGGCTCGGTGGCCCTGATGCCCGACTCGCCGCTCGGGCTGCCGACGGACCGCATCTTCCCGGAGCCGCTGGCCGATCTGCGGAAGGCGGGACGGCGCCTGAGCGAGATCTCCTCCCTCGTGGTGACGGAGGAGCCCGGGGGCATCCCCCCCCAGCCGGCCATGCACCTGTACCGGCTGGCGCGCCTGGCGGCCCTGCACATTGCGGAGAGCACCGACATCGTTGCCTCCGTCATGGCCCGCCACGGGGATTTCTACTCGCGGTTCCTGCTGTTCGACGAGGTCTCCCCGGAGTCCCGCCTGAGCCCGAAGACGGGGCAGCCGGTGATCTATGTGCGCCTCAACCTCGAGACCATGGAGACGCGCTACCGGGAGCGCTACGCCCGGACCCCGAGCCGGCGGAACCTCTACAGCTGGTTTTTTCAGCACGAGGACGAGCCGGCCGTCGTCGAGTGGCTCCGCAGCGGCCGCAGGCCCATGACGGCGGGCGAGCTCCACTACTTCGGCGCGAGGAAGACGGGCATTCTGGCCCGGGAGGGCCGTGACGTCATTGCGGTCCTCGAAGAGGAATACCGCAAGGCGGGCGCTTCGGAGACCTGATTGCAGGGTTTATTGCGGGACGGTACCGCATGATCCATGCCGGCAGGCTGTTGCGCGCGAAGAGAGGGAGACAGGAAGCCGGGAAGAGCGGCAAAAAGGAAGAGGGAGTCAGAATCCCGGAGAGTACAGAGAACCCCATGTGGGAGCAACTCGTCGACCGGCAGAAGGGCATCGCCAACTTCACCGATGGGCTGACCGGGGCCATCGGCCGCACCCGCGTGCTCGCGGCGGGCGCGGGGGGAAACGGCGCCGTGCTGGACTGCCTGGTGCGCACGGGCTTCCAGCGCTTCGTGATCATCGACTTCGACGTCGTCGAGGCCACCAATCTCAACCGTCTTCCCTTCCTGCCGGGCTCCGTCGGCAAGACGAAGACCGAGGCCTGGAAGGAATACCTGCAGGCGGTCAACCCCGCCTGCGAGGTGACCGCCCACTGCCGGCGGGTCACGAAGGACGACGAGGCCTGGCTTTCGGAGGTCATCGCGGGTGTGGACGTCGTCGCCCTGGGCATGACGGAGATCGAGGCCAACTTCCTGATCCCCCGCGTGTGCCACCGCCTGCGCAAGCGGATGGTCGTGGGACCGGGCACGTCGAACTGCTGGGCCGTGAGCACCTTCACCCACGAGGGAACGGTTTCCCTGGAGAGCGTGGGAGGGTTCGGGACGGAAGGCATCGACGCGCGCGACATCGATTACAGGGCCATCCTGCCCGCCTTCATGCGGATCTACATGTTTCCCGGCCGCGCGGAGAGGCTGACCCCGGAGGCGCTCCGGAAGGTCCGGAGCGGCGAGATCCCGCCGCGCAACGGCAAGATCTTCGTCTCCATGGTCAACGCGGCCGCCTGCTGGGAGATCGTGAAGAACACCGCCGTGCTCAACGGTCTCCCGCTGCGCAACACGAGCATCGTCGAATTTCCCGTCGTGCAGGTCTTCGACCCCTTCCGCGGCAGCGCCTACTACTGGGACGCCGCGAAGAACCGGATCGGGATCCCGAACTGGCTGACGGGGAAGATCCGCTGGCACAAGGCGCCCTGACCCCGTACGCCGGTCGCCTTTTGCCCTGCAATCTGGTATGTAGATCCAGGCGGCGGAGAGCCGGGGCGGATCGTTCAGCCCCCCGGTCAGCAGCGCCCGTGGCGCGAAAACGGAAGGAAGGTGCGGGCATGACCTTCGCCAGCATGGGGAAGATCCTCAACGTGGATCTCTCGACGGGCGAGATTCGGCCAGAAGCGATCCCGGACGGGATTTGCCGGAAATACCTCACCGGCACGGGGCTTGCCGCCTGGCTCCTCCACGAGCGCATCCCGGCAGGTGCCGATCCGCTCGGTCCCGACAACATCCTGGGGTTCGTCGCGGGGCTCCTGACGGCAACCCCCAGCTACTTCACGGGCCGCTGGAGCGCCGTCGGGAAGTCCCCCCTGACCGGGGCCTGGGGAGACGCCAACTGCGGCGGGAGCCTGGCGCCCGCCATCAAGCGGAACGGCTTCGACGGCATCTTCTTCCGCGGGGCGAGCGGGGCCCCCGTCTACCTGTACGTGAAGAACGGCCGGGCCGAGCTGCGCGACGCCTCCCGCCTGTGGGGGAAGGACACCGTCGAGGCGGAGGGGATGCTCCTTGCCGAGCACGGCGCCGGGGCCCGCGCGGCCGTCATCGGACCCGCCGGCGAGCGCCTCTCGCTCATCTCGGGCATCAGCAACGACCGGGGCCGCATGGCCGCCCGATCGGGGCTGGGCGCCGTCATGGGCTCCAAGCGTCTCAAGGCGGTGGTCCTCGACGGCAAGCTGCGCGTCCCTGTCCACGACGCGGCGGCCATGAAGCGCCTGAGCCGCTCCTGCAACCGGTGGGTCCAGTTCCAGCCGCCCTTTCTCTCCGGCAGGGCCATGGCGTATCTCGGCGCTCTCATGCGCATCCTTCCCACCCAGATGGCCCTCGACGGCATGCTCTACAAGATCTTCCTCAGGAAGTGGGGCACGACGAGCATGAACCAGAGGTCCGTCGAGATGGGAGACGCCCCCGTGATGAACTGGAAGGGCTCGAGCGCCGACTGGGGCATGAGCCGGTCCGCTGCCTTCAACCCCGACAACATCAAGGCCGTCGAAACGGCGAAGTACCACTGTTATGCCTGCCCCCTGGGCTGCGGCGGCATCTGCATTCCGAAACCCGGGGGGGGCGAGACGCACAAGCCCGAGTACGAGACGGTCCTCGCGCTGGGCGGGCAGTGCATGAATGCGGATCTCGACAGCATTTTCCACATGAACGAGATGCTGAACCGGGCCGGGATGGACTCGATCTCCGCGGGGGGCACGGTCTCCTTTGCGATGGAGTGCTGGGAACGGGGGATCCTCACGAAAGCGGACACGGACGGCCTCGAGCTGACGTGGGGAAACTCGGCGGCCATGGCGGCACTTCTCGAGAAGATGATCCGGCGGGAGGGCATCGGGGATATCCTGGCCGACGGGGTCCGGAAGGCTGCCGAACGCATCGGCCGGGGCTCCGGGCAGTACGCCATGCACGCGGGCGGCCAGGAGCTGCCCATGCACGACGGGCGCAACGACCCGGGCTTTGCCGTCCACTACTCCGTCGAGCCCACGCCGGGCCGCCACACGCTCGGGGCCCAGATGTACTACGAGATGTTCCGGCTCTGGAAACGGGTGAGGCGCCTGCCGAAGCCGGCGCCCTTCTACTTCAAGGGCAGCAAGTACAGGGCCGACGAGGAGAAGGCCGTCGCGGCGGCGGCCTGCAGCCGGTACATGGCCCTGGCAAACGGTGCCGGCCTCTGCCTGTTCGGCCTGTTCCTGGGCGCGTCGCGCATTCCCGTCTTCGAGTGGCTCAACGCCGCCACGGGGTGGAACCGTACGCCCGAGGACTACCTGGCGGCGGGTGAGCGCATCCAGACCCTCAAGCAGGCCTTCAACGTCAAGCACGGCATCGACCCCCGGGCCAACCGGGTCTGCGACCGCGCGGCGGGCATCCCCGCGCAGAAGGAAGGGGCCAACGCGCGCCGGGCCGTTGCCATTGCGAAAATGATGAGCGACTACTGGCGGCAGTTCGGGTGGGATCCGGAGACGGGCGTGCCGCCCGTGGAAGATCGGAGGAGCGGAAGATAGGAAGAGCAGAAGATCGGAGCGATTTCTTTTCTTGTCCGCTCTTCCTGAGTTCTGCCCTTCCGATGTTCCTGGGCTTAGAAGGGCAGACAGACGTCAGGAAGACGACAATGGCGCACTTGATCACGGACAGTTGCAACGGCTGCGGCGCCTGTCTCAGGATGTGCCCCACGGGCGCCATCCGGGGCGTGCGGAAGTCGCTTCATGTCATCGACCCGCCGCTGTGCATAGACTGCGGCGCCTGCGGGCGCGTCTGCCCCGTTGAAGCCGTCAGGGACGAGTCAGGCAGCCTCTGCCCGAAGATGAAGTACGCGGAGTGGCTCGAGCCCGTCTTCGATCCCGGGATCTGCACGCCCTGCCGGATCTGCGTGGACACCTGTCCCGTCAACTGTCTCGATATCGGCGAACCGCTTGCCGGGGCCGAGCCGCGCGCGTATCCCTTCCTCAGGGATCCGAAGCGCTGCATCGGCTGCAGCCTCTGCTCGAAGGACTGCCCCGTCGATGCGATCTCCATGAGGCCGCGCGGCTCCCGTGCGGAACGGGCCGCGTAGCCGGAGGACCTCGCGATCCCGCGGCCCTGCCCGTCCTCGCGCGTTTGTCCCCGTGGCCTGAACCCCCCGCCGGCCGCCCCGCGGCGATCCCCGCGCTTTCCGGGTGCGGGCCTTGCGCGCAATCCCTACTTGCAGACCTGCCGGGAGAGCCGCTCGTGCAGGGTGCCCGGGACGAGATCCCTCCAGGGTGAGCCCCCGGCGGGGCTTCCCGCCATGCGCTTGCCGTCGGCCCCGTAGATCGTCATGGAGAGGCTTCTGGCCTTCGCCGCGGTGCAGTTGAATTCGCTCGCCATGATCACGTGGTCCGGTTTTTGCCCCCTGTACTCTCCCGTCCCGGCGAGAAATTTCTCGGTGGACCGTTTCCCCTCCTCGCTGTAGACGGTCTTTTCCTGCACGGTCACCGTCACATTCGTCTTCTTCACGCTCTGCCTGTCGTAGTAATGGGCCCCTTTTGCCGTCGTGGCGAAAAAGACCCACTCCGCCCCCTGTGCCGCGTCCCGTGCGCCCGCGATCAGGAGCACGGCGAGAACGACCGCGGCGGCGAACAATCCTCTGCCCCGCATGGGATCCCCCTTTTGTCCGTCCATGAGGCCTGCCTGGCCCGCATTCATCCCCGCACTTCACGGGGCTCCGCCGGGGAGGTCTCTGGGTGACGAGACCATCGCGCTTCGGACCGCTCCGTGTTTGCCCTGCCCCGGGGCCTCGACAGCCCCGCGGCGACCCGGACGGCGGCAACGGGAAGCAGGACCACGGCGGCAGCCGCAATCGCCGCCGCGCAGGCAACCCCGGCGAGAATCTTTTTCATGGTTTCCCCCTCCCCGTCCAGGCCTGTCCGTGAACGGCGCCGGGCACGACGCGGCCCCGGGCGCTTCAGGAGTGGAACCACTCCGGGATCCTGTCGAAGTCCGCGGAGAGTCTCCGGGCATGCTCCATGAAGTCCTCGTAGTGCTCGGGGAGACGACTCCGCGTGTCGATCAGGATGCCGTAGTGGCCGTGCTGAAGGGCATGCCAGTCCCCCCGGTCCTTGAGGTGCTGGCAATACTCCTCGATCTCGGCGGATCGTATCAGGGCGACGAAGAACCCCTTTCGGAGCAGCGTTGCCGCGAGTTCGTGCTTGCCGCAGCGGTCGAGGGTCACCAGTACGGAGTTCACCGTTTTCTTGACGTGCAGGTCTGCATTCGCGCTCATGGTCCTGATGCGGTGCGCGCCGTGATTTCATCCCTCCGGATGCGGGGCGCCGCTTTCCGTCTTAATCTTTCCATCCCGAACGTTTCTGTCAAGGCCTGCAGCCCGAACCCTGCGCGCGCCCCTTTCACTCTGCGAGGGCCTTCAGGGCTTTCCGGTCGTTCTCCGTCTTGAAAATGATCGTCATCTTTCCTTTCGGGGGGCTCCCGTACAGGTAGTAGATGTCGATGCCGGCGGTGGCGATCTTCTTCGTCGCCTTGAACAGCTCGCCGACCTTGTTCGGCAGCTCCATGGCGATCGCGTCCTCCATGTCCACCTTGGCCCCCATCTTGGAGAGCACCCTCTTCGCCTTGACGTTGTCGTCGGTCACCATCATGAAGGACGCTTCCAGTTCCTCCCAGCCGTACGCGGCGATTGCCTCGATGTTGATTTTGGCCGTTGCGAGGGCCTCGGTGATCTCCATCAGCAGGCCGACGTTGTTGGGCATCGTGAAATTGAGCTGCTTCACCCTGGTTGCCTTGGCCATGTCCTGTCCCTCCTTCTATCCTGGTTTTATGGAGCCGTGATTCTGACTGCAAAAAACCCTGCCTTCCGCCGAAAGCAGGGTTTTTATGACGTGCTCGATTCCTCCCGTGATGTCTGGGCTTGTTGATGGATCAAGGGACGACGGGACGATGCTTATTCTGTACCGGACGGGGACGGGGATGTCAAGGATTGAACAGGAGGCGGGAGGGCGTCATGGGCGGTCCCGGTCTGCACGGTCGGCACCCCCTGCGTGGACAGACCTGCGGATGTCGGCCCGATGGAAGATGCCCATGCCGTTTTTGAGGCCCCCCTTGCCGTCGGCCTCAATGATTGACGGATTTTCACAACCGTGCGAGAGTACACCTGCACGGGCTGAAGACAGTGAACGGCGTGGGAAGGGCCCGGGCGATGGCGGGATGCAGATGGATCGGAGACGGCGGGGCCACACCCGGGAAATGGCCCCGGCGGCAATGCCCTCGTCGGATGGGAAGAGAAGATGCAGGAAAAGAGAGGAGGAGAACATGCCCTATAACTGGGAAGGGGATTACATCATTCACGACACCGTCATCAAAAAGAAGCGGTTTGTGATCGGGAGCGCGAACCGCCAGATCCCCACGGACATCCGGGAATGGGTTTCATCCCCGGACAACACGGTGATGAAAGAGATCCTGCGGAAACTGGTCAGCGATGACGGACTGCCCAGGACGAAAAACCCGGGCGATTTCGACAGGCGTGCCATGATCCTTTGGAACTTTGTCGCCCGGGCCATCCGGTATGTCCACGACAGCAAGAAGCAGAGAAAGAAAGATTTCTGGCTTTTCCCCTCGGAAATATACACGCTCCGCCAGGGAGACTGCGAGGACGGCTCGTTTCTGCTTGCGAGCCTCCTGATTGCCAGCGGCATCAGCCCCTTCTGCGTCCGGGTCGTGCTTGGCGAGGTATTCGATGAGAATGACAAGTCGCTTGGAGGGCACTGCTGGCCCCTGTACAAAAACGAACTCGGGGTGTGGTGTATCCTCGAAAGCACCCTCGACACGGTGCCCTCGCGCATGCCCGAAGCGAACCTCCTCGCACAGGGCAGGCAGTCCTTTCGTTATGTTCCGTACTACTGTTTCAACAATTTCCACCTCTGGGAGATCGCGCGGGAACGGACGTTCCATCCCGGCAAACATGCCCTGTACCGTTACGAGGGGCCGCGGAAGCGCAAGCTGAACATGAGGGATACCATCCTGCCGTCCGGCGGGTGGCTTTCCCGCATGACGGGGGACTGGGAGCCCGGACACCTGGAGGTCACAACGGAAGCGCTGAAAAGCAGGGGGTTTTCCGGAAATGCGATCACCATCGCCGCGGACGCCTCGCAGGACCCTGATTTTTATAGCTGGTCGGTGGCCGCCAGCCATGCGCAGACGGAAAACGATCCGGAAGGAAGGACGGCGGAGTCGAGGGAGCAGGCGATCGGCAACTATGTCGCCCTGATCAAATCCCGCACGACGCAACTGTGCCGGATCGCCCGGCAGGAGACGCGCAAGGGCCTGTTCCTTCTCGGTTATGTCCTCCACAGCATTCAGGACCTTGCCACTCACAAGGGCATTACGAATGCGCAGCACTCGTACCTGTCCAGGCTCCTCGGAAAGAAAAACGATCCGGATCACGATGCGGCAAACAGGGCCAAGGCCGGTGATTACTCGCTGCAGTATCTCGATTATCTCCAGCGGGAATTCGCGCCCGTTTACCAGTCGCTCCTGGACTACCGGGGGAGCGGATTCCCCCTGGAAAGATTACTGCCGAACGAGAAGTGCCGTGTCCTGGGCGCATCAGGCTGGGATCTGACACCGGCCGCGTTCCTGGATTATAACGGCCTGGCGGACAAATACAGGCCGATCGCGGGCCAATACCCCGTGGAGGACACGATCTGGGACACGGAGGAGGTGTTTGCCTCACTGGTGAAATGACAGCCCCGGGCCGCCTCCCGGGCAGGGCTCCGGGCGGCTTGCCGATCCCCCTGCCGGCGGTCCGCACGGGGATTGCCGGGGATACCCGTTGACGCGTTTTCTTTCGGCCGGGCCGGTTTCCGTCAATCCGGGTATATAAAGGAAAGAGGGCTCCAGGTTCATCCTGAAGCCCTCTGCTTCGTTTTCATGGCGGGCGATCTGGGGCTCGAACCCAGGACCTTTGGTTCCGGAGACCAACGCTCTATCCTGCTGAGCTAACCGCCCGCGTCCTGTCGTGTGCCGGCAAATGGAAACCGGGTCGGACCGGTGAACTC
>ERZ1026814.710-NODE-710-length-16011-cov-7.254218_pt1 | contig 16011 bp, 9 predicted proteins | sample MGYA00520871_ERZ1026814 | MGnify/ENA primary metagenome ERZ1026814 (study PRJEB33270, sample SAMEA104284478) | anaerobic digester metagenome | biome: Anaerobic digester microbiome; feature: mesophilic sludge digester; material: Anaerobic digester biomass | place... | reverse complement strand
ACTTATATTTGTTTGTTTAGTTTTTTTTTTTTTTCAAGCAGAAGACGGCATACGAGCTCTAGTACGGTCTCGTGGGCTCGGAGATGTGTATAAGAGACAGCCCGCATGTTATTCAGGTACACCCGCTTGTCTTTATAACCGGTATGGGGGGAGACGATCAGCCAATGACTGCCCGAGGGGGAGACCACGCTGAAACGACCCTTTTCATCAGTCACCACGGGAAGTTCAAAGGATCCTTCCACCCCTATGGAAACTCCGGCCAGGGGGGTATTGTCTCCGTTGACCACCACCCCGGTAACCTTGATCGAATCCTGCGCCTGCAGACCCGTCCTGACAAACAGGGAAAACAACAGCAGCAAAACCACGCTTACTCTGACAGAATGTTTATTCTTCATAATGTTCTGATATTGAAAAGGAGTTGCACGGCCGGCCTGGCAGGGCTGACCATGGATATTGAAACTCCTCGCGGCAGAGCCAGCGAGGAATTCGATTCCGTCAAGGACTTCTTTGGTGTTTTGCTCGCTATCCCCGCAGCAGAGCCGACGGGAAATGCGCTCGCCAGAATTCAAGTTTCCGGTGATGATTTTTGCATGTGACAGATTCCGGTTCTCCCTTGGGGTACCGGAGTGGCTCTCGCCCGGCTGTGGAAATCGGTTTTTCATCCTGGCAAGGTTTTAATAGGGAATAAACTCAATATAGTCGATGACCAACCCGTTCCCGGTCACGCTCGACGGCCCCTTGTATTCGAATCTGAGGACCGCCTGGCCATATTCGGTTTGGTTTTCCATCCAGAAGTCAAACCGGTTAAAGCGCCCTTCCTGGGCAAAACGGATGGGGGTCTGAACACTGGGAAGAACCCCCCTGTATCTGACATAATCGTAAAAATCAAAGCTCCTGGCCAACTTGTTGTTGGTATAGATGTCGTATTTCCCGCCGATATCCATCTGGGTGCGGACCACTACCCTGTACTTGCGCGGGAAGAGGTTGCGGGTCTTGAACTCCACGATAAACCGCTGGTTATATCCCTTGTTGAAAGAAACGCTGAGAATGGAGTCTTTCGAGGCACCGGGAATATACTGACGCAGGGGGGCGAAGGACTGGTCGCTGACCAGTTTAACGCTGTCCCTCCAGGTAAATTTGTTGACCCCCACTTCACGAATCAGCCATTCGCCTTCGAAGCGGCTCCTTCCCGAAAAGAGAGAGTCGGAAATGACAAAACTCTCATAATCGTATGCGATACCGTTGCTGCATATCGCCCGGTCGACCGGCGTATAATCGATCGCCACGCTGTCACCCAGAATGTTGAGCAGCTTCAGGGTATCCTTCCAGGCAGGCTTTACAAACTCCTCTTCATCGAGCATGTTCAGGAAAACCCCCTTCTCCAGAAGATAGGGGATCAGAATCTCGTTCTGCCAGGCCACGGGAATGTCTTCGTGGGTTTGGTAATTTCCTCCCAGTTTCTGGGCCATCACCGTAAGGGCGTCCTCATATTTTTCCTTCCTCGGAAAAACGATGGTCCCCGTAATGTTGCGCAACTCCTGTTTGACAGGGAAATACTTGATCTCAAAATTATTGAGCGTAACGGCTACCGTATCATAGATGGTCATCCCTTGTTCGTTGAATCCGATAGGCCGGCTTTTCTCGCGGTCAAGCACGACACTGTCGCGGCTGTCGATGTAATTCTTGAGCAGGGGGTTGTTTTCGACATAATACTCATAAAAAGTTGGCTTGGGCATGGCCACCTGTTCCATTTTGTAATACTTGCCGTTCCGGTAAAGGGGACTTTCAAAACCCAGGGGAATGCCGTCATAAGTCGAATTGCCGCCTTTCCTTTCAAACAAGGCCAGTTTCAGGGCCAAGGTCTGCACCCGCCGCTTCTCTGCTATGCTGTTCGCCTGGATAAAATGGGTGACAATATGATAATCCAGCACCGCTTTGGTTATGGGATGCTCCGCCAGGAATTGATTGATAGCCTGGTTGGTCGGAATAAAGTAGGTATAAACCTTCACCGACTTAAAGATGGTATCATACTTGAACTCCTTCAGCGCGTTCACAAAAAGGGAAACCTCCTGATCCTTCTCAAGGACATCCCAGATATCCTGGTCAGTGGTCTCCGGCACCTCATTGTAATGCTTGTCCCAAATATCAGAGCAGCCTCCGGCGATCAGGAGGATGATCAGAATGATGAAACCGGGAATATTTTTCATTTTCTTAATTATTTTACGGGTTCAAATCTTACATAATCCCACATGAATGCCCCCGGAATCAGGGAGACGACTCTGATGGTATGGTCTTCGTATCTTTGGAATTCGACGGTTCCGATTTCTTTGCGGCCATAAGGATAGGAGGAGTTTCCCCCGGTAGTGAGGTCTACCAATCCTCCAATCTTTTTGTTATCGAGAAAAATCTCAACCAGGGCATTGTCTTGACTAAAAGCGTGTGCTCCCAGGAAGACCTTGTATTTTCCCTGGATGATTTTGGGCATTGTGTACGAAATCGTAAAATCGCCGTTCAGGAAAAGATAATCCTGGTTCCAGGCCGGATAATTGGTGTCTTCCGACTTCACAAAGAACAGGTCAGCGCCGCTCCACTCAATCCTGCTCAGCAGGGAGGGATCTTTAATCTCGTAACTACCTGGTTCTCGGCGCAACTCACTGAACAGGGACTCCTCCCAGAATTCGTAGTTGCGGATGGCGGGAGCCGGGGAAAACTGGCGCATGATCTGATTGATGAAATGGACCGAGCCCGACTGAGTGATCATGTTGCTGGCGTCGTACAACACCCCCACATAATCAATCAGGGTGGTATCACCATTGGCATGGAAAATGGAATCAAACACCATCCGCCCTTTGTTGATGGCAATGTCAATTCCCATCCCGTTCACCGAGAGGGGAATGTCGGAATAAGTGTTGTAATTGGAGGCCACCCCTTCAAAATCGTCGAGGAACAGGCTTCCCTCCAGAATATGGTAAGCCATGAAATTGTAAAGAAGGTTGGACTTGCTGGCATAATTGATGTTACCGGGGCTGATTTGGTTGGCCAGGTCCTGGAAGGAACGGATATTCCGCCGGTGAAAGATGGAGTCATGTTCGACCAGCAGGGTGTGAGGCCGCAATCTACGGGTATCTGTTTTCAGATTGATGTTAAGGGTATCCTTGAGCCCGGTGGCGTCGAGAGCTGCTTTGAAGATGGAATAGCCCGGGTTTTGGGCCAGCCACCCATAGGTGGTGAAGGTCACCGGCGTTAGCATGGTCTCCATCACATGAACATAACCGTTCGAAGCTTCTATGTTGGGGAGAATGATCGCCGCCTGGTTGTTAATTTTATAATAGGAAGTGTCGGGTTCTATGATGAAGCTCACGGTGAGCTGGTCTCCTGAAAGGGTCAGCTCGGGAAGGGCGCCAAAGGGAAAGTCATTGGTAATGATCCCCATGTTCAGCACGTGATAACGGCTCAGGGCCGTGACATACACCTCATCGTTGAGAAGCTCGTTGAGGGAGTTGTACTGGGGATGCTCATTGATGAACTTGTCGATGGCTTCGTTGGTGGGGAGAAAAAGGGTATACTGAAATTTACCATCCGTGGCATTGGGGTTGAATGCGCTCATGGTCATGTCAAGCCCGCCTTTTTCCATGATAGCCAGGAAACTGGAAAAGGTATCCTTTTTTTGCACCAAATAATCGTAGATGGTCATTTTGATCATGTCCTTAAACTCCGGGCTCGGATGTTCTTCTTCCTTGCAGGACCACTGAAAGAGAAGTGTAGCGATGAGGACTAAAAGGAGACTACTTTTTTTCATGGCTAATTGATGTAATAAGGATTCTGAACAAGATTTTTATTTCTCTCAAGTTCATCTTCGTGAACCGGCATATACCAGCCCAAGGGATTGGTGAGTTTGACGGCCTGGATTCTCTTCTGTGTGGAGGGTACGTTGCGTACGATCACCTCAATAAGTGTTTCTTTTCTGGCATAGTTGTTTCTGCGGCCCATTCTGAGCAGGTCAAACCACCTTTTTCCTTCGAAGGCAAGTTCCAGGGCCCGCTCTTCGAGGATGGCATCCTCATAAGCCGTGGCTGAATTGGGGAGGCCAATGGAGCCCACATTGGCGCGATCCCTGATCAGGTTGATAATGTCGAGGGCTTCCCCATAGCGGTTCAACTGGGAGAGGGCTTCGGCCTTCATCAGCAGCACATCGGCAAGGCGGTAGACGATCCAGTTCGCACTGTTTTGCAGAGTTCCCGTACGTATGGTATTGCCGTCGGGAGCGCTCCCCACATATTTCCAGATGATATAATCATCGTCACCATATCGTTTGATGGAAGCATCCTCTCCGCGTACCAGTTCCTTGGCATAAAGACGGGCAAACATCTCCAGAGCCGTCTGGCTGGGATCATAATTATAGGAATTCCGGTTGGTAAGGCCGTAGAGCTGGTTGCTCTGGTTTTTTCCCATATCGAACTGAAATTCAAAAATGCTCTCCAGGGCATTTCCGGGATAGTAGAGTTCGAACCATTTTCCGCTGGGCATCAGCACGATATCCTCGTTGGCCTCAATGCGGCTTACATGCTCCAACACCTTGTTGTAATCGAAATTCCAAAGAGCGATATCGGCCAGGAGGGCATCGAAGGCCGCCTTAGAAGCCCGTCCCTTGTTCTCAGCCAAGGTAGAATACCCGTCGGCAATGGCGAAGTTGCGGTTCTCCTCCAGGTCCCTGGTGATCTGGGCCAGCACCACCGCTTCCTCCGACTTGGGAATGTAAAAATCGGTATCGTCAGTTTCTGAAGGCTCCAGGATCAGGGGAACATCCTTGAAAATACGCACCAGGTAAAAATAGGTGAGCGAACGCAGGTAATAGGCCTCTGCCATCCACCCCTTCAACTGATAATCGGTAAAGGTATTGTCCCTCTCCTGCACCAGGGGAGCATTCTTGATGATCTCGTTGCAATAGTTGATCACCTGGTAAAACCTGTTCCAGTTTGCCAGGCCGTTATCAGGATAGATATTGTTCTGGGCCATTTTCTTCTGGTCATCTCCCTGGTTTATGTCGCCGATTACCATATCGGCCCTGATTTCCCCGTAGAGGAAAAAGAGATTGTCCATTTTTGCCATGATGCTGTAAGCCCCGCTCAACATGGCTTCCACATCCTCCTTGGTCTGCCAGAACTCTTCCCGGGTAAGACCGCTCGGGGGTTCCAGTTCCAGCCAATTATTACAGGATACCTGGGCCAGTACCGCCAGGAGGATCAAGCTATATTTAATATTCCTTTTCATTTTTCACCTGTTTTTAGAATCCGACCAATAAGCTGACAGTAAATGTTTTGGGTGGAGGGGTATTGGCATTGTCTTCCCCTATCCAGAAAGGATCGGCGGCATTCTGGCCTACCTCGGGATCCTGCCCCGAGTATTGGGTAATGGTAAAGAGTTTACGGGCGCTCAGAGCCAGGTTCAGGCTGCGCAGACCCAGGCGGCTGCAAGTTTTCTGGGGCAGTTGGTATCCGAACTTAACATTGTTGAGCCGCATAAAATCTCCCTTCTCCACATACCGGTCAGACCCTAGGTTGTTGGCAGGATGGTTGAGGTAAGCCCGGGGCAGCATTCCGGGATCATCCTGACCCTGCACACGCCAGCGGCTGAGCACCGCCTTGCTCTGGTTGTTCCGGTTAAGCATCCCCTCGGTATTGATGGCCACCCGGTTGACGATGTCAAAGCCCAGACGGTAATGGAATCCGAAGGAAAAGTCAAAATCCCTGTACTTGAGGGAAGCTCCGAACCCCCCGATAAAGTCGGGATTGGAGTCACCGATGTACACCACGTCGTTCAGGTCAATGACCCCGTCATGGTTGATATCTTCGTAGCGGGCATCCCCCCCCTTAAATATATAGGATCCCTGAAAAGTGAGCGGAATGGGTTCGCCCTCCCCGTCGAGCAGGGGATTGCCGTTGGCATCCCGTGCCACCACATCCTCATCGCTGGGCCACACCCCCAGATAACGCATTCCGTAGAAGGAGCCAATGGGTTCACCCTCTTTGACCAATTGGGGAAACGCCCCATTGGTGAGGGAGGTGTTCCTCTCCTTATTGAAATTCTCGGGTACCATGTTGAAAGTGTTCACATTGCGCGAGGTGTTGAAATCCAGGAAAAGGGAGAAATCTTTGGTCCTGAACACTCTCCAGTTGGCCATTAACTCCCATCCCCGGTTTTCTAGTTCTCCGCCGTTGAGGAACCGCAGGGAAGTGAAACCGGCACTGCCGGGAATGTTGTAGTTATTGAAGAGCATGTCGGTGGTCAATTTCTTGTATATGTCAGCCTGCAGGAAAACCCGGTCGTCAAACAAATTTAGCTCAATCCCGTAATTTGTTGAGGTGGTATTGGACCATTTGAGGTTATTCAACTGGATATTGCTGGGAATAACGGCCGTATTATCGATATAGTTGGTGGTAGAAACATAGGTAGCAAACCGGGCATAGGGGTCTCCAGGCTGCTGGCCGGAAAGGCCCCAGCTGGCTTTCAGCTTACTTTCACCCAGCCATTCCAGGGTTTCCAGCCAGGGTTCGCTGGAAAAACGCCAGAATCCCGAAACCCCTGAAAATATACCCCACCGGTTGTTAGCTCCAAAGGCAGCATTGGCATCAGCTCTCACATTAGTGGTGATTCCGTAACGGTCCAGAAATTTGTAGTTCATATTCAGGGTGGCAGCGATGTCCCTGCCTTCTCCCATTCCAGTTCCTATCCAGTTGATCTGGGCATTGATGGCGGGATCCTGGATATCAGTGCTGGGGGTGCGGTTACTCTGGATGTTCATCCATTCGTACTGCGACTGGTTGGTAAACCAGGTGGCCGCCCCTGAAATCACATGCTTTGAAGATTTGAACGGTGAGTTGAAAAGCAACTGCGTCTCAGTCTGGATCGAAGAATTGATGTTGTTGCTCTCTTCCGCTTTATTGATCTGCCAGTCAAGCCAGTCAGCCCCGAGCGCATTGTAGGGCAGGAAATTCTTGGACTTGGCTCCGGTATACTGGATAGAAACCGTTTCGTTGAAAATCAGCCAGCTGTTAATGGTGTAACGCAACCTGAAAGTATTGTCAAGGGAATTCTCAACCCTGTCGTTACGGCCCAGGGTGGCCACAGCCACGGGGTTGAAATAGGAGGAGCCGCTTCCCTGGTAACTGTTAATGGGATTGAAATACTCCCCGGTCAGGTTTCAGTACTGGTCCCGTTCCCAGATACTCATGTTGGGGGCCTTGATATAGGCCATGGAACGGACATTGTTTCCGCCAAGGGTGACATTTCCGTCAATGGCGTTGGAAATAAAGCTGAAATTGACCGTGAAGAGAAGCTTCCTGGAAAGGTGATAATCGAGGTTGATACGGGTCGAAAAGCGTTGGGCGGCGGTACCCAGGGTGGTCCCCTCCTCATCGAGGTAGCTCAGCGAAGTAAAATAGCGGGTACGTTGTCCCCCTCCCGAAATCTTGAAATAGTGGTCATGATTCATCGAGTTACGGGTGATGGCCCCAATCCAGTCGGTGTTGGCCGAATAGTTGTAAAAGTCGGCGAAGTCACGGTCGTAGGCGATTTCCGGAGGCATGTTGAACACCCCGTAAGCATTGTGCCACTCTTCGTGCTGAAGCATGATGTATTCATCGCCGTTCAGCATCGGTATGGCCGGAGGCTGGATGTTAAACGTATTCTTATACTGGTAGTCGAACTGTACTTTTCCCATTCTCCCTTTGTGGGTTTCAATCAGGAGAACCCCGTCGGCCCCCCGGGAGCCGTATACGGCGGTGGAGGCGGCATCCTTGAGGACTTCGATGGACTTGATGTCCTGCAGAGCAATGTTGATCAGGTTACTGATATCTTCCTGGTCGGCCGAGGCCAGGTCAAAATCGCGCGATACCCGGTCCTGCGGCACCCCGTCAATGACGATGAGTGGCTGACTGTTTCCCATGGAACTCAGCCCCCTGATGACCAGGGAGGATCCTGACCCCGGGTCGCCCGAAGCACTAAGGATATCCAACCCCGAGACTTTCCCCTGGAGGGCATCGGCAGCCGATACCAAACCGGTCTCAGTCATCTCCATGAGATCGATTTTCACCGAGGCCGTGGCATTGTCGCGCTGGTCGATGTTGGTCAGACGGTTCGACGTGGTGGCCTGGGCGGTCACTACCACCTCCCCGATTTCCACATCCGAAGGATCGATCTCCACCATGATAGTTTTCGAGGGATCAGGCTTGATCTCTTTCGAGTTGTAACCGATCACGCTCACCAGCACCTTATTGCTTGCACTGCGCATTTCCAGCACAAAGTCGCCGTTCACATTGGTGATCGTACCCCCTACCACACGATTATCACTGTCGTACTCGACAATATTGGCCCCAATGACGGTTGTCTTATCCGAACTGTCTAAGACCCTGCCCCTGATAACAACCTTTCCCTGGGGATATGCTTCCATAAAGCTACAGATGGCCAGCAGAAGCAAAAGGAGACTTTTTATTCTTTTCATTTCTTTCTTAAACCTTAGGTTTAGTGAATCGGGTTAAATCACGACTACTTGGTATCTAGTGCAGCAAAATCCAGAACTTTGTCAATTTCATGGATCACCCCGTTGGTAATGGTGCTTCTTATGGTTTCAGTGCCTTCACCCAGGCCTTTCCCCAAAATGATATTGGTATTGGAAGATTCCTGAACTTCCACGTAGGGATTGCCGTCCTTGCCCATGATCCCAATGACGTCGATACCGGGCTGGATCCTGATCTGGGTGTAAAAGGTAGCATATTGTGAGGATGCTTCGGAAGTGCGGGTGGTTTCGTAATACCCCGGCGATTTTTTGCCATCGGTGAAGATGATGTGCCCGGGAACAAAATGGAGGAGCACCAGTTTTTTGAGCTGGTCGGTCGTCAGTCCCTCGGTTTCATAGGCGGCCAGCGCGGAATCGCTGGGTACGAAAACGGTATACACTTCACTTTCTGAAATGAAACTGTACCGGTATTCCTTGGCCAGATCAAAGCCAGCGGCTTTAAGCAGGTTATGGAACCGGGGATAATCAGAGGAGATGACGGAATAAAGGCTTACCGCCGAAAAACTGAACCAGTTGTTAATCTCATAGGTGACCCCGTTATCGGCATTGCTGCTGATCTGCCGGGGAAATTCCTGGACCACCTTTGACCCCCCGTAACCTTCTTTAGTCACGTCGGTTCCGCGTACCTCTCCGGTTTCATTGTTCACAATCAGATAGGTTCCTGCCTGGGTCGGAATGAATTCCTTGCGGGCCAGCCCCTTGGGCCGCTCCAATCCCACATGGTTCAGCAACAAAGTACGCAGGTCACTCTTGGTCATGCCAAACTCCTGAACAGAGCCGGGAGAGATCATAAAGGCCGAAAACCTCTCCCTCACCGGATCATATACCAGTGAAGAGTCCTCCTGCAGATTCAGGTCTGACTCTACAAAAAAGATATAATCCTGGTTATGCCGCTTCAGGGAGGAGAGCAACCCCGAGGACTCTATGGCGTACATCACCCGCGAGTAGCCCCGGGAGAGGTATACAGGACCCGTCACGCTTTTAAAAGCTCTGGGAACAATGGGATTTTTAACCCCCATAAAGGTACAGTTGCTGCCATACTGTTTCTGAATGATATCTTCCCGATCGACCGTGATCAGGTCCAGTTCCCCGTTATAAAACCCCTTTTCCAGATCGGTGGGATAAATCGGATTGATCGACATGTAAGTGTTGACGATGATCCTTTTGATATGATCAGGGGCATTTTTCAGGCTTCCCCACCGGGTGCCGCCCACCAGATACTCGTTGACAAAAGCATTGAAGGCCTCATCGGTCGGAGCGATCAGCCCGTGATGATACCTGATGGCTACGTTCTCGGGAAGCCCGTAAGTGCTGGGGGGTGCCTTGGTCTTCTCCCGGTTGATGTTAAAGGTCAGCTTGGGATAGGTGAGGTCAAAGAGCGAATCAACCGCCAACCCCTTGTCCGCCCCGGGCTGATCCAGGGTTTTTTTGTTGTTGTAGACAAATTCGGGAAAAGTGTTGATCAGATCAAGAAAGGCGGTATAGGAATAGGGACCCGCCTTATTGCTGAGGATCTGGTAACCGTTTTTCAGAGGCTCCACCACCCGGTCGATTTTGTAAACAAAACCGTTTTCAGCAAAAATCTCATCTCCCGTCACTTTTGCCCCGGCATAATATATGTCGGAGGGTGTATCGATTGGCCGGTTGAAATAAAATTCATAATCGGAACTGCTCAATTCATAGATATCAAAATACTCCTTGTAAAAAAGAGGGGCATATTTACGGGAATCAACCGTTTCCCTCCTTTTCCATGATGTGGCCGTGGTATCAACAATGGAGATGTAGTTACGCAGATTCCTCTTTTCCCCGAAAATACCGTAACGGGGATCCTTATCAAGCAGCAACGTCTCTCTTTTATAACCTTTGGGCTCGCTGTTGGTCAGGTCCTTGGGATCGATCCACCCGTATACGTCAAGAGAACGCAGCTGATTCTTGCTCCACGGATTCTGAACGATATGGTATTTCACCAGGTCATTCAGGATATCCAGCGGGATGTCCTCCACCTTTTTATAGCTGCTGTTCTGCTGAAAAAAGAGGTTAAAGGCTTCATCGGTCGGCGCAAATACCGTATAAGTTCCCGAAACGTCCAGAATATCGTCATATCCGGTTAATTCCAGGCATTTGGCAAATGTTGCAAGATCAGGTTGCCCTTTCAACTGGGTGTAAACCTTTCCCGACAACCATTCAGGCCTGGCATATTTGTCTATATACGAATCATCCCGGCAACTGCTGAAAACAAACAGCAGAAAAGCCAGGAAAATGACGAATTTAGTTATGACCTTCATTTTGATAACTTTAATTTCATAACAACAAAGAAAATTGTCAAAAATAGAATAAAATCTTCCAAAAAAAATCCAGAACAAAAAGATCTCTGGTCAAAAGTAACAATTTCTCCCGAAAAGAACCTTTCCGACAACCGAGCAAAACAAACGAAGCCTTAATCCTTCATCATTTCCGTGAGAGAACCTGTTTTCCATTTCTTTTCGAAAATCACCAGACTTACCGAAAAAAACTAATTGGATATCAGGGCACTAAACAATTCTTAGGAGGGATAGCTGTATCGAAGGAGTCAGTACATCGGGCTGATCAGGTGGGCCAGCGATTCCTTCATCCGGGAAATCCGGAGACGTTTCTTCCAGTCACTGTAAATAATTTCCCGGCTGTTGCGGAGGTCGTGACTGAAATAAGCCTCCAGCTGACGGGTAAAGGCTTCATCATAAACAAAGGCGGTGACCTCGAAATTGGTCTCGAGACTCCGGAAGTCCAGGTTTGCCGTGCCGATGGCCGACAACACCCCGTCGACCATAATCAGCTTGCTGTGTACAAACCCTTTCTGGTAAAAGAAAACTCTCACCCCCGCTTCCAGGAGTTCTTCCACAAAAGAAAAAGAACACCATTTTGAAATAATGGCGTCAGAAAATTCGGGGATCAGGAGTTTCACCTCCACACCTCCCAGAGCAGTGGTTTTCAGGGCGGTGACGATAGGCGGGGGGGGCATCAGGTAAGGAGTAACGATGGCGATTCTCTTTCGGGCTCCTGTAATGGCTGCGAAAAAGGCCTGCCCGATATTGTCCCAGTCCGAATCAGGTCCGCTGGCGGTAATCTGAACCGCCGGTCCGGGCGACTGGGATATGGATGTGAAATAGTCTTGTCCGTAAAAGCTTTCCTTCGTGATAAAATACCAGTCGGCAGCAAAAATCACCTGCAGATAAGCCACCGCATCCCCTTCAACCTGAAGATGAGTGTCGCGCCAGGGACCTATGCCGGGCAATCCTTTCAGATAACGGTCAGCAACGTTGATCCCCCCCGTGAAACCAATCACCCCGTCAACAACGACGATTTTTCTGTGGTTCCTGTAATTCACCCGGGGGGTAAGCCTGGGAAAACGAACCTCCATGAAAGGTCTTACATCTACGCCTGCACTTTTCAATTTCCGGATGTATTTTCTGGATAATCCCCAGCTTCCCACGTCGTCGATGATCATCCTGACCTCCACACCCTCCTTGCTTTTGCGCATCAGGATATCCTTCAACCGGTTACCGATTTCGTCATCTTCCACAATGTAATACTCCAGGTGAATATGGTGCCTGGCCCTTTCCATGGCTCCAAAAATGGCGTTAAAACAATTTTTACCGTTGTTAAGGATCCGCAGGCGGTTTCCGGTAGTAAGAAGGGAATGGGAATTGTTCATCAGCAGCTTGACTAACTTTTCCTTTTCCCTGGCGGCTTCAGGCAACAGGTATTCATGGGCCTGCAGTTTCCGGAGCTGCCGGCTTGACAAAGACCGGAATTTTCCCAACGTCTTTAAACCCCGCCTTGAAAACATCTTCTTCTTCCGGTACTCCTGTCCGAAAACCAGATAAAATACCAGCCCGATAACCGGCAACAATACCAGCGCAAGGATCCAGGCAGCGGTTTTGTAGGGCGACCGCTTTTCTGAAATCACGATGATGGCGATCGCAAGCGAGGTGATAAGAAAAAGAAGCGATATCGCGCCCCATAAACTTGGATGTAAAAAACTCCAGCTCCCCCACATAAAATTATGGCAACAACATTAACTACCGTAAAAATAACAAACTTCTGCCGATTGTCATGTGATATTAAAAAAACCGCCCCTTTGTACAGGAGCGGTGGAGCTATGTGGAGTAAGAAGCCAACCCGTAAAAACGGTATGACCCCTTACGAAGGGCGCAGGTATCCACCGGCGCATTTTCTATTATTTCAGCCTTGTTAAAAGTTCAACTTCTCAAACCGAAGCTACGCTACAGCCTATTTCACTTCCGATCCGTTTTTCACCAGGCTCTCCGGGGAGACCAGCACCAGTTTTCCCGACGGATCCTGGGCACACAGGATCATCCCCCTGGATTCGATGCCCTTGAGTGGCCGCGGTTCCAGGTTGACCAATATGCAGACCTGCTTTCCGGTCATCTCCTCCGGGGTGTAATGTTCCGCAATCCCCGACACCACGGTACGGGTGTCAATCCCCGTATCGATGGTCAGCTTGAGGAGTTTCTGGGTTTTGGCCACTTTCTCCGCTGCAATCACGGTACCGGTACGAATGTCCATCGCGCCGAACTGGTCAATGTTTACAGGATCTTTTGCAGGTGAGAGTCCCGCCATGGTCGCTTCATTGGCTTTTTTGACATCCAATAGCTTCTTGATCTCTCTTTCGATCTGATGATCTTCGATCTTTTCAAAAAGGAGTGCCGAAGGATTCAGCCGGTGGCCGGCAGACAGCAAGTTGGTACGGCCCAGCTCATTCCACCCGAATCCCCTGATATTTAGGAATCCCCGCAACTTTTCCATACTGAAGGGCAGGAAGGGTTCCAGGGCAATGGTCAGGTTCGCCGTAATCTGCAAGCTGACATTCAGGATGGTCTTCACCCGTTCCTGATCTGTTTTCACCACTTTCCACGGCTCCTCGTCTGCCAGGTACTTGTTCCCCAGCCGCGCAATATCCATCGCGTTTTTCAGGGCTTCCCGGAACCGGAAATTGTCAAGGCTCTTTTCAATCTCTCCCCGCAGGGCAGATACCCCTTCAAGGGCCTGGCGGTCGGAAACCGTCAACTCCCCAGCAACAGGAACTTCCGCCCTGAAATATTTCTCGGTAAGCACCAGCGCCCGGTTGACAAAATTCCCCAGGATGGCCACCAACTCACTGTTGTTGCGGGTCTGAAAATCCTTCCAGGTAAAATCGTTATCCTTGGTTTCCGGAGCATTGGCGGTAAGCACATATTTCAGCACGTCCTCCTTTCCGGGGAATCGCTCGAGGTATTCGTGCAGCCATACCGCCCAATTGCGGGAGGTGGATATTTTATCGCCTTCGAGGTTCAGAAATTCATTGGCAGGAACATTGTCGGGAAGGTTGTAGCTCCCTTCGGCCTTGAGCATGGCCGGAAAGATGATGCAGTGAAAGACAATGTTATCCTTTCCTATGAAGTGAAGCATCCGGGTATCCCGGTCTTTCCACCACTTCTCCCATTCCGGGGTGAGTTCCCGGGTGGCAGATATATAACCGATGGGGGCGTCGAACCATACATAAAGCACTTTCCCGGGGGCATCTTCAAGGGGTACGGGAACACCCCAGTCGAGGTCACGGGTCACGGCACGTGGTTGCAATCCGCTGTCAATCCACGACTTACATTGGCCGTAAACATTGGCTTTCCACTCCGTGTGACCTTCCAGGATCCACTCCCGCAACCACGGCTCATAGTGATCGAGCGGAAGATACCAGTGTTTGGTCTCCTTAAGCACGGGCGTGTTGCCGCTGAGTACCGAACGGGGATTCACCAGTTCGGTGGGGCTCAGTGACGTGCCGCAGCTCTCGCACTGGTCGCCGTAAGCCTTCTCAAAGCCGCATTTCGGACAGGTACCCACGATGTAACGGTCGGCCAGAAAATGATGGGTCTCCTCATCATAATATTGTTCCGATGTCTTTTCCACAAATTTTCCTTCCCTGTAAAGTTTCATAAAAAAGGCCGAAGCCGTTTCGTAATGAATGGGGGCACTGGTCCGGGAATAAACATCGAAGGAGATGCCCAGGCGGGCGAAGGAATCTTTGATCAGAGCGTGGTATTTGTCGACCACATCCTGAGGGGTGATCATTTCATTGCGGGCTTTCAGCGTGATGGGAACGCCATGTTCATCTGATCCGCCGATGAATAGCACCTCTTCTCCCTTCAGCCGCAGATAACGGGCATAAATGTCAGCAGGCACATAAACGCCGGCCAGATGACCGATATGGACCGGGCCATTGGCATACGGCAAAGCCGAGGTGATCAGGGTACGTTTAAAATCAGTCATGAATGGTCTGTTTTATTGCGGGCTGTAAAGATAGTCGATTTTTTGCCCCCGGCTTTGGAAGAAAGGGAGATATGACATTGTAAAGAATTATTTAACCCCGGAGACCTGAAATTGCAGGAGATAAAGCCGGCATTTCAGGGATTTTTTTCTTCGGCGGAAAGGTGAGCGGTATTGTCATAGAAAAAAAACTCGTCGGTAGTGCCGTAGATGATGTTACCGCTTCCGCCGTCTTCGGCGCTTCCCATGGCGGAGGGGCCGTCATGCCCCGGGAGGCCGTTCCGTCCCGGAGGATTTCCTTGTCCCCCGTGACCCGGAGCCCCCCCTCTGCCACCGTTTCCGTGCATTCCCCCGCTACCCCCGGAACTCAGGGCTTTGATCCTGTCTTTGAAAGGCCAAGCATCATCGGTAAAAAAAAGGCTGATATTTCCGCCGTAACCGCCAAGGCCTCCAATACCGCCCGGACCGCCCCAGCCTCCCGAACCACCCTCTTCTCCGGGCCCCTGCATCGGAATTTCTACTTCTACCAAAACCTCAACCTCTTTGTATACCGTTTCCTCCACCTCCACATCGACTTCCACCTCTTCTTCCGTCCCGTCAGGACCGGTGACCTTCCGCTTTTCTTTCCGGATCACTTTTTGCACCACAGGTTGTTTTACCACTCTTTTTTCGATTCGTTTCTCAATCCACTTTTCTCCCTGGCGGCCATCACCTCCCGCCCCTCCATATCCGCCGTCTCCGCCGCGGCCGCCGTCCCCACCCCTGGAAACTACGGAAAGAGTGCCTCCGTCAGGATTGATAAGGTAGCGAAATTCCTCGCCCGTCAGGTCGTTCTCGGCAAATACGTACAACAGGTCACAGTTCAGCAAGGAATCATAGTACAGGTCCGCCCAAACGCTGATGTCGGGCCCGTCATAGCCCCACTCCCCGTCCTGGCCGGGATACCCGTGCTGACCATGCTGCCCCGGACCTGTCCCTTATACACATCTCCGAGCCCACGAGACCGTACTAGACATCGTATGCCGTCTTCCGCTCGAAAAAAAAAAATAGCACCGCCTTAGCTCCCTGTGCACCCACTGACTCCTAACCAACCGTTCTCCATACTTCTTCACGCACCTGCTGACACGTAGTTATCC
>ERZ1026814.709-NODE-709-length-16060-cov-7.222306_pt1 | contig 16060 bp, 40 predicted proteins | sample MGYA00520871_ERZ1026814 | MGnify/ENA primary metagenome ERZ1026814 (study PRJEB33270, sample SAMEA104284478) | anaerobic digester metagenome | biome: Anaerobic digester microbiome; feature: mesophilic sludge digester; material: Anaerobic digester biomass | place... | reverse complement strand
ATTCTGTGAGGATCTGTTGTATCAGTCCATATATTTTTTTTTTCAAGCAGAGGACGTCATACGAGGTCTAGTACGGGCTCGTGGGCTCGAAGATGTGTATAAGAGACAGCCCTATCACAGTCTAAAAATTAGATTGAGGGTATTGCCCCCCACTCTGAGGGTCTTAAATTGGGTTGATGATTTAATGGGGGGGATAGGAATAAAAAGGCCCCGGCTAGCAAAAAGCTGCCGGGGTTTGATGAACACACCACTACCACCAAAAATTCATGTCTTGCTAGTGCTAAGATAGATGTAGATGCACTTGGGAGAAGTTTCCGTTCGTTTGTAAATAAAATTGCGGGAAACGTGGAACAAGTTTCCGTTACGGATTTCTTTTCTCAAAGCTGCCACGATTTGTTTTTTAGTCTTCAATCCTTTCAAGTCGTACTCCTTGGCAATACGCCTTAAATTTTTCAATGGGATTGCGTCAATAACTCTCCGAGTCATTGGACGGGATTTGATTGCTTTAGTCATGACTTATTAGAAACATTGGTTGCTTTGGTTGCTTTGTCGAGTTCGACGTTATAGTAAGACTCCAAGAAATCACCATTTTTTGTGGTAATGATGGATTCTTTTATTTTCATATTGCCATTATACTTATTTAGCGGAGAGTCAAGTCTTAATTTTTTTATGGCTTAACAATTTTTCTTCATTCAACGTCCAGCGAATAATTTCATTTCCGCAGGTTTCGTCTTTATCAACTAGGTCCACCACCAGGAGATTGGACTGGGGGTTATAAAAAAAGGATAAGAGATTTCCGCCTTTGGTCGTAACGATTTTTCTAAAGATTTGGTTGGATGTGCTCATGATTTCTTGTGGTATTTTGTAATGGTTTGATACAAGTAAATGGCCCCGGCACGGATTTTGTCGTAGTAATAGATAAATATCAGAATCCCGCTGACCAATCCAAATATCAATGTCAGTTTCATTGTGCCTTCACTATACCTATTTCATGGAGAATGTCAATCTTTATTTGACATTTTTTTTAATTGGTTAAGTATTCGTCTCTGACGTTCATAATGCCCATCTATTTTTCTTTTGGCAACATATAAGAGACTTATAGGAAAAAACGCAACACACCCGACAATTTCTCCAGTACTTAATCTTCCAAGTATTTGTGCATCTTTCATAGCTGCTTCCCTAGCCTTCCTATTAATGGCTGCTTTTTCACATATTTTTTGCCACTCTTCACGTTTTTTCTCTCGTTCAAGAAGCCATTTTTCCAAAAAAGAAAGTGATTTTTTCTTAACAGAAAATGGAGTTTTAGTTCCTTTTGGATGAAATCCCGGAGGCAAATTGAATTGTAATGTATTCATATTGTAATTTTACTATACCTATTTTGTTAAAAAAGTCAAGGAAAACAAATAAAAATTTCAAAAGAATCAGGTAAGTAAGTAACATATATTATATTCTTTTATCTGATAGGATTCGGGAAGCAAATAATGTATATTATATGGTCGACACCTGATCATGAAAAAGTAAATAATATATGTTATTTACCTATATTATTTTCATTCAGTGAAATTAGCATTTTTTATGCCATTTTTGTATAGCTATTATTGTGCCAATTAAGATATAAATATACAAAAATTGCCCCCGTGCCGATGAACACGGGGGCCTTTGGCTTTGGCTTGGCTTAGGCGAATGCAGCTTCCGCCGCATCCAAATCTTCGGCCTGTAAGATGACCCCGCTTGCCCTCAATTCCAAGATGTGGGCCAGTTTCACGGTAATTGTCGGCGGCTTGAACTCGCTCCGCTCTGGCTTGGAATACAGCCAAGGGGCCACCGCTTCTTTAGCGACCGGCTCATTCGAGCCAGTCACGTAAGTTGACGTGGCACGATGCGGATAGAATTGGAGGTACAGCCCCGGCTTGTCCGGGTTCTTATTCTCCACGAGAGGGAGAGGTTTCCCGTCAACCGTCATGATGTGATTAAACCACACCTTACCCGGTACGTAATTCACGTCAATTCCCAGCTTGTCAGCGATGCGGCGCTCTACCGCCGCCGCATAGTTGACATTGATGATTCCCCGTTGACGGGCCACTTTGAAAAGTCCCGTCCCCGTCCACGGATGTCCCCTGCGAATTTTCTCCACCGGGGTCCGGGATATAAACGAGACGAACCGGCATTGGGTTCCATTGGATTTGATGAACCCCGCCATCTCAGCGGGGTCCGTAATTTGGACTATTGTCTTTGCCTTTGCCATTTTGTGCCTTTCTACTTTAACTAAGAACCATCTCCTAGTTTCTGCTGCCACTATACAGATTTTCATAGAAAAATCAACCCTCAATTTCAATTTTTTGAAACTTTTTTGTGGAACAAAATACACTTAAATATACAATTTGGCACATAGATTGCTATACAAATGTTGGCACATAGATTGCTATACTTATTCTATATGGGGAAGGATAAAACTTCAAAACAGTAAATAATGTATATTATTCACTGTGCTTATTTTGCATGATCGAAAAAATGATCCAGTACTCGAAAATAAATAATATATGTTATTTAATCGGTGTATCTGTTATTTACATTCGGTGAAGTTAGGTCTTTTTGATCTATCTATTCATTTTGCTTATGCCAATTCTTAATGAGTGTATCCGTATTATGGATGGCCGCACTGCCTGCGGTAAGGAGACGAATCCAATTTGGACGAGCAAAGGATTCGGCGGGGTTACAAAGTGAAGTTTGGTTATCCCAAACGATAACAAAGGGCCGATTAGGGCCCTTAATAATTTCTGCTTCAGGAACTTCAATCAACTTATAGTAGGTAGGTTACTTCATGGTATTCTTTCCGGTTAAAACTTGGGCAATGTTCATTATCCCCTCTGCCATTCAATTTCATTGCCTTCGGCCAATTCATCGAGGAAGTTCTTAATTTGATAGTCCATGTATCCATAGACTTCTCCTCCGCCAGCAATCATAGGGGCGGAGGTCAAGGCCCCCCATTCTTCCGGGGAAGTAACCTTGTATTCCACCCCATTGCTTGTGTTGCTTGCCACGAGGTATTCCGAGAGGAAGAGATGCTCCGCTTCCTCCTCGCCACGGGTAATTTCCCGTATCTGTTCGATAGAATCACGGTTAGGCAAGTCCGCCAGCTTCATTTTCAAGTTCCCGTTAGGGAGAATTTGGATTGTAATCATATCCTTACTATACAGAAATATATCAAAATGTCAAGAGTAATTTAATCGGAAAGTTCCGTTTTGCATTGTCGGATGGAACCAATAGTGACTGTAGCTCCCCGTTCCAATGCTTTTTTAATGTCTCGTTTCAAATTTTTACAGAATTTTTTATTGTCATAATCACCCGTTTGTTGTGCTAGTTCGCCATTAACATGGATAGCACAATACATTCCAACAAAGTAAGAATTGAGATGGAATTCTACTACCATTCCCTCCGGCTCAGCGACTTTGACATAAGCGGGATATGTTTTTCCCGGCACGATTTGTTTTAATTGTTTTTCTATTGTCATATCGCTATCATACCAAAAAGTATAGAAATGTCAATCTTTATTTTTGAAAAGTTTTCCCACCATTACTAAATAATATATGTTAATTACTGAAGGGTTCAGTATTTACATTCGGTGAAATGATGAATTTTATTAGTTAAACGTATTGGACAATTTCATCGATTACGTTTTTCTTAAAGTCTTCTGGATTAGTAATAATATCCCATGAACTACCCGCCCGCTAAAGCAAGCGGGGTTTCTGGCGAGAAGTTAATAAAGTATCATTCGGAATCACAGGCAGCTTGGAAGGTTTCCTGAGAGGGTTCAGTCAGGTAAAATGTTACCGCCATTGCTTTCTTTTCCGAAAACATGTTGCGAGCCGCCATATACACTTGCCTAAATGTGTATTTCTTTTTGCGGACTCGCCGCTTTGCATCGGACAGATTGCCATTGATATAATCTTCTAGTACTTGTTCCATCTTGACTACCACTATACAGAAATATATCAAAATGTCAAGAATAAAAATAAAAAAAAAACGGGAAGCCCCGGCAAACCGGACCGGGGCTTCCACTACAATAAAAAATGAAACAAAAGCTAAATCAGTAATGAACTACATTAGAAGTGCATGGCAGTACCCTCCTTCCTAATTTTATGAAAAGAGAAATAATCATAGCTTACATTGTACCTAAATTATGACAGTTGTCAAGCCCTAATTTTTAGATAATCCTCTCCATCCCCTTGGCGCATACGGGTCTATGTTACCAGTCCTAAGTTTTATCACTTTAGGGGCAGGCGGAGGGGGCGAGGGCGGTTGATAAGAGACTTCTTCCACAGTCTTGTATTCCATCCCCCCATTTTTATACTCTTTAGACACTTTGCATTTGAATATGTCTTCTAAAGTTAAATTAGTAGGCACAATTTGCGTTCCTCCTATGGGAATTGACCATCCCGTAGAGGGGGCCACAACGATTTTATATTCCACAACGGGAGTATTAGTCTTTACCAAATTGGATAAAGGGTCTTCGGATAAACCATAGGCAACTAAAACATTGCGTCTAATTTCATTCCGTTTCTGTTTGACCGTGTCTTCATTTGGCAATTCCTTTTCCTCTTGGATGTTTTGATAAAACTCAGCATTAAATTCGCTGATTTTTCTTTCCATTTCTGCATAAGCCTTTAATCTGTGCTTTCGGTCTAATTCTTTTTGTTTACTTTCCAGACGACGCATTTCTAATTCCTGCTCCTTACTAAGACGGCGCATTTCTAATTCCTGCTCCGTCTTAATACGTTGCATTTCTAAGTCTCGTTTCGCCTGTTCACTCTCATACTTTTTAGTCAGTTCAAGTGTTTTAGATTCAATGATGAACTACCCATCCGCTAAAGCGAATGGGTTTCCAACCCAATCAACTGCAAATTCCGCTAGGAATTTGTCTTACGTCAAGGCAGTTGGCTTAGACGGCGGTTCCCGCCGTTCCCCAGTTCTTATTGAACTGGAAAGTCAAAATATACATATTTTGGAATCATTCCAAAATCATTATTATATTAACGGGCATTCATCCCACCCGCTAAAGCAGGCGGGTTTTCTTCCCGCACCAAAGATAAATTTCGCCTTTAGACTTTCTAATGCACTTTCATTTTCCATTGTAGCAATTTTTACATAAGTAGTACATATAATTTGAACTACTAGGATAATAGCAACAACCCAGAAAATGACGGCGGATGAAAAGAAGTATTTAACAAATCGCCAGGCGACGGCACCCCCGACTGCGATGCCGCACATCTTTAGCAATTTTCCCCAAACAGAATCGCTCATAACATTAATCCTTTACAATGGCTTTAGCACGATTGAACACAGCCTTGGCCCAAGGCCAGTTTCGCCACATGTCGACAATTGCGGCGGTGACAATGGACGTTACAGCGATTTTAATAGTTTTCTTCAATTTCATAATGATTTGTTTTATTTTTTATTCTGCGGTTACAGTTATCGATTCAGATAAATCTTCATTTGCAATTTTAGGTTGCTGATGTTGTACTTGACTATGGACTTTATCGGAGATTTCCCATACATAAAAAAAGTACTTTCTCACTTTATAGCTTTTGCACCATAGATAGACAAATACTGCCACAAGCAACGTCATAATGACAAATTTCTTATTTATCTTTATAGCTCCCATTGTATCGATTTACATTAAAATGTCAACTAAAATTTTTCATTAATTACCAAGAAGACCGAAGTAAATAATGCGTATTATTTAGTATAAATAATCATGTAAATAATGTATATTATTCATTTACCATGTTTTTTAATCGAAGTAAATAACATACATTATTCATTTACCATGTTTTTTAATCGAAGTAAATAACATACATTATTTATTCGGTGAATTATGTTATTTTCATTCGGTGAAAGCGAAAAAAATCCCCCGGCGGCTAGTTGCCGGGGGATTTGGGGGGAAAAAGAATCACAATCGTCGTCACTTATGATTCTTTACAAAAAACGTAATATAATCTTCCAAAAACAGGACCCGGCTCAAAATAAACAAAGCTACTGCTTGGAAAAAATCCAATGTAGGAAGTCCGAGTGCTTGGTGCATAACAATGTACCAAAGTCCTAATACAATCAAAGAATTTACAACTAATTCAATAATTTTAACCAATATGATTTTAAGGAACTCCCAGTTGTTAGTAATTCTTTTTCCTCGATAAGTTATGTTCAATTTCGATAACATAAGGTTATTTATTTTTCTGGAGTAAGGTCACGAATGGAGAAATCCTTAATTTCAGTATCAGTAATTTTTACGTTAGACCACGGTTCTGGTACAAAATTGTAATCCACTTCATTGATAATCTCTTGGGGGTCCGCCCCCACGGGAGCCTCAAACACCACTTCTACTTGGAGGGTAGCCCCGTATCGGAGGGTTTTTTCATTTAAGCCCCCCTGTCGGAGGGGTTTTTCATTTAAGTCCCCCTGTCGGAGGGGATTTGATTTTTTAGCCCCCCCTCGGAGGGGATTTGATTTTTTAGCCCCCCCTCGGAGGGGATTTGATTTTTTAGCTCCCTGTCTAACGATTCGATATTTTTTCATGACTTTTTGGTTTTCTTAACTTTCTTCGGTTTCTTCGTCTCCTCGGCAGGCTTTTCTGTGGTTTTAGATTTGGCCTCGGACTCAGCAGATTTCGCCGCCGCCTTTTGGGCCTTTTCCCATTCCAATTTTTGGGCAAGTCGTGCCAATTCCCGCTTGGATTCCCCTCGTCGGGTTTTGACCAATTTGATTCTCTGATTAATTGTCAGTGAATCGTATTTAGCCTGTCTAGCCTCTGCTTCCTGTCGCCGCTTTTCTTTACGTGCAGCAGCGGTGATATGTGGAATTACAATTCGTGTTTTTCTTTTGGTATCCATAATTATATTACTTCATTTACCAACATCCATTATACCATTTGGATTTACAATGTCAACTCTTTTTCAATGGGAGTGACATCGTAAATTTCAACGGTATCTCCAAGTTTTTCAAATTTCTTCCAGATTTCAATAGCCTTTTCAAAATAGACTTTGGCATTTTTAATTGTGCATATACGAGTCATTCTCCCCGTAAGAAGGGTATAGACATCAAATGAATACATGGATTTATCAAACATAAACACCATGTCTTCAATCATTTTCCGCCGAATGACCACTTGCCTCGGGTACGTTTCCCCCGGTATAACGTCCGCAATGGTCCCTCGTTTAATTTCTCTCGGTTCAATTTTCATTATGCGTTTATTATACCTATTCCCCGATAAAAGTCAAGTTTAATTTAGAGGAACCAAAGGACCAATAGTAACAGTATCTCCCTTCTCAATCAATTTTTCGGCTCGTTCTTTCCACGGTGAAAAATACTCTTTAACATTGGACAATGTTCCATGACCAAAGGGTTTACCATTTACAGAAACATTGTAATGAATTTCTTTTCCCTTCTTATGAAAAGAAGACTTCATAACAATGCTATTCTTAAAATGAACCCGAATCCATTTGGGGAATGAATATCCCAAATAAAGAGCATCCAATTTCTTTTGCAAATTTTTAGTTTTCATTTTAGATGCATTATACCTATTTTGTCACTTTAGTCAACTATTTTTTTATATCAATTGAAAGGCCAATTGTTACTTTGTGTCCAATGGAAATTAAATTAAACATGTGGCATTCTAATGGAAATCGGTGTAATAGAAAAAATGAATGAAAATTTGATTTTGAATTTAATCAAGACCACCGTAAATCATTTTGAAAATGAATTTATGAATGGAGATTGTGGCTCATTCACCATTGCTCTAGCCACGGTATTGCATAAACGAGGGATTCCGGTCAAATTTACCCTCTTTCAGCAGAACAAATAATGCAATTCATGGAACAGCATCTTTCTTTATTTCGTACTTGACTTTTCGGCGAAACCTGATATACTCCCTTTTAGATGAATCAAAATATAATTAGCAAACTTGGAAAATGGCTATCAATCCATTTTGGAAAATCTGTTGAATGACAATTTGCAAAATTACAGAACTTCTATGTCAGGCATTCTTTCAAAGTCTATGAAAAACATTAATTCAAAAGGTTAATTTATGGCATCGCTTGTAATTGAAATAGAAAATCTAGTAGATATTGTTGGGTATATAAAGTTTCTAGGTATAATTAATGGAGAACTATACGCCATTGGGGAACTTAGCAACTTCGGAAATGGCGATTTTGAATCACAAGTAGGAAAATATAAAGATGGAAAATGGATAGGAGTAGGAAATCTTGATACAATTGGTTCGGAGTATCAAATGTTCACTGCCGAAGACCGCATTTTTATTTTAATCAACCGACTTTACAATTACGATAAAGATAGATTATTTGAATTGTGGGATAACGAGTGGATTTATGTAAGCAATGAACCCGAAACATTTTTGAAAAAAGTATTGCCCAAAAAACTAAAAAGTGGAAAACGTCCACCTTATCATTAAAATTATAAAAAATTTATGTGACGAATATGAACCTACCTATTTAGGGATTATTAATGGAGAACTTTACCTTTATGACCCGGTATATTGGATGGAACTTCCCGAATAAATTGCAGAAATAAATTGCAGAAATAATTTTACCTCATCTAAAAATTTTGGGTGAGTAAATAACATATATTAAATACTTATTTCGGTGCATAAACGGAGGAGCCAATTAAGGCTCCTCCAATTGACCGCATCTTTCCCGACTTAAATTTCCTTAATTTCTGAACTTAATGGATTAAATCCAAATAATCCAGGTATCAATTCGTCAACTCGAATTACATTATTCGCTTCATTAGAATCTATTACCCTCGCTTTTAATGCCATGTTGACAATTTCCATTTCCGCCGGAGGCAATTGATATGGCCACTTTGAAAAATACATTTCCTTTGAAAAATGAGGTACGTTTTTAGATTTAACGTACATTACATCCGCCTCTTTATCTTCGGACCAATAAATTGCAAAGTATCTCATTATATCTTTTCCAACTTATCGGAGGCAATGCCTCGTTCATTCTGTACGGTGTTCAAATCCATCTCGCAGACATATCGCACAATGTCGGCATCGTTCGGGTCCAATACCTTTGCCTTCACCGCCATCTCGATAATCGTTTGCTCATCGGAAATGCAATCAAGTTCCCGTGAACCCTCACTCAAATCATCCTGTGGAAACGGAACATTATCTGATTTAACATACAGACTATACCCGTTTTTACCGGGAACATAAATTTCAAAATATCGTGTCATCTTGATACCACTATACCTATTTTTTGAGAAATGTCAATCATAAATGACAAATCCCGGTACAGTTTCAATTTGACCCTTAGAATCTCTTTTTACATCGGGATGGGATGTTGCAGGCGCTACGACATCCTCCCTCATTCCTTTTAGAGCGGACAATACCATTGCGCTTACGATATAGGTAGTGCCTTCTTTCCGAGGCGGAAGATTAGTCACCGTTCCATATTTCACCCGAAAAATTTCATCTCCATCTCCATCTATGTTATAGAGAGCATGACGAGATTCGACACGGGCAACTGCTCCAGACGGAGGATATTCCTTCCCATCTGTCGTTTTAATTACATGTGGTGTAAGATTTACTTTCATAATTATACCACAAATTTCAAATAGGGGACATCAAATTTTTCTAATCTTTCATCATCAATTTTATTCATGGCTATATTATATCCAATTCGGAGTAAAAGTCAACTTAAAAATGGTGGGCCCAACAGGACTTGAACCTGCGACCTATCGATTATGAGTCGAGTGCTCTGACCAACTGAGCTATGGGCCCGTTACAGCCTAAAATCCTAAATCTTTCCTAGAAAATGTGCCTATTTTCGGTTTTTCGCCGGGCACTATTTTAATCCATTCATACAAATCAAAATCATTACGTTTGTAAGTTTCAATGTCATTTCTCAAACGTTCCACCATTGCTTCCCACGAGGTAAATGGTCCTATGGTTCCCAACGGTTCTAATGAATCTTCCCAAATGTTGTAATAATATCGGGCATCATTAGAATTTACTTTATCAGTCTCTTTATTCATACTAGCCTCTATTCTATCGATTTTTTCTAAAATGTCAACCTCTAAATTTCAAGTTCTTTTCGGGAGAATAGATTTATCTCAGGATTTTCTTCCGGAACAATCTTAATCCATTCACACAAATCATCATCATCATTAAACTCTCGTCGTTTCAAACTTTTCTTCAAATGTTCCTTCCGTTTTTTCTGTTTTCTTAGTACTTATATTACCTCCATCCTACTGATTTTTTTCAAAATGTCAATCTTAAAATCCTAGTTCTTCTGTAATTACTCCAGTTTCGGGGGGTTGGCATCAGTAATTTTTACCCATACCAATCGGTCTTTTTCATCGTAAATGTCTTCTCTTTTACAAAAAGTTAATACCCCTTTTCTAAAGACCGAGAAAATAATATATATTATTTACCTCAGATCTTTGGGATCAAATAAGTAAATAATATATGTTATTTACCTATATTTATATTATTTTCATTCGGTGAACTAATAATAAAAAATGCACTTGACTTTTTTATTAAATCAGTATAATGGCGGTATGAATAAGATTTTCAAACTTAACAATCCAATAACAGGATTTAGCAATGGAAAAGGATTTAAGGCCACGGAAGTGGGCATTTCCGAAGTCATGCTTACTAATGAGGGTTCCAAATGCTTACAATTAACTTTGTTGGGGGAACATTGGGGAGAGGGGAATTGTTCTATTGTATTACCTCTTTCAGATTTGCCAAAAATAATTGTAAATTTGATTAATGCAATGTCAATTTATGAACGGACTCAAACGGTATTTGAATTAAGAAAACTCTATAACTAAATAACATAAAAAAAGAGTTGACTTGGACCATTAAAACCGTATAATGCCAGTATGATTACACTATTGCCCATTTTTGAGTATTCCGCCAACAATGAAGGTACACATGTACTAGAAGGGGCGGAGTGTATAACTTGTGGTTCAACTTGGGTCAACGTATGAAGAAGGGATTTGACAAAAACCATTCAAACGATATAATAGCATCATGAGATTCAGCAAAATGACAACTTTTTTGGGCCGCAACGGAGTGTTCAATAGCATTGGATTGCGGATGTCGAAAATGTACAATGCCCATAAAGATGGCACCAAGACACAAGTGCTAGTTATGGAGCCTATTACGTCAAAGGAAACGACGGGAAGATGTAGTTTGGAAGTGCCAGTGCAAGATTTGCCGCAACTCATTTGGGAGTTATGGAAACACCTTCCCGAATATCAGCAAGACCTTGTACGACAACGGTTCTCGGTGTACACTGACTCTTTGAAAACTTTGAAATTTGAATAAAAATTCACTTGACTTTTTTCAACTTTTCAGTAAAGTGGAAGTATGAAAACAATTGGATTGAAATTAACACTTGAAGTTGTCTATTCGCCAAACGGTACTCCCCGAAAGGAATTGATTCGGCGATTGGAAAATGTGATTCATCACGCTATTAATAATGGGTTGCTTACAGGGGAAACACGAGCAGTTGTCAAGGCGTATTGTCATGAAATAACTGAAAATGATGACAGCAAACCGATTTCAATGCAATGAAAACTAAAGAACTTACAGTATCAATTACTTTAGATAATAGTAAAGGAAATCAACAGGCTCCATGTTTTCTTTTGGGAGCCCGAATTAAGGATTTAATTGAACTGTCACAATTTGATAGGATATATTCAACTAACATAAAATCCTTTCAAATAAAAATTGATGGAAAAGATATAACTGAATTTTGATACTTGACTTTTATCTTTGGTGCGATATAATAGAAGCAAGATAATAGAAATGTCATTTTAACAACGGAAGGCTCCGCTAGTACATTTGTAATAAATATGTATGAAAGCAATATGGAAATTTCGAGATGGACCAGGGACAATAGAATGTACCTCATTCCCCTTTGCTTTTCGTACAATGTACCATACCATTCAAAAGGGATTGAAGGCCGGGCGGTCAATGAATGACATGGAAAGCAAAATGTCCATTGTTAGCCCGCATAGAGGACAGCGGGGAGAGATTCAAAAATACTCCTACGCCGAAGCAATGGAAATGGCCCGGTCGATGGGCCTCCTCAATTCAGAGGGTGAAATCAATCGTCGTGAATTTCGTCGGTTTTAGGCTAGACGCCGTGACTAGCTGAGTTACTTTGGTGGCCTCCCGGAATCTAAATCCGGGGACTCAAGGCTGCCAAAGAATGGATAAACGGACGCCCAAAGGCAAACCTTTAGAGCGAAGGAACCCAGAGATTCTCCCCGGACGCTCAATTTTCCGGGGAGCTTATTTTTGCTCCAATTAGAAAATAACATATATTATTTATATTTCTAAAAAAATTCCCCTTGACTTTTATGCGGAAATATGTATAATAAACTGTAAAATATGAATACATTAAGGCCAACAGAAATGTACAATGTTGACGGGGTATATTATCCTAAATGACATTGTAAAGGAACAAGGTGTTTTTTCTCCATTTATTCCTTTGTTTCTGTCACCTTTGAATTTCGGTGTAAAAAAATATATGAATAAAATCAAAGAATCTTATCCAGATGGAAAATGCCCCGATTGTGGGGATGAAATTCCCGACAACGTTAAAGACGGAGACGAGTGCCTAAATTGTGGACATATCTTTTGGGAAGAACGAGAAGACGACAAATAATCCATTCGATAAAATTGCCTTCATTTAAGATTGACATTTCCCTTAAAAGCGGTATAATGCCCGTATGAGTAAAGTTAGACCTATTTCTAGTCGCCGGTACATTCAACTGGAAACTTTACAATGCCCCCTATGTTTATCTAAAAATCTTAATGCGGGACCTTCCGAATATAAAGGAAATACTCATTCGGTGAAAATTTTATGTTTTGAATGTGATTCCGAATGGATTGAAACTTGGAAATGTACTGGATATTCCAAACTTAATGCTCGGAAAAGTAAGAAAAGAAATCTTAAATCTTTACGTTTAGCTACACTTCACCGAAAAAAATTAGAATCAGGAAAAGTATTAAAATTCAATTGGTAAGGGAAATTATGATTTGGATTGGAAAATATATTGAAATACCTGAAATTAATCATGAGACAAAAACAGTACAACTATTACTTCATTTGAAGAAACGTCCGACCAAAGAACAATCAGATAATCTTAAACGATGTGGTTTGATGTACCTAATAAATGAAGGATTTTTGCCTGAAAACTATGATGAGTGGCAATGTCTATCCGGAATAGTTTTTCACGAACCAAAAAATAAATAATCGTATGAGTTTTTATGGACTATGGTTAGGCCAAGATGTACGGGTTATGCATATAGATGAAAAAATGCACACAATTAGCATTATTTTATTTACCCAGCATTCTATGTCCGAATTACAATCTCTTAATGTACGGGATGCGATAAATAAGAGAGTTCCCCACATTATAAAATATATGGTTGACGAGGGATTTTTATCCGATGCCACCGATAAATGGAATGTGCTAATGGATGTACGTCCCAAAGAAAGGAAACATGACCTATAATTTTTCCCGAAAATTTCCTTGACAATTTCCAAATAATAGGTATAGTTGGATATATGAATAAAAAAGATAGGCTAGAATACATGAAAAAGCGTTTCCCGCAATTGGAAAGCGAAGCAGTTGACGCAGTGTTGCCCTTTACTGATGAAGATGTTAAAGATGAATTATCTTTACTCGAAGGGTATCGAGAATATAAACGAGACAGGAGAGAACATATTAACAGCGATGAAATTTAAGGCTTGACACTTTTATACTTTTTGGTATAATGCAACTAAAATTGAGTTATGACAAAATTCAAAACTGAAAATACACCGGACGAAGAATATATCAAACCTGGACAAACCATTACCCTCTCAACCCGATTCGGAGGATGTTCAAGGGGACGGGCTTGGGGAAAATGCTTCAAAGGCAAATCCCGACCCAAAGGGGATTTTGAATGGGTTGACAAAACGGGTGGAACCCTCTATCTCACCGAGGCGGGATATTACATTGTTGGCAGCAGTGATGGTTTCTATCGAAAAGCCAGAGCCGAATTTGAGCTAAAACTTGCCCCGGAAAAACCCGCCCCAGAACCCGAATATAACATTTAAGGCTTGACTTTAATCCCTTTTTGAGTATAATCGGCAATATGAAAAAACGAAAATTTTACAAAACCCGAATTTGTTTTGACGTCCTATCCGAGGACCCCATCGGCCCCTGCATGAATCTTATGGCCATCGTGCACGAATGCACGGAAGGGGACTATATGAAGGGGAATTATTCCGAGGAAGAAACTCAAATTTCAGGAAAAGAAATGGCCAAATTGTCAGAGGAATTTGGCGGAGAACCCAGATTCTTTCGGCTAGATAAACGGGGGCGGTCACTGAAAGCCTGATATGAACTACCCCTACGCTAAAGACGTAGGGGTTTTCTGGCGACTTAAAGATAAATGGCTCTCTTTCCTACTTCCATAATGATTAAAACAGGATTGATAATGAGTGTAAATGCTACTGTTATTGCCACTATTACCTATTTTCTTACCAAAAATGTATGGATACTTTTTATCGCATTTACTTTTGTATCATTTATTTCTAGTTGCTTCTCTTGGATTGATGCTAATGTTGAATTAAGAAAGAAATGGAAACTTTTATGAGTAACAAAATGAGACTTTTAATTCCTGTAATCAGTGTATTACTAGGAATTATTCTAACCTACCTCCATCTTTCCCCCTTGCCGGGAATAGCCAAAGTCTTTATTACTGCGGTATTAATCTTCATCATTTGGGGTTTAATATGGTATGTAATGGATATCGAATTAAAAAATAAAGTTGAAAAATTCCTAGAAGAACCAAAAAATGATTATGAATGAGTTTTTGAATCTTAGTGTACTGGATATAAGCATATTAGCCTGCTGCATTAGCATAATGGTCGGAGATGTAATTTACGCATTATACACGTCCCGTTCTACATTAAATTTTTTGACGTTTATGCGTTATCTTATCATTCCTTTTATTTTATTAATAGGAAGTTATTTTATCCTATTTAGCACCAAAACATGGAATGAAGGATGGAAAATAGGAATATATCCTTTCCTAATTATTAGTTGTACCTGTTATGTGTGGATTAATATAAAACTAGATAACATTAAAGAATGATTATAACTACTGAAATTATTGACATATTTATATTAGCTTTCTGCATTTGAAGCCAGCTTGGAAACAATAGCGGCTAGCCTAAAGAAAAAAAGAGAACGATGAAAACTCAGGCGGAGTTGTAAAAAAAAATACTTGACTTGAACAAAAAAAACGATACAATGACTGCAATATAAAAACATTAATACTAATTTATTAAAATGACTATTAGACAAATAAAAAAACTGCGTTCTGGCGATGAAGTATTTTGGAATGACCCCGATACTAGCGCCAACTGTTCCCGAATTTACGTCATCTCTTCCATTAAAGTTGAAAATGGAATGGTCCAAATATGGGATAAAGATGGCTCCTACTTGGAGTGCTGGCCGGAAGAATTATGCTAGAACCTCAAAGCAATCGGGGGGGACAGATAAAAAAATGTCCCCTTCATCTGTTTTAATGTTACAAGTCTTTCCCTCTTGATAGACTTCTTCAATCCGAAATTCATCCCATCGATTAAGTTGTCGATCCCAAACTTCCCCCAGTCTGGGCTTCTCAACTTCAACTAACATTGACTTCAAAATTCGTATGCGCATACCAAAAGTAAATACTATACATTATTTAGTAAAATTGTCTTCTACTAATTAATATATATTATTTACTTCATTAAAAAATTCCCCCGACCTTCGGCGGGGGCATTAGAATTCCTATGGTAAGCTATTCACTAAACAAATAACCAATTTTTGATCGCTACTACTACTGTCTCTTATACACATCTCCGAGCCCACGAGACCGTACTAGATCTCGTATGCCGTCTTCTGCTTGAAAAAAAAAAACAACAATCCCCACTTAGAACTTGTCATCGTGCTCCAGTATCACAACCAACTAGAACACATCCAACAA
>ERZ1026814.705-NODE-705-length-16127-cov-5.098813_pt1 | contig 16127 bp, 14 predicted proteins | sample MGYA00520871_ERZ1026814 | MGnify/ENA primary metagenome ERZ1026814 (study PRJEB33270, sample SAMEA104284478) | anaerobic digester metagenome | biome: Anaerobic digester microbiome; feature: mesophilic sludge digester; material: Anaerobic digester biomass | place... | reverse complement strand
GGGTGATTGGGCTGAAACAGCCCCTGTTCAACATTTCCCGGTTCACCATCTCCGGCAGGGATGTCATCCTCATCCTGGGGGGGTTGTTCCTGCTCTATAAAGCCACCCACGAAATTCACCAAAAGCTGGAGGGGCAGGAGGGGCGCTCCTCTGCGCGGGTGAAGGCAACCTTCGCCAGTGTCATTCTGCAGGTGATGCTACTGGACATGGTCTTCTCGCTCGATTCAGTGATCACTGCGGTGGGGATGGTGGACGAACTGGTGATCATGATCATTGCCGTGGTGCTGGCGGCGGGTGTAATGATCTGGGCGTCCGGTCCGTTGAGCACATTCGTGGAGAATCACCCCACCATCAAGATGCTGGCGCTCGCTTTCCTGCTGATGATCGGCTTCACGTTGATTGTGGAGGGGCTGCACCAGCACATCCCCAAGGGCTACATTTACTTTGCAATGGGCTTTTCAGTGCTGGTGGAGATGCTCAACCTGCGCCTGCTGAAGAAAACCAACCAGCCCGTCAGGCTGCGCAAATCGTATATGCCGGAACCCGACCTGGTGAAATTTCCCAAGCGGTGAGGGGGACCGCCTGCATCAGCCATCCGCCAGGGGCGGCTTGCGGCGGTGCCGGGTGAGACCCAGGGCGGCAGCCCGGCTGATGGACTGCTCGCGGGTGCGCGCCCCGAAGCGCTCCTTGAGGGCGGTGATATGCCAGCGCACGGTGCGCACTGAAAGCCCCAGCCGGTGGGCAATCTCCTTGGTGGTCAAACCCTCCGTCAGGGCTTGCAGCACCTGCAGCTGGCGCGGGGAGATGCCGCCTGCTGCTGGCGGGGCATCGATTGGAGCCGCGGGAAAGATGATCACCACCCAGTCGAGGTTGAGTGCCTGCAGCGGCTGGGGATCGGCATCAAAGGGCGGGGGCGGCTTCCAGATGCCGGAATCGACTGCTGCCGCAAGCGTCGCCGGCGGCAGGGAAGTATCCAGCAGCAGAAAGGTCTGGCAATTGGGGAGAAAAAGCAGGCGGGTCATAATATAGAAATCTTGTTCTATTATTATGAGGGTTTGGAACCGGTTTGTCAAGGGGTTGGGGGTGTTTCATGGAATTCATGCTGAAGGAGGATTGGGCGTCCATGGGGGGCAGACTCATTTTGACCAGCCTGCATGGCACCACTCCCCTGGGGTTGAATTTTGGCAGGCGGTCCGACCAATCCTCCCTTCTGATCCAGTCGAATTGCATGTAAAATTCATCCAATGAACCCTTCACTCAAAATTCTCTTCATCTCCATCTTTATGGAAGGCGATGGCGGCGGCGAAGGCCGCGTGGCATATGAGATGGCGCGCTGGTTTTCCCGCACCCACCCCGTGGTGATGCTTTGCCCGGGTGAAACCACCCGCCTGGTGGAAGACCCCGACGGTTTCCGGCGTTTCGAGGTGCAGGCTGTTCGCCAGGGCAACCTCTCCATGCCGCTGCTTTCGGGCATCCATGTCCACCGCATCTTCAAATTCCTTGATGAATTCCACCCGGATGTGATTCACATCCACGATCCCGCCCTGCTGGGTGTGATGGGGCAGCTCTGGGCAAAGCTCAACCGGGTGCCGGTGTTTTACACCGCGCATATCCTGCCCAGCCGCGCCCTCGATTTTGGCGCCGGCGAGGTCTCCCCCCTGAAGATCGGTCCCATCAGTGAAGCTGTTGCCGAGCAATATCTGCTGGATTTCTACTCCAACTGCGATGCCGTGGTGGGTTTGAATCAGACCGCTGTTGAAGAGGTGCGTAACTTTGGTTACAGCGGGCGCATTTTCATGATTCCCAATGGGCGCAATCTGGGAATGTTCCAGTCCTGCGCCTTTGCCAACCCGGCGGCGGAGGTTAAAGAACTTTTATTCACCGGCTTCCTCAGCAAGCGTAAAAACCAGGCATTCCTGCTTGAGGTGATGCGCTGCCTGCCCGCCGGATATCATTTGACACTCATCGGAGAGCCGCTGGTGGCGGACTACCTGGATGAATTAAAAAGGGTTGTTGACAGCCATCATCTACAGGTAACATTTGCCGGGCAATGTTCCCAGGAGCAAATTGTCCAACACCTGGAAAAAACCCATGTGTTTGTCTCGGCATCCAAAATGGAGGTGCAATCGCTGGTGGTGATTGAGGCTCTGGCTTCCGGCACGCCGGTCGTGGGATTATCCAACGAGACGGTGGACGAACTGGTGGATGGTTCCACCGGCTGCCGCCTGCCGAAGGACGCCAGCCCGCAGGAATTTGCCGGAGTGGTGCAGCATATTTGCGAACTGCCCGCCCCGGCATACCAACAGATGTGCGAAGCCTGCCGCAGCCGGGTGCAGGAGCTGGATTGGGAGAAGATCATGCAGCGGACGGTGGAATGCTACCAGGGGGTTTTGACGGAGATGTCCGGAATTGAAACTGAAACCACCCCGCTGATGGAGTTGGTCGCTGGCATCCATGATGAACGGCTGCGGGATGAGATCAACGGGATCATCTCCCGCCTGACCCTGCAGCCCGGCGTCACCCCCGTCCAGCAGGCAACGGCAATCTGGCTGGCATGGTTAAACATGACAGCTTCGGTGGCGGGATATTACTGGTTGAAAATCCCCGCCTCGACATCCTTGCGGGAGATTCCCTACCGCCGCCGGAGGAAGAAGGGCTGATTTTTACGCCCATCCTGAATCTCATAAAAACCGAAAATTACCTCCCGCCTGACAAGTCAGGCAGGGGTGCCATTTCAACCCGCAGCCCGGTCTACAATACTGCGCGGACTGGGGCGTACGAACGGCGATGCTGGGGGGTTGGACCCAGCTTCTCCAGTGCGGCGCGATGGATGGCGGTGCCGTAGCCCTTGTGTCTCGCCAGACCGTAACCCGGCAGCTGGGCATCCAGTTCCACCAGCCGCGCATCACGGCAGGTTTTTGCCAGCACTGAAGCCGCCGCAATCGACAGGCAAATCCGGTCACCGTGCACCAGCGGGGTTTGCGGCAGGTCAACCGCCGGCAGGCGCAGGGCGTCAATCAACAAATGATGGGGATGGGCTGCCAGCTGCTCCAAAGCCCGCTGCATTGCCAGGCGCGTGGCGGGCAGGATCCCCATTTCATCAATCTCTTCTGCTGATGCCCAGCCCACTGCCCATTCCAGCGCCTCCAACCGGATCACCTCCGCCCAGCGCATCCGCTGGAGGTGGGTCATCAGTTTGGAATCACGCACTCCCGCCAGCCGGCTGCAGAGGGCGTCATCCTCCCCCGCCGGCAGCACCACTGCTGCCGCTGCCACCGGACCTGCCCAGGCGCCGCGCCCGGCTTCATCCAGACCGGCAACCAGACCCGCTCCATTCCCCCAAAGGGCATGCTCACGTTCCAGCCCCGGCGGTGGAAAGCGGCTCACTTTGGATACACCCCCCGCCTGCCATTGCGGCGGATGGCAAGCAAATCCCGCAGCATGCGCCAGGAATCGCGCAGCACCTTCACCCGGCTGTCCGGGTTGAAATACCACGGGATGGGCAGTTCCACGATGGCGTACCCCAGCCGGCGGGCAATGAAGAGCAGCTCCACGTCGAAAGACCAGCCCATGATGGTCTGGTGGGGAAAGAGGGCTTCCGCCGCATCCCTCCGGAAGCACTTGAAACCGCACTGCGAATCCTGGATGCCGGGCAGTGCCAGGGTGCGCACCAACCAATTGAAAACCCTGCCAGTCAGGTGGCGGTATTCCGGTTCGTTGTAGCGCACCGCGCCGGGCGCCTCGCGCGAGGCGATCACGATAGCGACATCCTCCATGGCAGGCGGCAGAAAACGGATCACTTCGGTGATGGGCATGGCAAGGTCCACATCCAGAAAGAAGCGGTATTCACCCGCCGCCTCCAGCATCCCCCGGCGGATGGCGAGCCCCTTGCCGGGCTCCGCCTCGTGAATCACCCGGATGATGGGATTTTCGCGGGCGTAGCCCTCGGCGACCTGCAGAGTGCGGTCGGTTGAGCCGTTTTCGACCACGATGATTTCGGATGGATAAGGCTGGGACTGCAGGAAGCGCATGGCATGTTCCAGGGCGTGGGGAAGGCGTTCCTCCTCGTTATGTGCCGGAAAAACCATGGAAAGAAAACAATCAGCCATGCCGTCCCATCCTCCCTGTCAATTTACAATGGTCGGGGTGGGCGGACTTGAACCGCCGACCCCCGCGTCCCAAACGCGGTGCGCTGCCAACTGCGCTACACCCCGGCGGATTGAGTATACCCGCGCTGATATTGAGTCGTCAAGAGATGGGATTTGTCAGAACTGCCGCTTGAAAAGGCATTTTTGGTCGCTTTTACCTTACATCTTTTCCCTGAAGATGGGGGTGCGCGCCTGGATGACCACCGAGCAGATCGGCACCTGCCCATCCGGGTAATATTTTAGCGACTGACCGTCCAGGTCCACCTCCGCCCGCCCCTTGGTGGTGTGCACTGACGCCCCCAACGGAAAATGAACCTTGGGCAGGTATATTTCCAGGGGAGCCTTGATGCTCATATCCGGGCGGAAATCCACCTGGAAGAACCCCGACCTGTAATTGAAGTACACCACCAGCAGTTCACCCGGGACGCGCTGGACATATGGGCGCACAACCACCTTCAACGCCCTGCCGCCGTCATTCAGATCGCCGCTGCCGGTCTGTTGATCGCGTGAGAAAATGGAAAGATCCTCATCGTTCCAAAGGTCGCCGCGGTCGTTGGTGTTATCGGAGGTGTAGTTCCACAATGTAAAATTGACGAAATTCTGATCCAACGCCTGCATGATGTCATCCATCGCCTTTTCCTGCCGGTCAAACCTGCCGGTTTTGTAGGCTTTCCTGTCATCCAGGTCGAAGGGAATACCGGTTTCGCCGATGACAATCGGGACATTCCCCAGGTCGCGTTGGGCGCGTTTCACCAGGCGCCCAATTTGTTTAATAAAGGACAGCACACGTTGACCCCGGGTGAAAACAAACCGCATCGGTTTTCGGGTTGTATCCAACCCAATCCAGGGGAGGTATTTCTTAATCGAGAGGGTGATGCCGTCGTACCAGTGGGGCGCAAAGACCACACTTTCCATCCCCTGCAGGCTGAAGCCATCCTTCCCGTCGTGCATTTCAGGCGGGGGCGGGCAGACAAAGATCATTGCCTTTGAATCCACCGCCTGAACCTCCCGCGTGTAGCGGCGTACAAAGGGTTCAAAAAACTGCCGGCTGAAGTTCACCGGTTTTCCACCCGCCATGCCAAAATAATCCGGCTTGAGCAGCCGGGGATTCCCCGACCGGTCCACATCCCACACGCCGTGCTGCTTCCAGACGCATTCAAAGCCCGGGTAAAAGATGTTGACGCCCCCCTCATTCAGGCGGATGGTGCTGCGGCGCGCCCAGGGCAGTTTGCTGGGCAGGTATTTCACCTCCTGCGGGAAGCCGGAAGCCAGCAGCAGGCTCTGGTAAAGGGTGGGTGCAGCGCCCTGGGCGATGACTTCCAGCGGAATGCGGTTGGCATCGCGGCAGCCGATGAAGCCCTGCGAGGGCTCGTTCAAGGTGTCGTAACCCAGTACATGGGGGAATTCCTTCAACCGTTGTACCACCTGGCGAACCGCCTGAATATAATGCCCTTGAAGGTATTCCTGGACGCGCACACCGTCTATTTTAAAATCCGGAGCGAAAGTATCACCCCCGAAGAAAAGGGTGAACAGGGTGGCGCAGGCATATTTGCTGTAATTGGATGACCAGATCATCTTTGGATAGGGGTCGCCGCAATCCTGGTGGTTGAAGGCGGCTCCCGCCTTGTGGAATTTGCGGAAATCCATCCCCAGCTTGTCGAAGGTCCAGGCGGGTGCCCCGTCACCGCCTGAGAAGCGGCTCCAAACATCCTGGTGGGGGTCAATGAACAGGCAGAGGTCGTATTCCCCCGCCTTTTTCACGATGGCATGCAGGTAATCGAGATATGCCTCGTCGTAAATACCCGGTCCGGCGTGCTCAATAGCCTCCCAAGTGATCAACAGGCGCAGGAATGTCAAGCCCCACGATCGCAGGCGGCTGAAATGCTCGTCCGCTTCATCCAGAGGGAAGGGGCGCCCCACGAAGCTGGCACCGTAGGGGTCCAGGAAGCTGTTGGGGTTCCAGGTGGCGCCGTGGGGCGAGACGGGGACCTTGCTGCTGCCGCCCAGGTTGACCCCGCGCAGCAGGACGGTCCGCCCATCGGTGTCAATAAAATGATTGTTGCGAATCTGGAACATGGATCCCTCCGGTCAATGTGATGATCTTGATTATAGCTGATAGACATTGGGTTATGAGTTACAATATGGATTGTAAATTCATTAAATTATACAGGTGGACCATGACCAAACCATCAGGGCGGGAAAAACAAATAACAATATTGGTTCTGGTTTTTTGTCTGTTTTTGGCTGCTGTCATCCGGCTGCAGGTGATTCTTGCATCCCCCTACCTGCTGAATGACGGTATGCTGTTTGTCACCATGACGGAGGATATGCAGGCGGCAAACTACCGGATTCCAGAATTTACCACCTACAACCAGGCGGATCAGATCCCGTTTGCCTATCCGCCGCTGGCATTTGCCGTCACAGGCGTCATTAACCAGCTTGCCGGCGTCCCGGTGCTGGAGCTTGTGCGCTGGCTGCCCTTCATCTTCAACATGCTGTCCATTCTGCCGTTGTATTTCCTGTCCAGGCGGATTTTGGGCGGGCAGGTCAAACCTCTCTTTGCCACGCTGGCATATGCCACGCTCAAGCCGGGTTATTACTGGTTGATCATGGGTGGCGGATTGACCCGCTCACTCGGGATGCTTTTCGGGTTGACCACCCTGGTGCTCTTTTGGGATGCCCTGCAATCCCGGCGCTGGTTTTCCGGGAGGTTGATCGCTGCCGGGGTATGTTTTGGATTGACCGGAGCCTCCCATATTGAAATCGTTATGCTGACGGCGGCGGTGTTGGGATTGTTTTGCTGTTTTCACAAAGGGTTTTGGCGTTCAATTGCCCGGGTGACGGTTGTGGGTGTGCTGGGATTGCTGGTAGCCGCGCCCTACTGGGTTCAGGTTCTGCATTTTCACGGATTGCAACCCTTCCTGGCGGCATCCGGTTCCGGAAATATGTTTTCGATCGGCATCATTCCACTTCTGATTGGCGAACAGGTCATTGACGAACCCTACATGACAATGTTTGGGGTGCTGCTGCTGATCGGCACGGGCTCCCTGCTGCTGCGCCGGCAGTATCTTTTGCTGGTGTGGATCCTGGTGATCCTGGTGGTCGGCTACCGCAGCCTGGCGCGCAGCAGTCTGATTCCGGCTGCCATGATCACCGCTGTGGCAATCCAGGATGTGCTGATTCCGGCATTTGAGCGGATCCAAAAGGAAGTTCAACGAAAAAATAAAAACAGCCGATCCCGCTACCCGCTGGCTTTTTTAATTCCCATCATCATCTTTATCCAGGCATTTGGGGCATCCTTCCTGTTCAATATCCGGCACCAGGCGGACCTGGTGGTGCCGGAGGGAACCGTGGCTGCCCTGCGATGGGTCAGTGAAAATACCCCCGCGAATGCGAATTTTGTTGTGATGCCTTCCGCAGATGGCTGGTGGGAGGATTCCACCCAGGAATGGTTCCCCACCATGGCAAAGCGTCATTCACTCACAACCGTCCAGGGTTATGAGTGGCTCGGAACCATGCAACAACGAACCGATCTCAGCCGGGACCTGTTCATGGGCGCCTTTGAGGATGATCCCCAAAAATTCCAGGTCGCCCTTCATCGCGCCGGAGGATCCTGCGATTACATCCTGTTTGATTTTCACTATATGTTATTACGTATCGGTCCGAAGCTTGATCGATGGCTGAACCAAACCCACACAATTGTCCATCAGCAGGATCAGGTTGTCATCTACCAACGCAACAAGCCGTAAGGAAATTCATGAGGTGAACGAATGACCATTCTGGGCATTGCACAGGCTGATTTTCATGTGGGGGATGCCAATTACAATCAAACGCTCATCCGGCGCCTGCTGGATGAGGCGGAGAAGAAAGCGGTGGAAATCCTGGTGTTTCCAGAGCTGGCAAATTCCGGCTATGTCTTTCTGGATGAACAGGAGGCGCATGATTCCGCGGAATCCATCCCGGGTGGACCGGCATGCCGGCTGCTGGCGGAGTGGAGCCGCGGCAGCCGCCTGGCGGCATGTGGCATCTGCGAACTGGACGGCAGCGGGCTATACAATTCAGCGGTCATTTTTGCCGGCGGGCAGCACCGCGCCACCTACCGCAAGGTGCACCTTTACCTGCGCGAGAAACTGTTCTTCACCCCGGGGGATGCGGAACCGCCGGTTGTTGAATTCAATGGCTGGCGGGTGGGTTTGATGATCTGTTTTGACTGGGCGTTCCCGGAAATGGCGCGCATCCTGGCGCTGAAGGGCGCCCAGGTGATTTTGCATCCCTCGAACCTGGTGTTGCGCAATGCCCAGAGGGCAATGATCATCCGCGGGCTGGAAAATGCCGTCTTCACTGTGACCGCCAACCGGATTGGCAGCGAGCGCAACACCCCGTTTTCCGGTGGCAGCCAGGTGGCATCCCCGGCGGGGGAGGTGCTGGCGCAGGCGTCGGAGGATTTCCCAGGTGTGTTGACGGTGGACGTGGATTTATCGAAAGCGGATGATAAACAATACACTTCAATGAATCATTTGTTCAATGACCGCCGTCCGGAACTGTACCGCCGGCTGGTCATGTAGGGATTGACCGGTTTACCCCTGTCCGGGGGAACTGTCAATCTTCAGGGTGATCACCAACGCCAGCACCAGGCATACCCATCCAAATCCATCAAACCGGATGAAGCGTTCCACCGTGCCGCGCAGGATTTCATGCCCCGGCTCCAGGGTGAGCAGCAGAATGGTCTCACCCACCGCACCGATGAACTGCATCACCACCGCCTGCCACAAGGACACCCTTTGCCGCACCGGCTGCCACAGCGCCACGGCATAGGGCACATTCCACATCAGGAAGAGGATGCCCAGACCGCGAATCATGCCCTCCCCGGCGGCGCCGGTGAGTTCAAAACCCGGGGCATAGGTTGCCGGTGCCACGAGAAACACCACAGCACAATCCACGTTGAAGAAGAACACCACAAAGATCAACGCCCGCGCCACCCACAGCCGGATGAGGTCGTTTTTGGTTTTCATAAGATGATTATATCCACAATGTCAGTGCGGTGCGCCTTGCCGGGGGATTCCTTCCGTGAATGCCCGGGATTTCCTTGTTTCGCCGGGAAGGATGGGGGTGGAAATATCCCAAAAATCACCCCTGCCTCCATTATAATAAATGAAAATCCTTCCCCCTGACCTCCCCCCATGAAGAACTTTCCGCCCATCACCACTGCTTTACGCTGGTTCCTGCTGGCAATGATCCTGGCAAACATTGCCGGAGAAATGTACTATTCCCTGCTGCCGATTTATCTGCGTGAGCTGGGTGCCACGGTGCGCCAGATCGGTTTGCTCTTCTCGCTCTCGGCGGTGGTCATGATGGTGTTGCAGCTGGTGGGCGGCTGGCTTTCGGACATGCTGGGCAGGCTGAAGGCGGTTGCCATCGGCGCCTGCATTGCCACGCTGGGTTATTTTGGCATGGTGCTGGCTCCCTCGTGGGAGTGGGCGCTGCCCGCCCTCTGCCTGGAATATGTCTCCGGGGCGTTGGTGGCGCCCAGCTACGGCGCCTTCGTGGCGGAACAATCCAGCGAGGAAACCCGCGGGCGGGTCTTTGGCATATTTGATGGAATCTTCATGATGGTTGTGGTCATTGGTCCACCCATTGCAGGGGTCATCTCACACCGCTTCGGCTTCCGCACCATGCTGGTGGCAGCTGCCAGCCTTTATACCTTTACCACCTTCCTGCGGGTCTGGATGGCATTCCGTTACCCGGATCACAGGGATCGTTCCGGTATGCGCCTGACCGGGCGCCAGTTCCTGGGTGATCTGCGCTCGATGGCTGTGCTGGTGTTGGGCGGCGGGTTATTGTTATGGCTGTTCATCATGGATGGCATGAGTGACGTTGCCTTCCAGCTCACCGGTGACCTGCAGCCGCTGTACTTGAATATGATGGGCAATTTGAATGTCGAGCAGATTGGCTGGCTGACCTCCCTGCTGGGGCTGGCGATGATGCTGACCGCCCTGCCCTCCGGCTGGATTTCCGATCACCTGGGCGAACGGGTGGCAATTCTCAGCGGGTTCCTGCTGCTGATCAGCGGATTTGTTGTGTTCCTCAACGTGGGAAGTTTCATCGGATTTGCGGCGGCGTTCATCCTGATGGGGCTGGGCAATGGCATGCTCTGGCCGGCATACGATACGCTCATCTCCAAAGCCGTGCCGGAAAACCAGCGCGGGGTGGCATTTGGCTTGTTCCGCTCCAGCATTGGCGTCATTTCACTGGCGGCGCCCTGGCTGGGTGCGCAGCTCTGGGAGCGTTTTACTCCAGGAACCCCGTTTTTCCTGACCATCGGTTTGATGCTGGCTGCTTTCGGTGTGGTCTGGTTCAAGTTTAAACGGGTGAACCAGACGCAGCCGGAGGAAAAATTAAAATGAAGGATATATCCGAAGCCTACGACCTGAGCCTGGAAGGGTGGAGTTCTCTCTGCCGCCGGTTGAACCGGAGGGTTTATTTCCCGGGCGGGGTTGAGACCTCGGCAGGAATCATCTACTGGGTGCGGGAAGCCCATTACAACCGGCTGGATGCCGCCCTGGAGTCTTTCCAGTCTGCCGGAATGCAGCATATCAGTGAACTGGCGGTTGTCCTGCGCACTCCCAAACGGGGGCAGGAGATGACCGCCCGGCTGGGGGTTGCGGGGGAAATTTTACGGATCCTCAAGCACGATATTGGAATGTGGCTGCCGGCGGCAGTTTCCCTGGCGGAAACGGAACTGCACCAGCACTTCCCGGGGGAAATTGCAGCTTTGGCGGATGCTGGCATCCAAAACCAGCTGGAGATGATCTCAAACTGCCAGACACCGGCGGAGCGGGATGTGCTTGCCAGCCGGACGGGGATTGAGATCCGGACAGTCGGGGAAATCACCCGCTGGTGTGATTTCAGGCGCACCGGAAAAAACCTCGACCATATCCGTACCCGCATCTACTACGAAATGGGGCTGGATACCTGGCAAAAATGGACGGTCAGTACCCCGCAGGCAATCATCAGCCGGTTTGCGGAGTACATCCACCGGCAGGGCATGGAGGAGACCCGGCTTGTGCCCTTCCCCAAAGAAGTCTGCAACGGAATTGAATGGGCGAAGCTGCATTTAAGCATCTACGAAGTGGAATGGAGCCATCAATAACAGGATAAACATAATGTTTATTTTAATCCGATAGTCAGGTCTAAATTGTCAGATTTCATGTACAATATAATCAAGTAAATTAGTTCCACCGATACCGGGGATTATCCAATTTCAGGCATTCATCCCCATTTCAGTCCCCTGGCAATTTCAAGATCATCCCTCAGGCAAAATTGATGTGCCTGGATTGAAAACAGATCCTTTGGAATCCGACCAGGTACATCAGGAGGTACCAGCCGATGCAAATTACCCGCCAAGCTGACTACGCACTGCGAGCCATGCTTTATCTCTCAAAACTGGAAATCCCCCAGCGTGCATCCACCGGCCAGATTGCTGAAAAGATGCACATTCCATCATCCTTTTTAGCCAAGATTATTTCCCAGCTCTCCATTGCCGGGTTGATCCACACATCCCGCGGAGCGCGCGGCGGTGTATCCCTTGCCCGGCATCCTGAGACGATTTCCGTACTGGAGGTCGTGGAAGCCATTGATGGTCCCATGGCTCTGAATGAGTGTACATCCGGCGCCAATGGCTGCCCCTTTGGAGAGGAATGTCCGTTGCGCCCGATCTGGTGCAACACCCAATCCGAATTGATTGAGAAGCTGCGCAACACCAATTTCCACCAGCTTGTCACCTCGCATAACTGAGCGCAACCGGCGCTGAACCGGAGACTGTTATGGCAAAAAAGACAACCGGCATAAATCGAAACTGGCTGATGATGTTGGACAGCGGGATCGTGGTCATCGATTGGGGCGATGGCTTGTACCAGGATATTATCACTGGCAAGTTCATGCGCTGCAACTCTGAAGAGATCAGCCATGTGGCGATGGAATCAGAGTTGATTTACTTGAAAAAAGTGGGTCGGATTGATGACTTCGACAGCAAACACGTGTATGTCCACGGTTTACCCGAACGTCCCACATCCACCATTGATTAATTACATACCAGCTTGATTTACTTGAAGCGCTTATCGCGTTCCAGCATCAAGCGCAAGCCTGTTTCCAGGGGAATGGCAGGCTGATAATTCAACATCTTGCGCGCCAGGGTTAAATCCCCCCACAGGCGCGCCGGTCCGCGGTCACTGCGCGGGTTGTTGATCACCTCGGGTTTTCCACCGGTCACGCTGGTCACCAGTTGTACCAGGTCGTATACACTGGTTTCCATCCCGCTGCCCACATTGATCACCATCTGGTTGATCCCCTCGGCGGTGGAGGCGGCAAGCATGGCGGAGACCACATCATCCACGTAGACGTAATCGCGGGTCTGCATGCCATCCCCGTGGATGACAATGGTGCCGTCCTGGATTGACTGCTTCAGGAAGGATGGGATCACCGGGGCATGGACAGGGGGTATGTGCTGACCCGGTCCGTAGGCATTGAACACCCGCAGGCTGACCGTCTCAATCCCCCACAGACCGCCGATGGTGCGCACATAGTATTCCGCTGCCAGTTTGGAAACGGCGTAGGGCGAGCGCGGGTTGGGCATGGCAGTCTCCCGCACCGGCTGAATTTTCTGACTGCCATAGACTGCTCCGGAGGAGATGAACACCACCCGCCGCACTCCCACATCGCGCATGGCTTCCATTAACGTGACCGTGCCGCCCACGTTGACCAGATTGTACTCGCGCGGGTAAAGCACCGATTCCGGCACCAACACCCGCGCCGCCAGGTGATAGACGCAATCCACGTCCTGCAGGATCGTCCAAAGCATGGGGCGGTCGTTGACATCGCCACGGGTAAATTGGACATCCGGCAGCAACACCGCCGGATCACCGGTGGAACAATCATCAATTCCGCGTACCGAGTGCCCCTCCCTCACCAGGTGATTTGCCAGTGCCGAGCCCAAAAAACCCGCCGCGCCGGTGATCAGAATACGCATGGGATAAATTATAGCACAGAGAAATCAGACAGGACGGACAGCGCGGCGCGCAATCCCTCCAGAATGACATCCAGGCTGAGGGTGGGCATGATTTTCTCACGCGCCACCGCCTGCCGGGGCAGCGAGGGCAGGTGAATGAAACCTGCCGGAAGGGTTGCGCCGGTCTGCGCCAGATGGTGCAGCAGGGCGTACATTACCTGGTTGCAGAGATATGCCCCGGCACTCAGGGACAATTCAGCGGGGATGCCCGCTGCCAGCATGGCTGCCAGCATGGCGCGCAGCGGCAGTGTGGAAAAGTATGCCGCCGGTCCAGCCGGGTCGATGGGCTGGTCGGTGACCGTCTCACCCAGGTTGTCGGGGATGCAGTAATCCATGAGGTTGATTGCCACCCGCTCAAGGGAGAGGGCGGCACGCCCGGCGGCTTCGCCCAGGCAGACAACCGCCTGCGGCTGGCTGGCTTCCAGCATTTCCAGCAGGCGCGCCGGTCCACCCTGGTGGTCGACGGGCAGGATGGCGGTGGTAATTTCAATGCCGGGGGGCGGGTTTTGTTTCAGGGCGCGCGCCGCCTCCATGGAGGGGTTGACGGGACTGCCTGCGAAGGGTTCAAATCCGGTGATGAGTATGTGCATGTGAGAAACCTCCATGAATTATTGTACACCGGATCCCAATGCAGGTCGGGTTGAGTGCGTATCATTCCAGACCACAGCCGGGGCAGGGACAAGCCCTGCCCCGACCGGTGAAAAACATCAAAAAATACGTTAATCAACGGGTGATCAGCGGCATCCAGACAATCGACACGGGCTCCCGGCAGACCAGCAGCCGTTCATGGGTGTCATAAAGTGTCGAGCCATCCGAATCAACCCCGCCGGTTGCCCATAAGGCGGAGCGGCTGGCGCCTCCGCCCAGGGAAGCCCTTGCCTGGTTGAGCGCCGGCAGCGCGGGCGAGGTCAACCAGGAATTTAACCCGGGGACATACATGCCGGTGTGATTCACGCTTGAAAGGGTTGAATCGCGGATGCCGCCAAAAAGGAATAGCGCATCCCGGGCAACCCCGCCAGCCTGGAATGACCACCCGGTGTACTCATCGTTGGTCGGCAGGGGTTCAGCGTAGTTCCATTCCGTGCCGTCAAAAATTTCCATGCTGGGGTTGTTCACAAGCCCCAGTTCATTTGTTCCGCCGGCAGCCGCCAGTTTACCATCCAGCCAGCCGGCAACGAAATCCGTCCGGGCGGTCTGCATTGGAGCCAGCTCTGTCCAGGTTTGGGCTGCCACATCCAGCACCCAGACCCGGTTGGTTGGAATCGAACCCCCGGCGCCATCATCCACCAAGCCTCCCAGACGGTATATCCTGCCGGATTGTGCATCCACTGCGACGGAATAATTCCTGGCGCCGATGAAATGATCGCCCGCCGGGATTGTGCTCCAGGCATCCATCCCGGTGTCATAGACATAGGTATTTCCATCCCAGGTTTCCGTCAATGCCCCCGGAATATATATCCTCCCGTCAACCACCCCGGCTTGAACACCAGACAGGTTGACCGGTGCGGGAGACATTTCCTCCCAGGCATCCGAGGCGATGGTATAGCGATAATTGGTGTTCACCGTCGATAATTCATCGGATGTACTCATGCCGCCAATGACAAAGACATGGTCCCCGGTTGCGGTTTCAGCGGCGTTCATGCGCCCTTCCGGAAGGGGCGACATGATCGTCCAATCCCCCGATATACCCAGGTAGGAAGTCTGGACTGTCGATTGCACCATACCGCCCGGCAGATTCCGGGGGATGGCTGTCACCACCAGGCTGTCGCCCTCCATCAACTCAGCCTGTTTCGGGACTTGAACTGAAACAGTCACATCCAGGCTGCCGCCTGCCGGGACATCCACAACCGCTGGTTCCAGAACCGCGTCCCAATTGTGACCGGTAAGTGACAGGTCCACTATTTGGGAGGTGGCACAACTCACCGACAGGGTTTGACTGGAGGTTTCACCCTGGCAGGCATTCCCAGCCGAGGATGATATGGAACAGGGGCAGGGGTAATTCATTTGAGCCACTGCGACATTATCCAGATAAATATTCCCCCCGGTCATAAATAATCCAGCAAAACCCAACTTTACCGTGGATTCGCCGGAATATTCAGAGAGATCAACCTTGTGCAGATCCCAGCCGGGTTCATCATAGGAAGGATAATAGCGCCAAAAGTGAATGCCGGTAGAAAACCAGTTGGCGCCATCATCCAATGATATTTCGATTCTTATTCCGTCATTGTACTCAGGTCTTACCAAATCATGGTACATCTGGAAGACCAGTTGATACGGCTTATCCGCCGGCAGGGAAAAGGTTGAAGTCTCCAGCCGGGTGGAGACATAATATCGATTAAATGCGCAAGTAAAGCACGTCGCATACTCCCCGCCATACACCGGGCGCCCGCTGGATACTTTCAGCCATGGATACCTCATATGGAAATAAGACATTGACCAGCCGGGCGGCGGGAACCCCTTTTCTTCAAAACCGGAAAACAGGAGAGGTATGTCTGCAACAAGGTAGGTGTTGGCGTTCAGGTCCACGCGCTCCGGCTCGGCTTCCCCATCGGTGATGCTGGCACTGCTGAAAACCACCGAATTGCACAACACTTCATCTGGCTGCACTTCAAAGGATACCTCCACGGTTGTATTCTGGCGGACCCCTCCCGACCAGGTGATCCGGTTGTTGTCCTCATCGTAACTGCAAATTCCATTATTACAAGCCAGGCTGTCCGGGATGTAAAACATTCCCTCCGGAATGGGAGTGGTCATGAAGGTGCCCATGCTTGCCAGACGACCCGTATTGGTGATGGAGATCACCTGGGATATGGGCGATCCATTCAGGGATACCGGAGCCAGGTTAATTTTGGAGGTTGTAAAGTTTGCCGTTGGTGGCGTGGGTGTCCAGGTATAGGTTAACCCCGTGGCAGGGT
>ERZ1026814.703-NODE-703-length-16206-cov-5.797313_pt1 | contig 16206 bp, 15 predicted proteins | sample MGYA00520871_ERZ1026814 | MGnify/ENA primary metagenome ERZ1026814 (study PRJEB33270, sample SAMEA104284478) | anaerobic digester metagenome | biome: Anaerobic digester microbiome; feature: mesophilic sludge digester; material: Anaerobic digester biomass | place... | reverse complement strand
TGAGTGGTAGCGCGTACTAGACACAGCAGTACGTGTCAGAGGGGAGGGGGCATGTATGAAGGAAAGACTGGTAATTAGGCTTCGGCTGGTTTGTGTTTTTTTTTTTCAAGCAGAAGACGGCATACGAGATCTAGTACGGTCTCGTGGGCTCGGAGATGTGTATAAGAGACAGGTGCCCATCAGCACCCCCGCGCGCGTCAGCCCCGGCGCTCGCAGGTCGAGGGCGAGGCCGAAGTCCAGCACGTACGGCTGCAGGCAGCCGTCGGCGGTTCGCTCGACCATGATGTTGCCCGGCTTGAGGTCACGGTGGACGAGCCCCTGGCGGTGCGCCTCGTGCACGGCCTCGGCCACCGTCTTGACGATCTACACCCGCTGCTCGAAGGTGAGCGGGGGTCAGTCGACCGTGAGCGTTTTCGAGAGGTTGCGTGGGAAGTCGGGGTCGAACCCTTTGGCCACGCTCACCCGGTAGGCGAGGAGCTGCAGTGGCAGGATGGCGAGGATCGGCGAGAGCAGCGGCCCGGCCTTGGGGAGCACCAGCATCTCGTGACCGTTGGCGCGCAGGCGCGGGTCCTCCTCGCTGATGATGATGGTGCGGCCGCCGCGGCATGACACCTCGTTGATCCCCGAGACGATGAGCGGCATGTTCTCCGGCCCCGCCACGAACACCACCGGGTAGCCCTCGGAGACCGCCGAGAGCGGCCCGTGCTTGAACTCGGTCGAGAGCATCCCTTCGCAGTGGATGTACGTGACCTCCTTGAGCTTGAGGGCACCCTCGAGGGCGATCGGATAGGTCGCCCCGTAGCCCAGGCAGTAGGTGTCGGACCACGGCAACAGCGCCTGCGCAAGCCGCGGGACCTGCGGCTCCACCTCTGCGAGCGTGTGCTCGATGAGCCCCGGTAGATCGTGAACGATCGCCGTCGGGTGACCACCCAGGCGCATCGCCAGATAGAGAAATGCCACCACCTGGTTGAGGAACGTCTTGGTGGCCGGGACCGAGATCTCGTACCCGCACGCCAACGGCAGGCAGCGATCCGAGGTGACCATGAGGGTGGAGCCGATGACGTTGACCAGCGCCAGCACCTCGACCCCGCGCTCACGGGCGACGTTGAGGGCGTTGAGCACGTCCTTGGTCTCGCCCGACTGGCTCACGAACACACCGACGTCCTCGGGCCCGAGCGTCGGGCCGTACTGGGCGACGAACTGCGGCGCCAGCACCGGCACCGCCGCGCGCCCGGCAAGGCGTGCCAGGTACACCGCCCCCAGCATGCAGGCGTGGTACGAGGTGCCGCACGCCACGAGGTAGAGATGGCGGGCGCGCCGCATCTTCTCGACGTAGCCCTCGACGTCCGGCGAGGCATCCAGCAGGTGCAGCAGCTCACGCGCCACCCGCGGTTGCTCGTGGATCTCCTTGAGCATGAAATGTCGGAACCCACCCTTCTGGGCTGCCTCCATGGTGTCCACGATCTCCTCGGGTTCACGCTCGATGCGGGTGCCGTCGGCAGCTTTGAGCAGCTCGACCCACCCGGCATGCAGAATCACGATCTCGCCGTCCTGCACCCGCACGATCTTCCGGGTGAGCGGCAGGATCGACGGCAGGTCGGACGAGACGCAGGTGAAGCCGTCGGCCAGCCCGACGACGAGCCCCGAGCCCTTCTTGATCGCGTAAAGCGTGTCCTCCTCGACGTGGCCGATGACGAACGCGTAGTCGCCCTGCAGGTCGCTGTAGGCGCGGCGGATCGCCTCCACCATGTCGCAGCCGCGGTCGAACCAGCGCTCCACGGCGTGCACGCACGACTCCCCGTCGTTCTCCGAGCGCACCGTCATGCCCTCGGCCGAAAACTGCGCCCGCAGCTCTACGTTGTTCACCACGTTGCCGTTATGCGCGCCGACGAGGTCGCCGTCGGAGTCCAGGTGGGGCTGAGCATTGACCATCGACGGCGTCCCGAACGTCGCCCAGCGAAGCTGCGTGATCCCGCGCACGCCGGTCATCTCGGCCAAGCCGAGCCGGCCCGCCACCTCGTCCACCTTCCCTTTGTCCTTGCGCAGGTCGACGCTGCGGTCGGCGCCGAACGTTACCGCTCCCACCGAGTCGTAGCCGCGGTACGACAGCCTCTTCGCCGCGTCCACGAGGATCGGCCCCAGCGCCTGCTCACGGTCGGTGACGATGCCGAAGATCCCGCACATGCTCCCCTCCCCGACCGGTGAAGATAGCAGAACAAGGCCGGGTGACAGCGGTTGGGTACCGGAGCCGGCGCCCGTGACCACCAGCACACCCTGAAGGTGGACGTGGACGTAGTCGTGGATCAGCTCGGGGGAGGGTCCAGGACCACGTCCCGAACAGCTCGGCGCAGGCGAGGTGGAACAGGCATCAGCGGCCGAACCAGCGCCGCGCCGGTTGCTGCCCGGCTGCGTTCAGCCGTGCAGGAGCCAGATCCCGCCGGCGACCGCAAGGCCGGCGAACAACCCCATGACGAACCACAGCGTCCGCTCGAGCCAGACCGTGGGCGACGGGCGCCCGACCTCGGGCGACAGCGACACCTCGCCGAGCGCCAGCATGAGGTCGAGCGCCGTGGGCGGCCGCGCGGCAGCGTCCTTGGCGAGGCAGGCGTGGACGAGCTGGGCCAGAGGTGCGGGCAAGGTCTTGCCGAACGACGCGACCGGCCGCGGATCCTCGTGCAGGATCGCCGCCATCGTCTCGCTCACCGAGAGGTACGGGAACGGGTGGAAGCCGGCGAGCATCTCGTACAGCAGCATGCCGAGGGCGAAGATGTCGGTGCGAGCGTCCACCGCGTGCCGGCAGATCTGCTCCGGCGCCATGTATAGCTTCGAGCCGACGAACCCCTCCCGCCCGAGCTGCGGCGCGCCGGCCTCGGCGTCGCTCGTCCCGGCCTCGAGATGGGCGAGCCCGAAGTCGAGGATCTTCACCTGCCCGTCGAGCTGCACGAACACGTTCTCGGGCTTGAGATCGCGGTGCACGACCCCTTTGGCGTGGGCGGCCGCGAGCCCTTTGCACACCGCCATCGCCACCGCCACCGCGGTGCGCCACGGCAGCGGCTTGCCGGCCAGCCTCTGGCGAAGGTTCGATCCGTTCAGCAGCTCCATGACCGCGAAGGTATGTCCGTTGGCGGTCCCGAAGTCGAAGATCGACATGATGTTGGGGTGCGAGAGTGCAGCCAGCGTGCGGGCCTCACGCTCGAACAGGGCGAGCGACTCGCTGTCGGAGGCCACGCGGGTGTGGATGACCTTGACCGCCACGTCGCGGCCCAAACGCTCGTCACGGGCGCGGAACACCTCACCCATGCCACCGCTGCCGATCTGCGCGACGATGGTGTAGGCGCCGAGTCGCGATCCTGGTCCGATCTGCACGTCGTTGACAACGTCCTCCAGTGGGCATCCATTCTACAGCCGGCCCGCAGCCGGGCAGAACCCGCGCTGGCGGGCGCACGTACAACCGCCGGGACGAAGGGAGTGCCGGATGGTCAAGCTCCTCTTGTGGCTCATCCTGTTCGTGCTGTGCTGGCCGCTGGCGCTGCTGGCGCTCGTGCTCTACCCGCTCGTGTGGCTGCTCCTGCTGCCGTTTCGCCTCGTCGGCATCGCCGTGGACGGCGTCCTCCAGGTCTTCAAGGCGATCCTCCTCCTGCCCGCCCGGCTGCTCGGGGCCCGGCCCGCGTAGCCTTCTCCCACCCGGGCACGTGGCCGAAGAGGCTAGTCAGGGCTCGACGGGCTCACGGGCGGCGATGACGATCAGCTTCTCTCCGGGCCCCAGAGCGGCGTCGGCCGGCGGGTTCACGACGTACTCCCGCCGCCCCTCGCGCTCGTGCTCCACTGCCACCACCAAGGCGTCGTAGACCGTCTTGTAGCGGGACCCAATCTCGCCCATCGGCTGCCCCACCAGCGCGGCCGGTGGCACGACCTTGTGCAGGCGGTGTCCCTCATGGCTGCCCACCAGCGCGTGGACCATCGACAGAATGCCGTGGTTGCGGATCGAGGTGGTCACCAGGCTGGCCCCCAGCTCGTCCGAGACCATGACCTCCTCCACCCCGGCCAGGCGCAGGTGGGCCTCCCCCTCGCGCGAGAGAAGCTGGGCGATGGTGTAGATGTCGGGGTTGAGCTTTTCGAGGGTGAGGGCGGTGAGGATCGTCCGCGCGTCCCGGTCCTGGTCGAGACGGTCGACCAGCCGGTCGGCCAGCAGCACCGCGCACGACGCGCGGGTGGCGTTGGCGCGGCGCAGCACGTCGACGCGCGTCGGGTCGCCCCGCACCACGTACAGCCGTTCGTGCACCACACCCTGCTCGGTCAGCGGGAGCTGCTCGCCGAACTCGGCCACCAGCACCACCGAGCGGTCCGCAAGCTCGCGATCGGTCTGCAGCTCGGCGAGCATGAGCCCGCCCTGGCGGTTCCAGCCGCAGATCAGGATGTGTCCGTCGAGGTCCTGAATCTCCATGGCCTTCAGCTCCAAGCCGCCGCGCATCCGGCGCACCATCACGGCGGTCACGACACCGGTGAACATCGCGAAGACGGTCAGCCCCCCGACCATGACCACGAGCGCCAGGAGCTTTCCCAGCACGGTCACGGGTTCACCGCCCGTGGGCTCGCCGGAGACGAGCGACATGAGCCCCCACAGCAGGGAGTGCCCGAGTGACTGGAAGTCCGGGTTGCGCGCCTCGAGGAAGTGGATGGCAAAGCCGGAGAAGGTGACGATGACCAGCATCGTCACGACGATCACCACCATCTCGCTGCGTCCCTCGCGCAACGCCAGCCGCACGCCGGTGGCCGAGTGGGACAGGAGCGTCCCGGCGCGGAACAGCCGGAGCAGCCGCAAGAGGCGAAAGGCCCGCAGGGAGCGCGCAAAGGGGATCACGGCGACGATGTCGACCCAGTAGCTACGGAAAAAGCGGCGCTTGGACCGTGCCACCCAGAAACGGATCGCGAGCTCGAGCACGAACACCGCCGTGAGCAGGTGGCTGACGGTTGCGAGCGTGTGGGCGGTGGCAGGGCTGACGACCTCCGAGAACTCGACCAGGAGCACCAGGATCGAGATGACGATCAGCGCCGCCACCGCAAGGTCGGTGCGTGGGTGGTGAATGAAGCGGTCGAGGCGGTCCCGCAGGCTCATTCGTGGCAAGCCTACCCCACTCGGGCGAGCGAGCGACATCGCGCGGCTTGACCCCGATCAGTGTCCGGATGGTAGTGCAGAGGTAGTCTCCGGTCGGACGTCGGGGAGGGTGAGCCGTGCACAGGTTCTGCTACCAGTGCCGGGAGACGGGCGAGAACAAGGGGTGCATGATCTTCGGCGCGTGCGGGAAGAGCGACGAGACCGCCAACCTGCAGGACCTACTCATCCAAACCTTGCGCGAGATCGCCCTCGCCGCCGAGCCCTCACGCACCGCCGGGCAGCCGGAGCGCGAAGCGGGGCTGTGCGTCGCGAAAGGGCTCTTCGCGACCGTCACCAACACCAACTTCGACCCCGAGCGCATTGCGACCATGATCGAGCAGGCGTTCGAGGTGCGCGACGCGCTCCGGGCGTGCCATGCCAGCGCGCTCGCCGAGGTCGCCCACGACGCGCTGAGCTGGTACGGCCGGGGGATCGACGAGCTGCGCCGCCGCTCGGTGACGGTCGACATCCGCGACACCCGGGACGAGGACGTGCGCTCGCTGCGCGAGCTCTCGACCTACGGCCTCAAGGGCGCCGGGGCGATCTCGCGCACGCCGCGGTGCTCGGGTCCGTCGACGACGCATTGCTGGCGCGGATGCTCCACGCCCTGGCCGGTACCGCCACGCTTTCCGGCGAGACTGACCTCGGCGAGCTTGCCCTCGAGGTCGGGCGGGTCATGGTCGACGCCATGGCGCTGCTGGACACCGCGAACGCGGCGACCTACGGCGAGCCGGTCGCCACGAAGGTGCGCTTGGGCGTCGGCAGCCGGCCCGGGATCCTGGTCACCGGGCACGACCTTCGCGACCTCGAGGAGCTGCTCGAGCCCACCGCGGGCACCGGCGTCGACGTCGATACCCACTGCGAGATGTGGGCTGCGCACGCCTACCCGCGGCTGGCGGCGTACCCGCAGTTGGTGGGCAACTACGGCAACGCCTGGTGGCTGCAGGAGGGGGAGTTCGAGGCGTTCGGCGGCCCGGTGCTCGTCACCTCCAACTGCGTCGTGCCCCCGCGCGAGAGCTACCGGCAGCGGCTGTTCACCACCGGCGTGGCGGGCTTCCCGGGCGTGGCGCACGTCCCGGATGCCCCTGGCGGCGGGCCGAAGGACTTCTCGCCGCTCGTCGAGCTGGCGCGCCGCTGCCGACCGCCCCGCCCGCTCGAGGGCGGCGAGGTGACGGGAGGGTTCTCCCACCGCTTCGTGGGCCAGCACCTCGGTACGGTCTGCGACCTCGTGCGGCGCGGCAGGATCTCCCGCTTCGTCGTCATGGCCGGCTGCGACGGCCGCGACGGGTGCCGCGAGCACTTCACGCGGACAGCGCTGCCGCCGGACGCCGTCATCCTCACCGCCGGCTGCGCCGAGTTCCGTTACATCAAGCAGGTGCACGGCGAGATCGAGGGGCTGCCGCGGGTCCTCGACACCGGGCAGTGCAACGACTGCTACTCGCTCGTGCGCATCGCCCTCGCGCTCGAGGCGCTCGGCGTGGCGAGCGTCAACGACCTGCCGATCGAGTACGACCTCGCCTGGTACGACCAGAAGGCCGTGGGGATCGTACTCGGGCTCGCCGCGCTCGGGGTGAGGGGGCTCCACATGGGGCCGACGCTGCCGGCGTACCTGCTCACGCCCGCAGGCCAGCGGTTCGCGGCGCGGCACGAGATCAGGCCGACCGCCCTCTCGCCCAGTTGCTAGTTGGTGGTGATTGGCTCACCGCCTGCACGCCCACCCGTTGCACCCGCCCCACCACCTCCCCCGAGCCACCGCCGCCGCCCGGCTGCGGGGCTACCTGGCGGGGAGGTCGTGGGGCGGGGACGTGGAGGACGGCCGGTCGGTGAGCAGGTGGAACTTGCGGCGTACGAGCGCCGCCAGGTCGCAGTCGAGCGGCTGCTTCGCCTGCCAGGTCGCGAGGCGTTCCGCCCACTGCGCGCCCGCAAGGCGGGGGGCGAGCGAGCCGACGACGATCCGGCTGCCGTCGGCCAGCACGGCGAGCCCGCCGCCGAGCCCCACGGCCGGCTCGTCCGGTGCCGGCTCAGAGAGCTCGTAGGTCTCCGGGAAGGCCTCCTGCACGGCTCGGACCTGGGCGTGGTACGACCGGTTGACCCCCGGCGCCCAGATGTTGGCGGCCACCGCGCCTCCGGGCGCGAGGCGGCTGCGGACGAGCTGGAAGAACTCGACCGTCGTGAGCGCGTACGGAGCGTCCTCCGGCCCGAACGCGTCGAGCCAGATGAGGTCGTAGCGGGCTGGATCGCGGGCCAGGCGCTCCCGCCCGTCCATGGTGATGATCTGGAGCCCCGGCCCCGCCCGCACGCCGAACCACTCGCCCGCCACCTCGACGACCACCGGGTCGATGTCGACCACGTGCTGCGCGAGCTCGGGCCGGTAGCGCTGCAGCCAGCGCACGAGCGAGCCGCCGCCCAGCCCGATCATGAGCAGGCGCTTGACCTCGCCGGGCACGGCCAGGGTGGCCGCGAACGCCTGCGTGTACGGCAGCACGAGCCGGGTCGGGTCGTCGATGCGCATGCAGCTCTGCAGCACTCGCCCCGGCGGGAACTCGAGGCAGCGCAGCCCGGTGGCGCCGTAGTCGCTGACCCGCACGCGGCCGAACGGCGAGGTGCGGTCGACACGCACCACCTCGCCCGGTCGGGTGTCCTGGGCCCAGACCGCACCCCACGCCACCTGGCAGACGAGGACAGCCGCGCCACCGAGCCAGCCGCGCCAGCGAAGACCGTGCCTCATCGCCGGCACGCTACCACCGGCCCCGGCCGCCGCCAAGCCGCTCTGCTATGGTCGCCGCCGGAGGCGCGATATGGACGAGCGGCTCGGGCGGCAGATCGGGTTCCTCCAAGAGGTCGACCGGCTCAAGGGCGTGCTGCGCCGGTCGTACGTGCTGGCCGGCGAGCGGCGGGAGAACGCGGCCGAGCACTGCTGGCACGTCGCGCTGGCCGCTGTCGTGCTGGCGGAGCACGCCGCCGAGCCCGTGGACGTGGGTCGGGTGGTGACGATGCTGCTGGTGCACGATCTCGTGGAGATCGACGCCGGTGACACCTTCGTCTACGATAGGGCTGCCCAGAACGACAAGAGGGAGCGTGAACGTGCCGCTGCTGACCGTGTGTTCGGGCTTCTCCCGGATGACCTCGGCAGTGGGTTGCGGGCGTTGTGGGAGGAGTTCGAGGCGCGTCTGAGCCCCGAGGCCCGCTTCGCCGCCGCCCTCGACCGCCTCCTGCCCCTGCACCATAACCTCTGGTGCCACGGAAAATCCTGGCAGGAGCATGGCATTCGCCTCGGACAGGTGCTCGAGGTCAACCGCCACATGGCCGAGGGCGCCCCAGCGCTGTGGGCACACGCCGAGGCGGCAGTCGAGCAAGCTGCCCGCGATGGCTTGCTGGCCGCGGAGTGAGCCAGAAAACCAGCCATGGCTCGGTTGCGCAAGAGCGGAGATGCCGGTGATGGTCCGCGCACGGAGCGGTGAGCACCCGGAACGAGCCGCCACCGCACCTCGCCAGCGAGGCGCCGCGGCCGGCTCTTGTGGCCCGCTACCCGCACGCGATCGACTTGCTGCGGTCGGACCAGATCGGGGCCCAGCCCGGTCTTGACCGCGCAGTCGTCGCCCCGGGCGAGGCGCAGCTCGAGTGCCGGCTAGCGCAGCGGGGGAACCTTGAGAAGTACCTCCGCCATCGGCACGAACCGCAGCGCCTCCGAATTGATGCAATAGCGCCGCCCGGTGGGGCGGGGGCCGTCGTCGAAGACGTGGCCGAGGTGGGCGTCGCAGCGGGCGCAACGGACCTCCGTGCGGACCATCCCCCACGAGCGGTCTGTGTGCGTCGTCAAGTTCTCCTCGGCCACCGGAGCGAAGAACGACGGCCAGCCGGTACCAGAGCTGAACTTGGCCGTGGAGACGAACAGGTCCGTCCCGCACGCCACGCAGCGGTACAACCCGCTTTCCTTGTGATCGTGCAGTAGGCCGCAGAACGCCGGCTCGGTGCCGTGCTGGCGAGTGATGCGGTACTGCTCGGGCGTCAGCCGCGCCTTCCACTCCTCGTCGGTGTGGACGACGCGCTCGAGAGCGACGAACCCCTGTCGCTCGACGGAGTACAGACGCACCGATCCAGTCGGCTGGTCGGAACGGTCCGGGGGCGCACCAGCCCACAGCAGCAGCGGCAGACCGAGCAGCGTGATGGCAATCGTCGCGTCCATGAGCTCCCCCACGGAGTGCAAGCCCTCTCAGGGTACTGGTCATTCCCGAAGCGGCATACACCGACCGCGCTGGCACCGCTTGACAGGGGTAGCGGCCGACACTAGGATGACGCTCCCCGGGCGGTCTCCGTCCGTGGGAGGTTAGCTCAGCGGCAGAGCACCTGCCTTACACGCAGGGGGTCGCGGGTTCAAATCCCACACCTCCCACCATTTGCGCGAGCGAGCCTGACCCGAGCGGGGTCGTAGTTCAGTTGGTTAGAACGCCGGCCTGTCACGCCGGAGGTCGCGAGTTCGAGTCTCGTCGGCCCCGCCAATTCTTCCTCGCGGTTGTGTGACCACTCCACGCATCGCAATTCGGAGGTACGCCACGGGCCCGGGCCTCTCGTGGCGAGCCGGCCGGAACCGGCCGGCTCGATGCACGACACCCATTCCACCCTCCGCGCGAGTGCGGACGGCGGTCGGAAAAGCCGGCCGCGCGGCCGTGGGTTTCGCCTGACGCGGGCTACGTCAGGTCGGCGGTGGGGGCATCGGGGGCGTTTTTTTGCACCGACGCGATGCCGTTCTCCATCGAGGCAGCCGACTCGTACATCTCGCTCTGGCCGATGACCTGGCCGTTGGTGGCGATGAGGACGAAGTAGGGCTTGCCGTTTTTCGACGTGCGGCGATCGAAGCGACGGCCGTCGGCGGCGTTTCTTTGCACCGACGCGATGCCGTTCACGGCGCTCGCTTTGGACTCGTAGTGCTCGCTTTGCAGGATCACCTGCCCATTACTGGCCTTGAGGACAAACGAGAAACCGCCCTTCGCTCCCTTCCGGAGCTCGAACTTCCCTGCCATCGCACACCTCCTGTCGACATCCGCGCGGTCTTTTCGTCATGCGCGGTACCGCTCCAGACAACGACGTTCATCCTAGTACAATTCCGATCGTTCGCTGCCGAGGCCACTTCTCCGTTGGCGCGACGACCTCGCGCGAGAGCGCGGGGCAACCCGCCTGCTTCCGAGATCGATCCCCGGTGTAGGCTATCACCGTGCAGCCTCACCTCCCTCGGACCCGCAGACCCCGCTCGGCGTTTCGCGCCGACCGTACCCAGTCCTCGGACGCTGGTCCCCGGTCAGGCGGCTCCCCGTGACGGTCGCGGCGATCGTCGTCAACTACAACGGCGGGGAGGACCTTCGGCGCTGCCTCGCGGCGCTCGCGGCGCAGACCGTTCCGCTGGCGATCGTGCTCGTGGACTGTGCCTCGACCGACGGCTCGCGGGCACTGGCCGAGTGCCCACCGGCTGGCGTGGTGGGCGTGCCGCTGCCCGATAACCGCGGGTACACCGGCGGGGCCAACGCCGGGCTCGAGGCACTGGGACCGTCGGTACGCACCGTGGGGTTCTTCAACCCCGACTGCTTTCCCACCTCGGGGTTTTTCGCCGCCGCTTGCGGCCGGCTGGCCGAGCCGGGGATCGGCGGCGTGGCGGGACGACTCGAGCGCCCAGGCGGCGAGCAGCTCGACTCGTGCGGACAGGTGCTGACACCGTGGCTGCTGCGGGTGCGCGACCGCGGGTACAGCGAGCCAGCGGCGGGCGCGTACCAGGAGGCGGCTCGCGTGCTGGCCGCCTGCGGTGCGGGGATGGTCTACCACCGTGATGCCTTGGCCGCGGTGGCGGTCGGAGGTCGCGTCTTTCCGGACGAGTTCTTCGCTTTCTGGGAAGACGTCGATCTTGGGTGGCGGGTCAACGCGGCCGGGTGGCGGGTGGTGTACGAGCCGGCGGCGGTTGCGGTGCATCGCCGGGGCGGGACCGCCGAGCCCGGTTCCGGCCGCCTGCTGTTTCGCCGCCCGCCCGCTGTCGCCGCAGGAATCCTCGTCAACCGCTGGGCGACCTGGCTGCGCAACCTTGCGGCGGTTGATTTCTGGCCGCGCTTGCCCGTACTGTTGCCGGCAGATGCGATGGTGCTCCTGTTGGTCGGTTTGCGACGCCCGGCGGTTTGGTCGGCCGTGGTGCGGGCGCTACCCCGCCTGCGCACCGCGTGGCGGCAGCGGCCTCTGCTCCGTCGCCAGCGCCTGAGGGATCTGCGTTGAGCATCGCTCTGATGTTCCTGGTGCTGGTACTGGCGGTGCTGCTGGGTCTGTACTTCACCCCGGTGGCTCGTCAGGCGGCGCTGCGCTTCGGGATCGTCGACCGCCCCGACGGGAGGCTCAAGAACCAAGGTGAGCCGGTACCCTACCTCGGCGGGCTGGCCGTATTCCTCGCGTACCTCATGGCGCTCGGGCTGGTGCTGCCGTTCAACTCGCTGTTGCTGGGGCTGCTGCTGGCCGGGACGCTGACGCTGCTGGTGGGGCTGATCGACGACTTCGGGGTGCTCACGCCGCTCGCCAAGGTGGCCGGTCAGGGGGTGGCAATCTTCGTCCTGATCCGTTCGGGCGCCGTCATTGAGCTGACAGAAGTCCCGCCCGAGCTGCGCTGGCCGCTCGCCGCAGCGTGGCTCCTGGCCGTCTGTAACGCCTTCAACCTGCTCGATATCATGGATGGCCTCGCGGCCGGCGTCGGGGTCATCGCAGCGCTCGGGCTGGGCACCGTGGCGTTGGTCGGGGGGGAGCTGCCCGAGGCGGCCGCAGCGTTCGCCCTGGCCGGGGCGCTCGGGGGGTTCCTCGTCTTCAACTTCAGCCCGGCTCGGATCTATCTCGGCGATGCCGGAAGCCTGACCACCGGGATCACGCTCGGGGCACTGGCGCTCGCCATCCGCTGGACGGAGCACAGCGCCGCCGGGTTCCTCGCCCCCCTGGCAATCCTCGTCGTGCCGCTCGCCGATACCGCGTACGTGACCGTGCTGCGGGCACGGGCCGGCCGCCCGTTCTGGCATGGGAGCCGCGACCACTTTCCGCTTCGCCTGCGGCGCGCGTGGGGCGGCAGCGTGCGCCCGGCCGTGGTCACCTGCTACGCCCTGGCCGCAGCGGGTGGGGTGATCGGTATCGGATGCGCCCTCTGGTGGTCCTGGCAGCTCTCGCTTTGGCTGCTCGGCGGGCTCGCGGTGGCGTTCGTCTCGTTGCTCGGGTGGCTGGCCGGCCTCGACATGCGGCAGGCGACATGAGGAAGGTGATCGTTCTCGGTGCCGGGCTCACCGGTCTCTCGGCGGCCTTTCACCTGCGCCGGTACGGCGTCGACCCGGTCGTGTTGGAGCGCGAGGAGGTGGTCGGAGGGGCATGCCGCACGCTCGAGCAGGACGGCTTTGCCTTCGACCTCACTGGCCACCTCCTGCACCTTGGGCGGGAGGAGAGCCGGCGGCTCGTGACCGAGTTGGGGATCGCCCGCCGCCTGCGGTCGCTCGCTCGCCGCGCCGGCATCGCCGTGGCCGGCACCGTCACGCCGTACCCGATCCAGATCAACACCCACCGGCTGCCGCCCGCCATCCGGCGCGAATGCCTGCTGGGGGCGCTCGTCGCCCGCGAGCAGCCGGAGGCCCCGCAATCCGGCCCGTTCGCCGACTGGGCGCTGTCGCGCTTCGGGGAGGGGCTCTGCCGGCTATTCTTCTTTCCCTACAACCAGAAGCTCTTCTGCGCCGAGGCCCGCGACTTCACGGCGGCATGGGTGGGGCGCTTCGTGCCGCGCCCCCGGCTCGAGGACCTGGTGGACGGAGCGCTGGGGCTGTTCCGACAACCGGTGGGGTACAACGCCACCTTTCTCTACCCGCGACAGGGCGGCATCCGGCTGCTCGCCGACACTCTGGCCCAGCACGTCCCGGGCCTCCGCCTGGGCAGCACGGTGCGGCGGTTGCACCTGCGCGAGCGAGCGCTCGAGCTCGCCTCGGGCGAGACCCTTGGTTGGGAGACGCTGATCGCGACGGTGCCGCTTTCTCACCTGTGCCGGATGACGGACGACCTGCCACCCGGCCCCCGCGCAGCGGCCACCCGGCTGCGGGCGGTAGCGGTCGTCAACCTCAACCTCGGCGTCGAGGGCCCGCCGCCCCGCCGCGAGCACTGGCTGTACGTGCCCGAAGCCCGCTTCCCGTTCTACCGCATCGGGTTTCCCTCCAACCACGGGAAGGTGGCGCCGCCTGGCTGCCACACCTTGTCGGTGGAGGTAAGCGTCCCCGCTGGCACGCCTGCTCCTCCGGATGTCTGGGGTCGCTGTCTCGACGGCCTGGAGGAGCTTGGGCTGCTGCGCCGCGAGCGCATCGCCACCCGCCTCGAGGCGCGCGTCGACCCTGGCTACGTGGTGTTCGATGCCGCGCTGGAGTCGGCTGTGAGCACGCTGCGAGAGGCGTTTGCGGCGGCCGGGGTGCGGCTGGCCGGCCGCTGGGCCTCCTGGAAGTACTCGGCGATGGAGGACGCTTTGCTCGACGGCGCCAAGGTCGCCGAGGAGGTGGCGCCGTGAGGCGGGCACGGGTGCTCCATGCCATCACCATGCTCGAGCTGGGGGGGGCGCAGCGCAACACGCTCGACACCTGTGCCATGCTGGACCGGGGCCGGTTCGAGGTCGGTCTGGCCTGCGCCGATCGGGGAGAGCTGCTGGCCGAGGCGAGAGCGCTCGCGGACGTGCGGCGGTACGAGCTGCGGCACCTTCGGCGCGAGGTCAGACCGTGGCTCGACTTCGAAGCGTTCCGGGAGCTGCGCGCGGCGATCCGGGAGTTCGCGCCGGACCTCGTGCACACGCACTCGTCCAAGGCCGGCGTCCTCGGCCGCGCGGCGGCGCGGGCCGAGCGCGTACCAGTGATCGTCCACTCCATTCACGGCTGGGGTTTCGGCTCTCACCAGTCAGCGGCCGTACACGCCACATTCCTGGCCGCCGAACGGGTCGCGGCCCGCTGGACCTCGCACTTCGTCGCCGTCTCCCGAGCGAACCTCGAGCAGGGGGTCGAGCTGGGGCTGTTCGGACGCGAGCAGGCGTCGGTCATCCGCTCCGGCATCGATCTCGAGGCGTTCCGATGTGCCAGCGGCGGCGAGCAGGTCCGCAGCGAGCTGGGGATCCCGGCCGGGGTGCCGCTCGTTGTCCAGGTCTCGTGCCTCAAGCCGCAGAAGGCCCCCGAGCGTTTCGTGGCGCTCGCCGCCGCCCTCGCCCCGCGCTTTCCCGACGCGCACTTCGTGCTGGTCGGCGACGGCGAGCTGCGGAGCAAGCTCGAGGTAGCGCGCGCCGCGGCGGGTCTCGAGGGACGGCTGCACCTGCCGGGGTGGCGTCGCGACGTGCCGGCGGTGCTGGACGCGGCAACGGTGGTGACGCTCACGTCCCGCTTCGAGGGGCTCCCGCGGGTGGTGGTCGAGGCGCTGGCAGCCCGCCGGGTGGTGGTTGCCATGGCCGTAGATGGGGTTCGTGAGGTGCTGCGCGACGGGATCAACGGGTACGCGGTGGCGCCCGGGGACGAGGCGGTGCTGGCCGAGCGGGTGGCGGAGCTGCTGACCGACCCCAGCCTCCGAGCACGACTGTCTGCGCCTGCCGACGAAGGCCTCGAGGCATGGGACCGCACCCTCATGGTGCGCCAGCAGGAGGAGCTTTACGCGCGGCTGCTCGCCGCTGCGGGCAGGGGAGGCAGGTCGTGATACCTCCCGCCGTGGTGACCGCCATCGTTTTCGTCTACGGTCTGGTGCTCGGCAGCTTCCTCAACGTCGTGATCCACCGGCTGCCGCTCGAGATCTCGCTCTGGAAGCCTCGCTCGCGCTGCCCGGCGTGCGGAGCACTCGTTCGCTGGTTCGACAACCTGCCGCTGATCTCATTCTTGTGGCTCCGAGGTCGCTGCCGGAGCTGCCGGACGCCGATCTCGTGGCGCTACCCGGTGGTTGAGCTGGCAACCGGCACGCTGCTGGCGCTCGTGCACCACCGACTGGGCCTCACCCTGCCCGCTGCCGAGGCCGGTGTGCTCGTCCTTCTGCTCGTGCCGTTGGCGTTCATCGACCTCGACCACCACCTGCTGCCCGACGTCCTGACCCTACCGGGGATCGTCCTCGGGCTGGCCGGAGCGGCCGCCGAGGGCTAGCTGCTGCACCCTTCGGGGCACCGGCTCGTCCCGCTGGTTGACGCGACCATCGGTACGGTCCTGGGCGCCGCCATCCCCGCGTTGGTCATCGTCGCCTACAGGTGGCTACGCGGGAAGGAGGGCATGGGCTGGGGCGATGTCAAGCTGCTGGCGATGCTGGGAGCGTTTTTGGGGTGGCGCGGCATGCTGATGTCCTTGATGCTGGGAGTGGTATCCGGGGCGATCGTGGGTCTGGCGCTGATCGCCGGTGGTCGCGGCAAAGCCGATACCGAGCTGCCGTTCGGGACGTTCCTCTGCGGTGCCGGCGTGGTGGTGCTGCTGTGGGCTCACCAGCTCGCCCGGCTCGTCTGGGGTTCGGGATCATGACCTCGGTCCTGCCGTCCCGCCGCTTCCGCGAGGCGCGGGTGCTGATCGGAGCGGCGCTGCTCATGCTGGTCGCGATGATCGCCGTCGAGATGGGCGGTGTCCTGGGGGTGGCGGGGCTGGTCGAAGAGGAGACCGGACGGGCGGCCTTGGTGGCAGCCCAGATGCTCGCTGCCAACGCCGCCCAGGTCGACGCGGCCCGCTACCACGCGGCGCTGCGGGCCGACGGGTGGGGGATGGTCGTGTTTCGCAACGGAACGGTGGACTGGTCGCTCGGCGAGTTCGGTCCCCTCCTCCCGGCGTGGTGGCCGTGGCACTCGCGCGAGCAGTGGGAAGCGGCCGGCGGCACCGTGGCGGGGCCGTTGGCGCTGGGGACCCGGCAGGTGATGGTGGCCTGTCAGCCCTTGGCCGGTGGCGGTGTTGCGCGGGTCGCCGTACCCGCCACGCGGGCCCGCACCGCCGGTCGCTGGCGCATGGCTGGGGCAGTGCTGGCGCTGGTGGTCGGCCTCGGTGGTGCGTTCCTGGCCTGGGTGCTGATCACCCGCGCCC
>ERZ1026814.683-NODE-683-length-16588-cov-3.702509_pt1 | contig 16588 bp, 18 predicted proteins | sample MGYA00520871_ERZ1026814 | MGnify/ENA primary metagenome ERZ1026814 (study PRJEB33270, sample SAMEA104284478) | anaerobic digester metagenome | biome: Anaerobic digester microbiome; feature: mesophilic sludge digester; material: Anaerobic digester biomass | place... | reverse complement strand
CCAGAAGACCGCGTGAGAGGCGGACCCCTGGCGCACGCCGTGAAAGGGGCCGCGCAGCAGTTCATGTTCAAGGCGGTGACCGACGCGTGCGCTGCAATCGCGACGACCGAGCAGAAGCCGACCCCCCGATCCACACGTCATCCGTGCGATCTGGGACGACGCCGTGGCCGCACCCCGCTGGGCTGGGCAGTCGCTGTGGCTCCACGGGGACCTGCACCCTGCCAACGTGCTCACCTCGGACGGAGACCTCTGTGGCGTGGTCGACTTCGGCGACCTGTGCGCTGGCGATCCGGCCTTCGACCTGGCCGCCTGCTGGATACTCCTTCCCGATCACGAAGCAATCGAACACTTCCGAGCGGCCTGCCCGCTGGCTGCGGACAAGGCGACCTGGCGTCGAGCCCGGGGCTGGGCCATCTGGCGGGCAACCCAGCTGGGGTCCGCCAGCGCTCGCCTCGCTGCAACGCCTCACCGAGTCGGTTGCGGACCCTCGGGGATAATCTGAAGGCCCTGCGGGTGGGCAGGATTGGCTACCTGAGGAGGTTCGATATGACGGTTGTCGACCGCGATCTCCGCTTTGACGTTCCTCTCTACTCGGTGGCTGAGGCAGCGCGGTTCTTGGGCGTGGCCAACACGACCTTCTCAAGCTGGGCGAAGGGGTACGTCCGTCATGCTCTCGGCCGGCAGCCAGTCAGCAGCGCGCCGGTGCTCTCGACGCCAACCAGCGCAGACGGAGCCTCTGTGCCGTTCATCACCTTGGCCGAGGGCATGGTGTTGGCAGCGATTCGGAAGACCGGTGTTCCGATGCAGCGGATCCGTCCGGCGCTGCTCGCGCTGCAGGATCATCTTGGCATTGAGCACGCCTTGGCGAGCCAGCGGTTGTACTCCGACGGTGCCGAGGTGCTGTTCGACTTCGCCCAGCAGAGCAACGAGGCGGCTGAAGCAACAACGGCTGCGCGGGACCTGGTTGTTCTTCGCAATGGCCAGCGAGTCTTCACCGAAACCGTCAGCGACTATCTGCAACGAATCGACTACGGGGACGATGGGTACGCACGTCTCCTCCATCTGCCCGGATATCAACACCGACAAGTGGTGGTCGACCCCGAGCGGTCCTTCGGCCAGCCCGTTTTCGTCAGCGGAGGGGCCAAAGTCAGCGATGTGATCGATCGCTTCCAAGCGGGCGAGTCGCTGCCCGACCTCTCGGAAGACTTCGGCGTCCCGATTGACGATCTTGAGGACGCCCTGCGTGTCGCATCCCGACGGGCTGCCTGACCTCTTCCTTGATCGAAGCCTTGGGAGGATCCAGGTTCCGCGGCTGTTGCGAGACTCCGGTTTGCGCCTCGTCACGCTCGCAGAGCACTACGGAATTCCTTCGGACGAAGATGTGTCCGATGTCGACTGGCTGGAGCTGGCAGGCACCGAGGGCTGGGCTGTACTCATGAAGGATGCACGCATTCGAGGCCGAGCGGTGGAGCGCGAAGCAGTTCAAGCCTTCGGTGTCCGATGCTTCTGCATCACACGCCAGGATCTGACTGCCGCACAGATGGTGGAGCGCCATCTGAACCACCTGGATGCGATTGCAGCGGCGTGCCAGGAGCCAGGTCCGTTCATCTACGCCGTTCAGGAGCGCCGGATCGAACGACTGGACCTGAATCCTTGAGCCGTCGGGTATCGACCCATTTGGCCTGTGGCCATTGAACTGCCGAGAACCCAGGGGAGTTCGATCGCGTCCAAGGCCATCGTCGCGTGCCGACTTCTCGGCGGGCGACATGGCTCGCCACTTGGAACCCTCCAGTTGGCCAACTGTTCGGGTCGTGACAGTGGTAGCACCTGCGTATCCTTGGTGCTACATTTTGGAATATGGCCGTCAAAGAGTTTGGGATGCGTGAACTTCGCAACAACACGAACTCGCTCCTTGATGCCCTTGACTCCGGGCACCAGGTCTTCATCACGCGGCGCGGTGCCAGGGTGGCAGAGCTACGGGTGCCCGAGCCGGTCGAGGAGATCGAACGGCTTCTCGCAGACGCCGACCGGTTGCCCGCTGTCGACACCGGGATGTACGACGAACTGTTCGAGGCCAAGGACGACGACGTTGCTGCGCAGTCCGACCGAGACGCCCTGTGGCGTTGATGCTCGACACGTCGGCCGTGCTCGGCTGGCTTGAACGGAAGACTCCTGGGGTCAGCGACGCTGTCCGCTCGACCGGAGCGACTCCGCTGATCCACATCGCCACGCTGGCCGAGCTCGAAGAGGGGGTCGCTCGGGCCGAAGCAGTTGGCGCAGCGAGCACCGATCAGCGCAGGCAGACGCTCGAGTTCGTACTGCAACGGCTCGGTCGAACGCCGGGGCCGTCCGAAGTTGATGCAGAGTGCTTCGGCCGTCTCTCGGCGTGCACCAGCAGAAAGTTGTCACACAACGACAAGTGGATCGTTGCGGCTTCGATCATCGGTGGACATCGACTGCTCACCGAGGACGCAAGACTCCGGGCTCAAGTGATGGGTAACGCCGAGCTCGACCGGACCGTTGTCAGCCGGGGCTGGTCGAGCCCCCAAGTCGTGCTCGTCGGTCCAACGGGAGCCAACGCGTAGACGAGCACGGCGGCACAATCCGGATCGCTCACGAGATGATCCGGCCAGAGCGCAAGCTGCGCGAAGGACGAGCCTCAAAGCAGCGTGACGTTCGGCTTGTACTCGGAGTGCCCGTTGACGTCGTCGGAGACGTCGATATCCGTTGGCTCCGATGGCGGCCCCCAAGAGGTGGGCTGCTTCGATTAGCGGTCCGTAACCGGCTGGACCGCTACGCCTCGGTGAGTTCCGTGGTCGTGGGAAGCGACACGTTCAGTGAGGACACGTCGATCTCGCCGCCGAGTTCGGGCTTGGCATAGGCACCCGTCGAGGCCACCACCTGCAATGTGAGCGACGACTTGGCCAACATGTGCTGGGCGATGATCTCCAGATCCACCTCGGCGGTGTGCTCCTCGCCGTCCAGGGTCACTGGCACCGGGGTGATCTGGTTGCCGACCACCGTGTTGGTTTCGGGGTCGACCAGCTGCGCAAACACGTGGGTGGAGGCCTCGCCCGGGGTGGTGCCCGAGTAGGTCATCGTCAGCTTGGGGGCACCCACGACCAGCACGTCGCCCTTGGCGGTCACCTTGGCCTCAACCGCCTGGTCGGCCGCCACGGGATACGGGGTGATCGTCGTGACGAGCCCGCCGAGCAGGCCCTTTCCCGCACCGTCTGGGAGCGGCCCGGATTGGCTGTCGGCGGTCAGCTTCAACGTCGAGCCGTCGGAGTTACCGGTGACCGTCCCCGAGCCGGGCTGGTCAGCGGTGGGGTAGTCGTCGCCCAACCAGTGCTGGTCGTTCTGGTCGACGACCTCCACCGGGCTGCCCAGGTCGACCGAGGTGTCGTCCTTCAGGTAGCGGGCGAGCCATGCGGTCGTTGCTTCGGTCACCCGGTCGGTGTTGCCGTCGCTGGTGAGGCAGACGCCATGGCCGCCGCAGTACCACATCAGGTGCACCGGGGTGCCGGCCGCAGACAGGCTCTCGTAGTTGGCAACCGACTCCTGCAGGGCGAAGAGCGTGTCCACCGTTCCCGCCAGCAACAACGTGGGAACCCCGATGTTGGACACCTGGTCGCCGGGACCCCGATCGAGGAACCACTGGTAGTCCTCGTCGCTCAGGGTGCCACCGTTCAGCCCCGACTTCGCTGCGCTGGTGATGTGTGGGTCGAGGTTGTCGCCGCCGATGCTCACCAGCTTGCCCGCCCAGCCCTCCTTGACGATCTTGTTGGGATACAGGCTGGTCTTGAGGGAGTGCCAGGCCATGTTGGGCACCAGGGCGTCTACTCGGCAGTCGATGCTGGCCACCGTCAGCTGGATGCCGCCGCCGTAGGAGGCTCCGATCATGCCGGCCCGGGGGTCACCCGTTGCGTCGAGCTCCGCCTCGGGTTGTTCGGCCACCCAGTCGAGCAGGATCTGCACGTCGCGTCCCTCCCGCTTCGGGTCGTTCACCGAGGCGACCCCGCCCGACTTGCCGAAGCCGCGCGGGTCCCAGGTGAGCACGTTGTAGGCGTCGTCGTTGAGCGACCCGATGCTGAGCGCCCCGAACAGTTCGATGTCGCTGTCCTGGGTGGCTCCGGCCAGCGACCACCCCGGGCCCATCAGCACGGTTGGTGCCGGCTTGTCCGCTGCGCCCGGCGCAGGAAACCAGTGCACTCGAATCTTCGTGTCGTCGAACGAGGTGATCACCCGGTCGTAGGCGGGCTTGGCCACTGCCTCGACCTCGATGTCGTCGGTCGTGGCGCCTTGCTCGCATGTCGGGGCCGGGGCGACGGCCGTCGTCGAGGCGGCCCCGCTGTCGGCCGAAGCGGCCTCGTCGCCCTCACCGGAGGAACAGGCGCCGAGGAGCACCGTCGCCAACAGCAAACCAACCGCGCGTCGTGTCGCCGTTCGCCGGTTCCCGCTCATCTCAGCCTCCTCGTTTCAGCCGAGCAGCACGGTACCCGCGGTCGGCTGATGAACCCCCAAGGCGCACAGCGGGGATCTCGGTTGGGCTCAGTGGTGGTGGTGCTCGTCCGCGTCGGCCTCGGCCTTCGTTGCGTGGTCGGTGCCGTGGGGGTGCTCGGGTGGTCCGTAGATCGCATAGACCTTGAGCGGGTCGTCACCGATGTTGGTGATGTTGTGCCACGACCCCGCCGGCACGAAGATCGCCCAGTCGTCGCCAACCTCGCGGTCGAAGTTCAGGTCATCTTCGGACGGGCCCATCTGCACCCGTGCCCGTCCGGCTTCGACCCGCAGAAACTGGTCGCCGTGTTCGTGGACCTCGAGGCCGATGTCTCGGCCCGGCTCAATGCTCATCAGCGTGAGCTGGATGTTGGACCCGGTCCAGCGGGTCGTGCGGTAGTTGTCGTTGGCCAGCGTGTCGGCCTCGATGTTCGTGACGAACGGGTTTGGTCCGTCGTCATTCAAGTTGCGGTCGCCCATCGTCTGTCCTCCGTCGGTTGATGGAACATCCAGGTCTACCCCGAAAACCAACTATGGCGAGATCGAGCGGCAAAGGGCAGGTCCATTCGCTACCCGAAAAATTGTCGGGGTCGGTCCCAGTTGTTAGCGTGGCAACGAGCGAGCCCTCCACTGGGGCGAGGCCACCGGAGGCAGATACATGAACCGCATTGCAAGCCGAAGTCGATGGATCCCTTTGGCGGTCACAGCGGTGTTGTGCAGTTTCGTGGCACTGGTCATGCCGAATGCTGCCGGCGCCGCAGATCCGCCCGCCTACACGCTCAATATCTCCGGCACCTGCCCATCCATCAACGAACTGTCGATCTACACGTTGGTGATAAAGAACAACAGTGCAGCCACGATCGAGGTTTCTGCGCTTGGGAGCACTTTGTCCGTCCCCGCTGGCGGCTTGGATTACATCGAGTTCCCCGAAGCCGCCTTAGGCAACGGTCTTCAGGATTCCATCCGAGTCGACGGCGCAACCCCAGCGGAAATTCCAGTGAGCATTCCCTCGTGCTTGAGCCCGCCCTCCAAATACACGGTCGAATACACCCCGGCGTGCTCTGGTGACACCGGACCCGGATCCGTGACGGTCACCAACACGGTCACCAACGAGGGCACCCGTGACGTCGTGGTTACCGTCGCCGGTTCCACCTTTGTTGTGGGAGCAGGCGCCACCGTCACTAGGGACGCTCCCAGCGGACTCTCTGCCGGAGACTTCGCCATCAACGGGGATCCCGTCGTCGGTGGTGCTTTCACGGTCGGGAACGCCGACTGTGCAGAAGCACCGCCCTCCTCGACTGCGCCGTCGTCTGACGACGACGCGCCGTCGTCCGCCGACGACGCACCGTCGTCCTCAAACGATGCGCCATCGTCGTCCGACGACGCGCCGTCGTCCACTGACAACGCACCGGCATCCGTCGAAGACGGAGTGCCGATCGCCGCCCCGCTGCCGGTCGCATTCACCGGCTGATCAAACCGAAGCTCCTGACGTTCGTGTGGGCCTGATTTCAGGCTGAGGAACGGCGGATCTGTTGGAGCGAGCGGCCCGTAGGGCGGTGAGACGCGGGCTTCATCGGTCGGTTGTGACGGGAGCGGAATCAGGGTTGTTCTAGGACCGTCATCGAACGGAGATCACTCCCGCGTCACCACAGCATTCAACCGTCTTCTTGGCCTGTCTGACACCGCCCCTAACCATCACGCCGGCGGCACCTCGACGTCTGCGGCCTATCACCGACACCGGACCTCTCACGCATCGAGGGGCTCGTCCACATCGGTGTCGATGAGATCTCCTGGAAACGCGGCCACAAATATCTGACGTTGGTTGTCGATCACGGCACCGGTGATGTCATCTGGGGCGCGAAAGACTGCGCAGCGGTCACCCTTGAGAACCTCACAGACAACCACGCCACCCAACTCACCGACATCAAACGGTTCGGGCGGGGGATCTGGCGTGCCTACCAATTCAAAGAAGCGCTTCGGGCGACTCTGCTGACCACACGCTCAGCTTTGATGACTCAAGGTGGCTTCTCGACCGTTGGATCTCCCAGGTCCAACGGTCCCAGCTGCCGCAGTTCATCGCACCCAGTCCCCGGCCCCCACCCGACCCAAGTTCAGGCCGCCTGAACCCCCACACAAACATCAGGAGAACCACCAAACGTCCCGAGCGCTATGGCGTGTACACCTGGGTCAGCACGCTGGCGCAGGCTCCGCTCGATCGAACCGTCATTTTGGTCAGACCGCTGTAGGAGTAGATGGAGGGATCGTTCAAGGTGCCCTTCACCTGCTTCAGATAGTTGCTGATGGTGAGTTGCTTGTAACCGTCACCGTTGAGGTACTTGGGGGCGTAGGCCTTTGCGTTGCTGCACACCGGAACGTTTCGGCCTACGGCAGACTGGTTGCGGATGTAAAAGTCTTGGGCGTCAATGGGGTCCTTGCCGTCCTCGATGGCGGCCGCAACAGCATTGGGCCCGTTGAAGAGGCAGACGACATCGAAGGAGATGGTCTTGGTGGTGGATGCACTCTTGACGCCGCCGTACCAGGTGCCTGCGGGGATGGTGCTCTTGAGGCCGCTGCATCCCGACCCCTCGGCCTTGGGCTTGACGGGAGCGGGGGAGCACCCGCAACCGGCGACCAGGAGGGCGACGGCGACAACCAAGGTCGTCACCCCAATTCCGAGATGGCGATATTGCGACTTCATGATGTATTTCCAATCCCCTGAGGCAATCACCGGAATTCCCGGCATAACACTGCCGAATGATCTCTTCATCATGCCAGCCCTAATGGCATGACACAAGGGGCAATGTAAGGAAATGCCGAGCTCTCCCTTGATGAGGTGCTTCGGGCCGGCCGTCGATCGCGTACGGCGGCCACACTTGTTGAACCGCGGACCCACGGTTGCGGGACAGTGCCGGAATGCGCCCGGCTTCTCCGAGCACCACGATCTGATTTCTGTTCATCTCAGATCGCCAGAGCGGGCGAGTTGCAGGTGGCACGCAACACGCCGGCGCCCGATTTGCTCCATGCGTTCTCTCGGGCCCACGGTCTGCTGCCGTCCAGAACACCCAGGTCGATGACTACCTGCCGCAGTCCTGCCTGGCGCACGACATGGTGGTCGACGCTCACTGTCTCCATTCGATGTCGAATGACTACGGGTACGTGTGCCACGCCTTCGAGGGAGTGGTGCCCGGTGGTATCCCGGGAGGGATCCGCTACGTCAGGATCTCAGGTCACCACGTGAACAGGGACTGCTTTGAGATTGTTCGAGCCCCTGGCCCGCCCGACGTGCTCATTTCCGCCCTTGAGGTTCAGGGGCCGCAGCGTGGCGAACTGAGGGCCTACGGCGGTCATCGCACAGCAGATGCTCCGTTCGGAGTGGGCGACGTCCGAAAGCGAGACCTCCCCGGCGTCCGTCACCATCGGGCGCGAGCGCCACGAAACTTTTCGACGGATGGATCAGCGTCTTCCGCCTCGAATCGAGAGAGACTCCCGACGCGGAAATCTTCCCGGCACTCTGCGATGCGACGGTGCGCTTTGCCGCGGCGTGCCGATGTAGAGCAGCCGCTCCCTCCAGGTGGGGAGCGCCGAAGAGGTCGTAGCGGGGGCTGGGACCAACCGTGTTGGCGTGGTGAACGCTTCCTGACCCCAGTTGACGACATAGACGGCGACGGCCTTGGTGACACCGCCCATCCACACCGGCATCGACGTTGCGGTTCTTGCGACCGAAGGATAGAGGTCGGCACCAGGCGGGAGAGCCGTTGCTCCCCGGGCCTGAACCAGGTGGGGCCCAGGTCGGCGTGACCACCGGGCACCTCGCCGGATCGAATCCGACCACCGAGGTAGGGTCGGGCTTCGAACACTCGCACCGACCGGCCCGCCCTGAGCAGCCATCGGCGAGAGTGAGCCCGCTGAACACCGACCTTGGGCACTCGCTTGCACTCCTTGTTGGCCTGGCTCCAGATATACCCGAGCGGAACGCCGACCTTGTTCGTATTCTGCGCCGGAAACTGGGCGGCACCACCTACCGGCTTCAACCGTAATCACTGATGAAGCCGGTAGGGGTTCGACCGCGGGAGTTACGCCTCGGCGGTCTCGAAGGCCTGGTCGAGCGCGCCGTCGGCATCGCCAATACCTGTCGAGCTGACAACGCTCGCAGCGTTGGTCAGGAGACCGGCGATATCGACACCCTGCGGGTTAACGGCAACGATGACAAGACCGGCATCACCGCTCTCGAGCAGGTCGCCCATCTTGCGGACCTCATCCTTGGGGATGTTGTTCCAGAAGTGGCCGGCAAAACCACCCACGCCCGCCCACACGGCGGACGTGGCGGCGAGGGGGCCAAGGAACACGATTCCCAAGGGTGCGGAAATGACGGCGAGCGCGCCGCCCAGCACTCCGGTGCCCCAAGCCGCATGCTTGGCGCTCGTGTTGTGCCGATCGATGCTGAGCTTGCCGTCGGCGTCCTTCCGGACGACAGCGACCGCAAGGTGGTCGATCTGGCCCTCGTGCTTTACGCCGTGAAGGGCATCAAAGTCCTGCTCGGCGAGTGCCTTGTTGGCATAGGTGGCGACCGCAACGGTGACGGGTTTGTTGGACATGGTGGAATTCCTCTCGATGGTTGGAAGCCGAGGGTGACGGCATGCGATGACACCGGGCACCTCGACCGATTGGCAGAGCAGACGTCGATAATTCCAACGGGCTGCACAGGCTCAGAGTAAGGATGTGCCAGGTCCCGGGCATCGCCCAGAGTGGAGGATTTCGTGGTCGGTCATCTGCACAACGCAAGACGCCGCTGACGACGGAAACCGGAGCTAAACGAGCCCGGCCACGGGCGTGGGTGTGGACGCGCCGGCAGAAACATCGGTAAACGAATGAGGCGCCGGCGCATAGTACGACGCAACAATCACTGACCTCATTGGTCTCAGCATGAGGCCACCTTGCTCTGGAAGTCCCGTGCTCGTTGGTGTTCTTTATCTTGTCGCTTGCTTTGTGACGTGAGCCGACGCGGATGTCAGCGTCGGCCGAGGCGACGGTCCTCACGCCGGTCACCGCGGCGTCGTACGCCTCGGGCGACCACGGCTGCGGTCCCTACGGTTGCGGCGGTTCGCGCTACTGGAGCGCCGATCACACCTCGTCGTCTGCGTCGTGCGGGTCGTAGTGGCATGTCACTCAGCTCCTTCGTTGTCATCGTTTTCGAATGAGGCGATCAGCGCCTGGGTCGGGATGCGTCCGCTGGCGATCAGTTGTCCGCCCGACTGCCGAGCGGCCACTGCGAAGGGCGCCGCCCAGGTGTTCTCCCAAATGAGCACACCAGCCGTTGATCCGGGTTCCATCGCTGCAGCGAGGTTTTCCACGTCTTCGAATGCGAGGATCTCCGCGAGATCCGCCTCGATCGAACCAAGCTCACCGGTCCCGTCGAGGTCTTCAACCTCGAGCACCTCGATGTTGCCGTCCTGGTCCTTCGTGAGAATCATCAGGTCGAGCACCCGGATGAGTTCTGCTTCAGCGAGGGCCGCGAGCTCGGCGGCCATCGCCCCGCTGAAGTTGGACGTACCGGCTGGAAACTCCACAACCATGTAGTCGATCGGCCCTAGCTCTTCCTCGGAGACATCGTTCATAGCCTTGCCCTTCGTAGCTGTGGGAACACGGAGGCGCCACTCGTCATGGGCGCTCAGGGCAACTTACGAATTTGACGGAGCCGTGCCGTCACCCAGTTGGGGTGAAACGACACAGGGGAGGTGGTTTCTTGGCAAGCGCGATCAACCGGCGATCGGCCGGTGATGAAGATCGCGCTCAGACGGAAGCCAACCGCCGGCCTGATTAGAGGCCGAGGATCTTGGCTTTCTGTGCAGAGAACTCTGCTTCGGTGAGGATCCCTTGTTCTTTGAGGTCGCCGAGCCTCTGCAACTGATCAAGCGTGTCGGGCTCACTCGATGGAGCGGGGCCCGGCGCGGCGGAGGCCTGCGGGGGAGCGGTCTGCTGCTCGTAAGCCTGCTCACGTTCTGCGTAGATGTTTGCGTCGCGACCGGCGAAGCGCTCGGCCTGGCGGCGCTGCACCCGACCGCTCACAGCGGTGGCGGTTCCGGCTACGGCCGCTGTTCGGACGATACCTCTGAGTAGTCCTGGCATGTTGTGGTCCTCTCGTCGGGGTGGGGATTCGTCAGGACTGGGATTCTGTTGCGTCGAGCGCTTCGTTGACCACCGATGCCGGGATGCGTCCGCCCGCGATGACCTGACCGTCGGCGTCGAGCGCAGCAGCCACGAATGGAATGGCCCATGAGTTCTCGTACGCCACCATCAGCGCCTGCGTGCCGGCTTCCATGGCGCCGATGGCCTGGCTGATGTCTTCGTCGTCGAAGAGTCCGGACTGGGCTCCGACGAACGCCGCAAGTGTGGTGTCCGCGGTCAGGTCCCGTCGGCCGAAGTCTGCCTCGCCGGCCTTGTACACCAGCGCGATGTCAAAGAGAACGATCGTGCCCTGGTCGACCAGGTCTGAGAGTGCCGCAGCCATCGAAGAGGCGTCCGCTGCGAGCGGGAACTCGATCAACAGGAAGTCGATCGGGGCGTGGGTGTTCGTGTTGGTCATCTGGGCTCCATTTCGCTCGTGCGGAAGTTATACCCCGGTCAGCGCGAGCGCACGACTCTCGGGCGATGTGCCACCCACACGTCCTCGGCCGGCCAGCGCTCCGACCAACGCCGCGTCACGATCTCGTAGTACTCGTGGTCGGGTCCCTTGTCGGGTGGTTCCAATTCGTGCAGTGCATCCACCACAAGTCCGGCTTCGGCGAGTCGGCGAATCCATTCGCCGTGGCCTGGGTGGTACTCGACGCCTCCCCCAGGCCAACTCACCGGGTTCACGTCGGTCGCGCCGCGTAGCAGCGTGGTGCCGGCAGGACCACCTTCGGCCGGAACGCACATGGCTGCGAGTACGGAATTGGTGAGAAACACCAGCCGCCCACCGGGTCGCAGCACTCGGGCCGCCTCGAGCGGCCACCTGGCCGGGTCACACCAGGGACTGGCTCCATACTCGCTCACTACAAGATCGAACGAACCGTTTCGGAAGGGGAGGGTGGCCCCGTCGCCCTCGACAAGGGGAAAGTGGGGCCCGAACCGGTCTTGGCAGCGTTGGGCGGTCACGAGCTGCTCCGGGCTCAGGTCGAGCGCGACCACCCGTGCGCCTGCTCGGGTCAGCCAGGCCGAGAGGTACGCGGTGCCGCACCCGGTCTCGAGGACGTCGGAGCCAGTGAGATCCCCCAGCAGTTGCAGTGAGCCCTCGGGTTGTCGAAACAGGCCCCAGGAGACGCCCGACCGCGTCCACATCTGTTGCGCGTCGGTATCGGTGAAGTCGGCATTGACCTGAGACCACAACGACCGATTGCGGGCCCTGGTGTCCAGATCGTCATCCGTGTCAACCACGGGTTTGGTCATCGAGTGTCCCCTCGGATCGGCTCCAACAGGTGCCCGGCAGCGCACGCGGGTCGACGGATTGTTGCCAGACTCTCACGGACACAGCGCAACCATTACGGTCACGTGCGAGACGAGGTAGATGACCGATGGCACAAGATGCCGACCAAGACCGGCCGGACAGGCTTCCCGGCGGCCTCCGGTCGCTGATCCGTTATCGGGTCGACAACCTGTTGTCGCGCGGCACCTGGGCCGTGCTTCTTTGGCTGGCCGGCGTCACCACGATGGTGGTGCTGGCCAGCTCTGCGATCATGGCCATCTTCCGGGTCACGTTCTCAGGCGGCGGAGATCGCAGCTGGGGGGAGGACACCTGGCAAAGCCTGCTGCGGACGATCGACTCCGGAACCATGGCGGCCGACGTCGGTTGGGGGCCGAGGGCGATTGCGCTGATCGTCACGCTGTCGGGGCTCCTCCTTGCGGGCACCCTCATCGGACTGATCGCCAACGGCGTTGAGCAACGGGTTGAGCAGATGCAACGGGGGAAGAACACCGTCGTCGAAACGGGCCACATCGTGATCCTGGGTACATCAGCACGGCTGCCGGTGCTCATCGAGCAGTTGGCAATCGCCGATCGAGCCCGTCGTGACAACGTCATCGTTGTACTGGCAAACCGGGAGCCGCGGGAGCTTCGGGAGGCCGCAGCGGCCCATGCGGCCGGGCTTCGGAGTAGTCGGCTGGTGGTCAGGTCCGGGGAGACCGACACGGTCGGCGACCTGGAGATGGTTCGCGTCCAGGACGCACGGGCCGTGATCGTCATGGCCGACGACGATGCCGACAACGACACCGGTGTGGTGAAGACCGTGTTGGCGGTTGGTGCCGCCAACGGCGGGTTTGACCGTATGCCGATCATCGTCGAGTTGCAGGAGCCGGCGATGGCCGAGCGTCTTGCCCGTGCCTGCGGGGGAGACGTCCACCCGGTGGTGACCACGGTGACCATCGCGCGGCTCACCTCCTACTTCCTTCGGGAGCCCGGCCTGCGGGGGATCGTTGACGAACTGATGGATGCCCGCGGATGCGGTATCGACCTGGTCGAGGTGCCTGAACTTGTCGGCGTTCCGTTCGCTGAGATCGTTCGACGCTTCGGCGCCGTGCGCCCAATCGGCCTGCTCGGAACCGATGGGGTGGTCACGCTCAACCCCAATGGAGCGACCGCCCCAAAGGAGGGTGACCGTCTGGTGATGATCACCGATCACGCGGGTCCTGCCGTCCCCAGCGCACTGTCGTTTGCCGCTGCGGCAGCGAAGCCCGCCGCGCACCACGAAGTAGCGACTCCCCAGCCTGCTGAACACCTGGTGGTTGTCGGCTGGAACGGGCTCGGCGCCACGCTCGTCGGCTCGGTCGGTCAGTTCTGCTCTCCTGGCTCCACCGCCGAGATCGCGTTCGACCCCGAACTCTTTGACGTCGAGGAGATTGCGGTCCCCCGCTCGGAGAACCTTGAGGTGCGGCTGACGCCGAGCCCTCGACTCACCTGGGAGTTGAACGAGGATCCCGAGGGCGGGCGGGTCACCTCCATCGTGTTGCTCGCCTACCAGCGGGGGCTGACCGCCGGTGAGGCCGACAGCAGAACGCTGCTGGCGCTCATGTTGCTCCGACAGCAACTTGAGCAGAGAAGCGGGCCCCGGCCGCGGGTGATCGTCGAGTTGAGGGATGCCGGCAACGTCGAACTCGCCCGTCGGTCGGGCGCGGATGACTACATCGTGAGCGACGCCATCGCCGGCCGCATCATGACCCAGTTGGCCGAACAACCTGAGCGCCGCCAGGTCCTCCTGTCGTTGTATGCGCCAGGAGAACCATCACTCAGGCTCATCACGGTCGCCGATCTCGGTTTGAGTGGAACCATCAGCTTCGGCGATGTGGTCGCGGCGGCGCAGGCAGCGGGGCTGCTGGCGATCGGTTGGCGATCCGGCGCCTCGGACGGCGGGGACGTGGTCTTGGACCCACATGTTTCGAGAACCGTCGACCTGGCGCCGGACGGCCGGCTGGTGGTCATCGACTGAATGACGTCAAGCGCGTGTGACCGGCGGGTCGGGTTCAGAGTGCGACGGGTGACGCCGCCGGGGTGACAGGGCCGCCGTGGCACTTCTTGTACTTGGTTCCGCTTCCGCACGGGCACGGCTCATTGCGCTTTGCGTCCTTGTAGAGGGCGGCCTCGCGGGCGGCGAGTACGTCAGGCAGCTCGGAAGGGGCGCGATCCTCGCGCAGCAGGTCGCACATGATCCGCATCGACTCGTCGATGTGGTTGAAGAAGACCTTGTAGCCGCCACAGAGGTAGTTGAGCCCGTCCTCGCCGTCCGGTGTCTGCGTGAACCGGTTCTTGGGGCAGCCGCCGTGGCACGCAAACCGGACCTTGCAGGTCCGGCAGAACTCGGGCAGCCTGTCGAGCTTGTCCTGGCCAAACCTCATCTGACGATCTGACCGGACCAGCTCGCCCAGCGGCGTCTCGGTGATGTTGCCCAAGAGGTAGTCCGGTTCGACGAAATGGTCGCACGAGTACACGTCGCCGTTGTGCTCGAGGGCCACCGCCGACCCGCACGTCTCGGAGAAGACACAGACGCCGGCAGGCTCGCCGTACCAGTTGGCCAGTGCGGCATCGAAGTGCTGGACGTACATCTCGCCGATGTCCGTGCGTGACCACTCGTCGAAGATGGTGGTGAGGAACCGCCCGAACGCCTCGGGCGCCACGCTTCGCTCGGTGACCAGGTCCCCCTGCTGAACGTACAGCGGGCGTTTCTCCTTGTTGGCACTGCTCCAGCCGAGGTTGGCCAGCGGCAGGAGGGTTTGGGTGGTCCGCTCGACGACGGGAATGAACTGCACAAACTTGACCCCCATCTCGTCACGGAAGAACCGGTAGACGTCGAGCGGGTGATCCTGGTTGGCGGCGTTGACCGTGCACAGAACGTTCACGTCGACATCGGCCGCCCGGAGATGCTCGTAGCCGGCCATGACCCGGTCGAACGAGCCCTCGCCGCGCTTGTCGACCCGATACGCGTCGTGAAGGGCCCTTGGCCCGTCGACCGACACGCCGACGAGCACGTTGTTCTCCTTGAAGAACCCCGCCCAGCTCTCGTCGATGAGGACACCGTTGGTCTGGATCGAGTAGCTGATCCGCTGGTGAGGCCGGCGCAACTGTTCGACCAGCTCCACGGATCGCTTGAAGAAGTCCAAACCCATCATGGTCGGCTCGCCCCCCTGCCAGGCGACGGTCACCTCGGGGGTCAGGTGAGATTCGAGGAGCTGGCGGAGGTAGGTCTCCAACAACTCATCGGCCATTCGGAACCGGTCTCCCGGATAGAGCATCTCCTTCGACAGGAAGAAGCAGTACTCACAATCCAGGTTGCAGATCGGGCCGGTCGGCTTGGCGAGAACGTGATAAGCGGGCGCGAATGTCACGTCTGCGAGTATGTCAGTTGGTTTGGGACGCTCCGTTCGACGTGAGCATCGGCACCTCCGGATGCTGCGGACTCCGACCTCGCAGCTGGGCGGCGAAGCTGGGCGCCGGTGACGAACCCAGTAGGTTGTTGCGACCCCATTCCCCAATCTGACAAAGGGATCGCACCCGCATGGCGCTGCATACCGACATTCCGACCCGGCCCGAACTCGAGCGGCTGTTGACGGCGACCGCCGATCATTGCGTCTCGATCTACCTGCCGACCCACCGGGTGACCCAGGAAACCCATCAGGACCGCCTGGTGTTGCGTGACCTCACCCGTCAGGCGGTCGAGCAACTCGAAGCCGCCGGCGCCGATGCCGATGCGGTGGCCGACATTGAGGCCAACCTGGTGCACCTCGCCGAGGGTGATGACGAGGGCGACGATCCTGCCGTTGAGGTCGTCAAAGTCCCTGACCTCCGCGTTGGCCAGCAGGTGCACCTCCTCGTTGTAGAAGGGAAAGACCATCCGGGTCTTGGAGGCGATCCGTTGCAGGACGGGGTCGTTCTGGATCTTGGAGACGAAGGCCAGGACGTCGGACTGAACGATCCCCAGCTGGGTGTCGGGGGCCTTGTAGACCGAGAAGACGTTCTGCACGGAGCCCTGGGAGTCGTCCACGCGCAGCCGCACCCCCTTCTGCTTCACCAGCTCCGACATGTTCAGCCCGAACTGGTAGTAGGTACCCTTCTTGCTCCCCGTGACGATCCCCATGTCCTGGGCGTACGCGGCGCCCGCCGCGAAGACCAGCGCGGCCACGAGAATGACACCCCCGAGCGTTCTCTTCATACCCGTCTCCTCCCTGCTGTCGTCCTGTGCACGTCTGGCCGGGCCTTCGCCGGGGCCTGCGGCCGTCCCCCGAAATCAGAGATCGAGGAAGTAATTCTGGCAGGCATTCCCGAGGGCCTTGCGGTCGAGCGTCGGCTCCTTCTGTGCGGGCGTGAAGGCCGCCGTCCGTTTCGGCTCCTGCGCCTTCGCCTCCTTCAGCTTTTCGGCAATGAAGACGGGGCTGAAAACGGCGTAGCCGAGGGTGAGGTGGGGAATGGCACCCGGGTGGTCGGGCATACGGCGGTTCCCGGCCGACGGGAACTTCTCGCGAAGCGTGACCTTGCCGTAATGGGCGAGGAAGACGAGCTTCTCGGCCACTGTCTCTTATACACATCTGACGCTGCCGACGATCTCCCCTGTGTATATCTCGGTGG
>ERZ1026814.668-NODE-668-length-16929-cov-4.612070_pt1 | contig 16929 bp, 14 predicted proteins | sample MGYA00520871_ERZ1026814 | MGnify/ENA primary metagenome ERZ1026814 (study PRJEB33270, sample SAMEA104284478) | anaerobic digester metagenome | biome: Anaerobic digester microbiome; feature: mesophilic sludge digester; material: Anaerobic digester biomass | place... | reverse complement strand
CATACGAGATCTAGTACGGTCTCGTGGGCTCGGAGATGTGTATAAGAGACAGGTATCACGGGTGTATCAGGCTCGGGAAAGAGCACTATCTTGTCTGATGTATTATATCCGGCTATTTCCAACCGTGTGATGCACTCCGCGATCCGTGAAGGATCCTATAAGAGCCTCGAAGGAATAGAATACATAGATAAAATCATCAATATCGATCAGAGCCCCATAGGAAGGACTCCTAGATCGAATCCCGCCACCTATGTTGGTGTATTTACACCCATCAGGGAACTGTTTGCAAGCTTGCCCGAATCGAAAGCAAGGGGCTGGAAGCCAGGGAGGTTTAGTTTCAATGTCAAAGGTGGGCGCTGTGAGCATTGTCAGGGAGATGGCACAATCAAGATCGAGATGAATTTTCTGCCAGATGTATATATCACCTGTGAAGTCTGCCATGGAAAACGATTTAATTCCGATACCCTGGATGTGCGTTTTAAGGGCAAGAACATAGCCGATGTGCTCAACATGACGGTTGAAGAAGCAAGAACATTCTTTGCTCATATCCCTTCGATTGCGCATAAACTTCAGACGATGGTCGATGTGGGGCTTGGTTATATTCGCCTGGGACAATCTGCCCTGACGCTTTCCGGGGGAGAAGCACAAAGAGTAAAGCTCTCTCTCGAACTGGCACGCCGAGCCACTGGGCGTACGCTCTATTTTCTGGATGAACCTACAACAGGGCTGCATTTTGCTGATGTGCGCCAATTGCTCGAGGTAATTCGTAGACTTGTAGACAGTGGAAATACCGTAGTCATGATTGAACATAACCTCGATGTCATAAAACAGGCCGATTGGATTATCGACCTCGGACCCGAAGGAGGTGAAAGAGGCGGTATGGTAATTGCGGAAGGGACTCCTGAGGAAATTGCCCTTTGCAGGGATTCATATACAGGTCAGTACTTGCGCAGATTGCTGAACATATGAGCTAGTAGAGAAATGGTATTCTTGCCAACCCCGCATTTTTCCATATACCATACGAATCGATGCGGCGCATAATTGGCATTATTTTTATATTTCGGATCTTGCTTGTGCCTTGTGCTGCCCAAGCTCAGATTCAAAATGACAATAGAGCTTATAAACCTGAAGAGGTTGTGCAGAAATCCGATAGCGATATAACTTTAACCATCGAGCAAGCTGCAAGTGCCGAGTATTTTAGCCTCGAAAACGGAACAAAAGAGCTTCGTCTTACAGGGCCTCTAATAATCCGGTTAATTGACTCCGGCGGAGTGACGCATTCGATAAAGGCTCAGTATGTCGTCTATAATCGTGATACAAAAGAAGTAAAAGCTTATGGCGATGTAGAATATACGCGTCGGACCGAATCCAAAACAGATATCTACAAAGGAGAATCCATAGCCGTAGATCTAGATGATAACTCTGGTGTCTTTATCGATGGTTCTTTCGACATGGAGTCTACCACCCCAGGTTCCCGCAAACTCATAGTACATTTTGAGTCTTTGATTTCCAGATCCGAAGAGGTGATTGCATTAGCCAATGGCTCTCTTACTGCCTGCGACGCTATAAAGCCTCATTATATTCTGCGAGCAAAAAAGATCTGGCTGTTCGAATCTGGAGATTGGGCAGCATCGAACGCTATATTATATGTGGGTGCGATACCAGTCATATGGCTTCCTATGTTCTATTATCCCTCTAAGGCATCGGAATTTCATCCAGTGGTCGGTTTTAGATCTCGTGCTGGAGCTTTTTTGCAGACAACCACCTATCTTAAGGGAGCACAGAGTTCTGAAGTACAGAAATCTTCCCTGCTATCCACTACCGAAGGAACATCAGGCTCATTTGGTTCTTATATTTCCAAAACTAAGCCTGCTGATGAAAGCAAGAATCAGACAAATATAGCGATTTTGGGAGATGTCTATTCAGCCCTGGGGGTTTTTGCTGGGCTAAGAGGAGAATTGGCAAATACCTATCCATACGATATTTCTTGGCTTATTGGAGCTGCCTTTTCGCGTTCTGTTTTTCTGGAATCGACGGGTTACTATTCTCCTTATGATAGTGCCGGTGACTATGCTTCGGTCTGGAATAGATGGAAGCTCTCATCGATAGACCTTCCGATGCGCATTCTAATGAAATTCGAAGCCTCTTCTAAAAAGAATAAGGCGGGAATAAAGTGGCAGATCAGTTTGCCTTTTTATTCCGATCCATTCGTTGAACAGGATTTTATGGATCGAAATGAATCCTATGATTTTTTTTCTATCCTTGGCAGTTCTTCCCTCAAGACAATAGATGAACGCAGTTCTTTTTCACAAAAAGCAAGCCTTTCGTGGTCGTGGAATCCTTTTATTGAGAAAAATAGTTTTGCTTTTACGCTCTCCAATCTATCGTCATCTTTCAATTGGAAAAGAAAATATGCTTCAACAGCCGGTATGAATCCTACAGAGAAGCGCCTCAATGCGGTAGATCCGCAAAGATACTTCTTTTATCCCGATAGTGCGCGCATTATTGATACAGCTTTCTCTATGTCTGGTACTATTCTGCAGAGCAAAAACATGTCGCTGAAATGGACTAATACGAATTCCAGTTTTTTGGAAGATCGATTCTATAATGCCAAATGGCAGAAACCTCAAGATATCGACTTTGAAAGCTGGTATTGGTTATACGGTGGCCGCAGCAACACTAAGCTGAGCTCTACCTATTCGATAGATAGCGTTGGATTGACCTTTCAGAGTTCGACCGGTATATTAGGGCAGCTGCAATATAGACCCTACCTCTACGATGAACGCGTAAATGCCACAACTGTGCATCCTTTTCTAATTGCGGACTACAGTTACAATACGGCTAACTGGAACACCGGGACCAAGTTGTCATGGGAACCGTTCATCAAATCCGATACCTTTTCTGCCTCAAAAGTCTCTTATTCTATCCAAGGGAAGGTAGCCAAATTGGCCTACGAAGGCCTCGATGGCAGCGGAGTAGATGCCTATCCTATTTATAAATTGTATTGGTTATCATGGGATCCAAATATGATATCTGATCATTCTATACTTGCGGAGCTGGCCGCAAAGCTTGGGTCCACGACCGAACGCTTGAGTTTCAAGGCCACTCTACCGCCTATTCTCGAGAGCTACACTCTTTCGGGTTCATCGGCTCTTGGTTTTGCGACAGTGGGAGCCAGCTATGTCATTTCTCGCAAAAACTCACTGGAAGACCTAAAATCGACATCATTGATGGGTAACCTTGCTCTTAGGCCAATAAAAAAAATTGAGATATCTGCGAATGCTGCCTGGGATTTCGATACTCAAGCTCCCTTAAGCCTCAGTGCCAATCTGTCGGCTTGGTCATTCAACGCACGCTTTGTGGCACAAAAAGCAAACGGCTATGTTTTCAAAAACAGTTCATGGATTCAGGATGGGACTCAGTACTTCAGGCCTTCAACATTATCTCTATCTTGGAAACCCAAAATGCGTTACAGTTCACCGCTATTTTCTACTGAGATGATGAGCTGGTATGTCGAGGCAGATGGATTACTTACTCTCAATCAGAATCTAATTCAGTTTACGAATTCTACATTTGGAGCAAACCTTGGTCTTTCCATCAAGAATTCTGCTGGTTTATCTTTAGGTTTTACGCTGTCTTCTGTGAACTCTTCATTCTGGCGATATTATGCGTCTCTGTTTCCAAAATCAGATGATTTTGATCCCGAGGACTATTCTAAAAACCTCTTTGCTGACCTTTGGGATTCGGTGTCTATCTGGGATGCTAACAAGCTTAAAAATACTCTTTTTAAGTTGCAGGGTCTAAAGCTAGAGCTTTCATTGGATGCTCATGATTGGGTATTATCCGCAAATATACTGGCTGAACCAACGCTCGTAACGGCATCTTCGACTCAACCATTGCCACATTACGAGATGGAAGTGGCATTCAACCTTGCGGTTACGTGGAAGGATATCTCTGCAATAAAGAGTTCGATAAATTACTCAGAAGGTGCATTCAAGCAATGAATATAAGCCCTAGCCTTATTGGGAATTCGTCGAGCATAGAGGCTCAAGATCTAAGAGACCAACGGTCAAGAGAAAAGAAACAACAGCCAAAAGTGCGCATGAGATCTGAAGGCTGGAAAGAGCCTCCAGGTATTAGTATATTATTAAAGAATATGATACTTAGACAGGAGTGCGATTGAGTCCTTCACATATTGTGCTCGAAGATACCGAGGTATTTGCCGAGCTTTGTGGCGCTAACGATTACAATCTATCTGTTATTGGGAGCCTATTGGGGACTCATGTGCTAACAAGGGGCAATGAGCTTTTTGTGGATAGCGACGACCCGGGAATACTCAATCTTTTCTCACGCATTATCAGCGCAATTGGAGATTCGATAAAGGAAGGTGTACCGGCTACTCCGGAGCTCATTATTGCTCTGCATGCGGAGCTTACACCGGATGGAAGTCAATCCTTCAAAGCTACGATAGATAATGCTGATGAGGAAAATGAGAGCGTAATTTCCAGGTTTCTCGAAAACTGCATACAGATACCGAATGGTTTTGGTAAGGTATTTCCACGGTCTTCGGGACAGAGTCTTTATCTTAAAGGCATTGCGTCACACGACCTCATCTTTTCTATAGGGCCAGCAGGGACCGGCAAAACATATCTCGCCATGGCCTATGCGCTGCGGGAGCTCTTGACGCGATCGAAGAGAAAACTGATTTTAACGCGACCAGTAGTAGAGGCGGGAGAAAGCCTTGGTTATCTTCCGGGTGACCTCGAGCAGAAGATAAATCCCTATCTCCGCCCCCTCTACGATGCTATGGAAGCATTGGTCCCATACGAGACCATTAGGCGACTCGAAGAGAGCAGGGCAGTAGAAGTTGCACCACTTGCTTATATGCGTGGCAGAAGCCTCGCTAATTGCATAGTCATTCTGGACGAAGGTCAGAACACAACAAAAGAGCAAATGAAGATGTTCCTTACTCGGCTTGGAGAGCACACAAAAGCGATCGTTACAGGAGATATCACACAGATCGATCTCCCCAAGAAGACAGATTCAGGTCTTATTCATGCCATAACTCTCCTTGGAAATATCGATGAAGTATTCATAAGCAGGCTCGATGCTAGCGATGTGGTTCGAAGCTCTCTAGCCAGGAAAATTATAGAAGCCTATGAAAAAGAATAATCGAGAATCCTGGTTCTTTGAACTGAAAAAATCTCTTCGCTCGGTACAACCGCCCTTATGGTTCTTCTTTGTAGCAATTGCCATAGCGGCAATTGGTCTGATCCTGGTTGGACCATCATCGATTTCAAGTCGTAGCTCGCTTAAGGCAATAAAAGTAGGTGAGATTGCCGAGACCGATATTTATGCTGGCAAAGACACTATTTATATCGACAAAGAGGCGACACAGAGAAAGATACAGGCTGAGGAGAGATTGGTGCTTGCTGTCTTTGTGATGGATGACAAGATCACCGCATCTATTCGCGAAAAGGCTGAAGAATTCTCTTCATATTATTTGCAGCTTCTGGGTAGTGAGTCTGGAAGCATCGATGCATTATCGTTGATGCTTAGCAGCCGCTTTCCTGATCTATTGCAATCCGACAGATATAAGACTCATGTCAGCGCGGAGCTAAATGCTCAAACCTTTGTATATTTGAGCGATATTGTAGAGAGTCTCTTGAGCAAAGGCATTGTCTCCGTGCCTGAAGGTGTCTTCGATCGATTCAATCCGGATTATTATGAACTGGTAAGAATGTTGAACGGTAGGGAAGAGAGTGAAAAAATCGCCGTGAGAAACATGATTACACTTGCCAATCTTAATAATCGCCTGGAAGATGAAATGGATGCTAGACATATTCCCGAATCTCTAAAGCAATATGTGAGGCTTTTAGGGAAGGCGCTCTTAAGAGAAAACGCTTTTTTTGATCAAAACCTCTCGGACAAGAGGCTTGCTGCGGCGCGCGCTCGTGTGGAGCCAGTGACTCGCTTTGTAAGCAGGAATGAAATCCTGGTGCGAAAAGGAGAGCTCATCACACCAGAGGTCTATCAGCAGATAAAGACTATTCGTTCTTCTATCCTTGTTTCGGACATCGGTGTACTTCTTACAGGACTCGGGCTCCTTTTGATAGCGTCTTTGTTAGGCTTTATTCTGTCGAGAATGCCTGACTTATCCGATTTTCCTGTGGATCGCTCCTCACTTATATTCTTGTTGATTTCTTTTCTCATTCTTTTCTATTGGATTCTGGTAATTCAGAATTTATTGAACGGGAAAAGTCCTTCTCATGGAGCTCTTTTTGTCCCGGCGTCATTGTTTGCCGGTCTTGTTTCGTTGCTCTATGGAGCACGAACAGGCATTTTCTTTAGTCTGGTATCCTTCTTTCTTACAGGTGCCGCCACAAATCTCAATGCTCAATTTATGATCGGCATTCTGTTGGCTGGAATTTCTGCAACACTCATTATGCGCACAGCACACACTCGTATTATGCTTGCCAGGGCCGCTGTCTTGCAGGCTCTTGTTCAAGCGATTCTGGCAATTATACTGCTTTTGAATCAACAACCGAGTGCGGCCGAAGTCTTTCAGTCTATGGGTCTGGGGGCACTCAACGGATTCGCAGGTGGATCCTTTATCCTTTTGCTTTTACCTCTCTTTGAGCGCCTTCTTGATCGGTCAACGCAATTTAGACTCATGGAATTGGCGGATATAAACGCTCCCATTATGAAAGAGATGTTAATGAAGGCTCCCGGCACTTATGCTCACTCGATGAATGTGGCAAATCTCGCGGAAGCTGCTGCTAAGGACATAGGCGCAAATCCGCTTTTAGCGCGCATAGGAGCCTACTATCACGACATCGGAAAAATTGATCACCCGGAATATTTTGCGGAGAATCAACAAGGCATCAATCTGCATGATGATATCAATCCAACTCTCTCTGCAAGCATAATAAGACGCCATGTCAAGGATGGCATAGAGAGAGCTCGAGAAATTGGCCTGCCTAAGGAAGTCATCGAAATAATAGGGCAGCACCACGGCAACTCTGTAATGGAAGCAATTCTAGTCAAGGCAAAGAATAACGCGGCACAATTCGATTTGCAATCTTACAGCTATCAAGGCGAGCGGCCAAAAAGCAAAGAAGCAGGGATAGTCATGCTTGCCGATAGTATCGAGGCAGCCTCTCGCTCTCTCAAGAATCCAAGTGCGGCAAAGCTTGAAGATCTTATACATCAATTGATTATTAAGAAACTCACCAGTGGCCAGCTCTCTGATAGCGAGCTCACATTTAATGATATTGAGGTCGCAGAAAAGACCTTTTTGCGAATTCTCCAATCGCAGATGCATACGCGCCTGGAATATCCGGAGCAGAGAAAACAATGAACACAAACGAAGTATTTTATTCGATGATTGGAATTGATGAGCCCTCTTGGGCACAGAGATCCGCGGACTATGCACTTTCTGTCTTAGATGCGCTTGAAAAGAAAGACTGGCAGATCTCATTGACATTCTGCGATGATGATACAATACAAACTCTTAACAGAGACTATCGACATGCAGATTCGCCTACCGATGTGCTCTCTTTCGTTCTTGGTGAATACGAGCCTATCGAAGGCGGTGAGAGCATCTATCTCGCAGGCGACATCGTGATAAGCATTCCGGCTATTGAACGCAATGCCAAGGAATATGGGATTGGAGAAGATGAAGAGTTGCGCCGTCTCATTATTCATGGCATCCTGCACTTGTCCGGCATGAGTCACGAAGATGATTCGCCAGATCAGCCGATGCTAATTCTTCAAGAACAACTCCTAAAGACATTGGGAGGAAGCGTTATTATATGAATATTCTTTCACAACTCTTTGGTACACACATAAAGAACATTGAATCAAAGAAAGAGGTTGTCGAAGAGCAAAGAGAAATGATCGAAGGCGTTGAGCATCTTCCGGAGACAATTGTCAGAGATGTGATGGTTCCGCGGACCGATACAGTGTGCGTTGAAGATACCAGCCCTATCGATGAAATTCTTGAGACTTTTGTGGATTCCGGGCATTCGCGAATTCCCGTATACTCAGGCACTATTGATAATATAGTCGGTATCCTATATGCGAAAGATGTTCTGGCAGCACTTGTGAAGAAAAGGCCTCTGGAAGTGAAGAGTCTAATGCGCCTTCCCTATTTTGTACCGGAGACTAAGAGAATCGATACCCTTTTGAAGGAATTCAAACGCCGTCATGTGCACATAGCCATTGCAGTGGATGAATATGGAGGGACTGCTGGCATAATCAGTCTTGAAGACATAATAGAAGAGATAGTGGGAGAGATTCAGGATGAATTCGACGAAGAAGCGGAGCAGATTGTGCTTATCGGAAAGAACCGCTGGTCCTGCGATGCTCGCATTCATCTGGAAGATCTCAACGATGTTATCGGTGCCGAGCTACCTTATGAGGAATATGACAGTCTAGCTGGCTATGTTTTTGACCTTTTTGAGCGAATTCCTTCAAAGGGCGAGCAGGTTACGGTTGGCGATCTGCAATTTACCGTTGAAGAGATGGAAGGGCACAGACTGACAAAAATCTGCATTGAAAAGCTTGACATGAGCCAGGAGGACTCTCCTTCTATGCCTATGCATGTTTCATAAAATGAAACATAGCCCTAAATCCCAATTTTGCTTGCGGAAATCGATAACGGGGTATAGAATCATAATAGTGATCTTTTCCTCGCAGATCAATTAACAACAATCCCTAAAAGGAGGGAGAAATGAATTCCTACATAAAAGAAGTGCTGGATGGGCTTCACGCTCGATATCCATGGGAGAGCGAATTCTTGCAAGCTACTGAGGAAGTCCTCGAATCGATTACTCCCCTCATCGAAGCAGAGCCAAAATATCGCCAGCAAAAGATTCTTGAGCGGATCGTCGAACCCGAGCGAGTAGTGATATTCCGTGTGCCATGGGTAGATGACAAGGGCGAATATCATGTCAACCGAGGCTATCGCGTTCAGTTCAACTCCGCCATTGGGCCTTATAAGGGTGGTATTAGATTCCACCCCAAAGTCACTCTCTCCACTCTCAAGTTCCTTGGATTTGAGCAGGTATTCAAGAATTCGCTCACCGGTCTTCCTATGGGAGGAGGCAAGGGCGGTTCGGATTTCGATCCGAATGGCAAGAGCGACAATGAGATCATGCGCTTCTGCCAGAGCTTCATTACCGAACTATTCCGCTATATAGGCGCAGATACGGATGTGCCTGCGGGCGACATCGGAGTAGGTGCCCGTGAGGTTGGCTACATGTTTGGCCAATATAAGAGAATCGCGAATGAGTTCACGGGTGTCTTTACAGGCAAGGGCTTGACTTATGGAGGTTCGCTTGTCAGGCCGGAAGCCACTGGCTTCGGTGCGGTATATTTCGCTGAAGAAATGCTCAAGACCATGGGTGACACATTGGAAGGCAAGACGGTGGCCATATCTGGGTTTGGCAATGTTGCATGGGGCGCATGCATGAAAGCTAGCCAGCGCGGCGCTAAGGTGGTTACCATTTCCGGGCCGGATGGCTATATCTATGATCCGGATGGAGTAGGGACAAAAGAAAAGTGGAACTATCTCAACGAGATGCTCATAATAGACCGCAACAAGGTTGAGAGCTATGTCAGAAAATTCCCCAACGCCGTGTTCCACGAGGGCAAGAAACCGTGGGAGCAGAAGGTAGACCTAGCGATGCCTTGTGCTATTCAGAATGAAATGAGTGGCGAAGATGCAAGAATGCTAGTCGAAAATGGTGTCAAGGTCGTTGTCGAAGTCTCGAATATGGGTTGTAAGCCAGAAGCTTGGAAGTACTTCATAGAGAAGAAGATTCCTTTTGGCCCCGGCAAAGCGGCAAATGCGGGCGGTGTAGCGACAAGCGGGCTTGAAATGAGCCAGAATTCGATGCGTATGTCCTGGAGCGCCGAGGAAGTTGACCGACGATTGCACGAAATAATGACAAACATCCATAAGAGTTGTATTGAAACCGCTGCAAAATATGGCTTCGAGGGCAACTATGTAGTAGGCGCAAACATTGCCGGATTCAAGAAAGTTGCTGATGCTATGATTGCGCAAGGACTCGTGTAGTTGTAGAGGTTTTTGTATAGATTCTATGGGAACCAGGGTCGCGAAACCGGGGAAGGTTTGCGGTAGCATACAAGCCCCGGCATCGAAGAGTGCCCTTCAGCGCGCGATCGCTTGTGCCATTCTAGCACGAGGAATAAGCCATATAGAGGCAAGTCCTGTATGCAGCGATGCGCGCGCTGCAATTATCATTGCAAAAGAGCTGGGAGCAAAGGTTAAGGAAGAAAAAGGGATTCTCGAAATCGAAGGATCGCCCCTGTTTCATAAAGATGCCAAAGGCAAATTGGCCACTACATCGCAAAAAGTATGCTATCCAGGCCTGAAAAACAATGGATTTCAACCATGCTTACCCCTAGTCCTGCCATGTGGAGAATCAGGGCTTTGCATGAGAATGTTCTCTCCCATTGTTGCTCTGTTGGACAGAGAGGTAGAGCTTAGGGGAGAAGCATCTCTTTCTAGTCGACCTATGAATATGGTCGAGGATTCTCTAAAAAGCCTTGGCATCTCTTGTATATCGAGAGGCGGAGTTCAGCCTATACGAATCCAAGGTCCTCTTCATCCCTTGAAGAGCAGGATCGATGCTCTAGGGAGCTCTCAGTTCATTACCGGCCTTCTTATGGCTTTGCCTCTTTTGGATGGTGATTCAGAGCTAATTGTAGATAATCTTGTAAGCTCGGGATATCTCGATCTCACTATTGAAATATGTGCCGAATTTGGGGTCGAAATAAAAAGAAATGCGAATGGTGCCGGCTTTTGGATACCGGGGAATCAGATCTATAAGGCTACTGATTTGATTATTGAGGGCGATTGGAGTGCCGGTGCTTTCCTGGCTGTGGGCGCTGCAATAGCAGGAAGTGAAGAAGGCCTTGAGATCCATGGTTTGCATCAAGACTCAACACAGCCTGATCGCGCCATTGTGGATGTTCTAACTGAAGCGGGGGCTCAAGTGCAATTCAAAGGCTCGGATTGTATTGTAAGAGCAAGCGCCCTTGCTCCCTTTGATTTCGATGCAACAAATTGTCCGGACCTTTTTCCTCCCCTCGTAGCCATGGCAGCTGCCATTCAGGGCAGGTCCTGTATCAGAGGGACAAAGCGGCTTTTATCCAAAGAAAGCAATCGCTCAGTAGCATTGTGCAAGACATTTCGGAAGCTAGGTGTAGATGTAACATTGCAGAACGATGCGATGTACATAGTAGGTGGATCTATTCATGGAGCTACTGTTGAATCATATGGAGATCATCGTATTGCTATGGCAGCTTCCATCGCAGCTCTTGTAGCAAGTGGCGAAGTATCCATCGAAGGGGCAGAGTGTGTATCCAAGTCCTGGCCGGGCTTTTTTGATGATCTTTCTTCTATAGTGGTTTCTTGATTATCACTTCGCTAGTTTAAGGCTGAAGTGCCAAAAGAGCTTAGGAGTCCAATAAATATCGATTCGATCCATGTGAAGGGTTAGCGGCGATTCAGAGATTCTTGTCTATTGTTCTATATTAGCGCGCAGCTTATCAAGGAATTTCTTCATTTCATCATAATCTCGCTGTCGAATTATATGGGTCAGATAAGCTAATTTAGAGTTTATAAGCTCCAGTTGGCGTATGGTATAGGGATTGAACATAATCTCTGTCAAAAGACGATCATCTTCCGATAGCAAGCCCTTTGCAATCGCCAGGTGTCGTTTAAAGTTCGTTCCAGGCGCATCTTGCTTTTTCATGCAGGCTGCAAATACCATTGTAGAAGCAAAAGGAGTAGCAAGCGAATAGGCGACAGTCTTGTCATGTTCTTCAAAGCTATATTCAAAAATGCAAATTCTTAGGCTTGAATAGAATCGACGAAAGAAATCCGCGCCCTCCTTGCTTGATTCCGAAATAATGATTGCGCTTTCTTCATGAAGGTCTCTGATATTTGCAAGGGTTGGTCCGAACATGGGGTGGCTCGAAACAAAAGGATGTCTGCAATTTTCGTAGTATTCTCGAAAGCCTGTTTTTACGCTTGCTATATCGCTAATGATGCATTGAGAAGGCAAATATGGAAGAACTGCGTCAAAGGAATCAAGTGTCAAGCCAAGAGGTACACAGTTTATAAAGAGCTCGGGCTTGAAATCGGCAAACTCCTCTATGGCAAGCGCTCGGTGTACCTTGATAAAATACTTCATCTTCAAGAGATCGCTGTCATGAACCATGACTTCATTATTCCAACAGAGCTCCTCCGTGAGCCACGCGCCCATTCGGCCTGCGCCGAGTATTGCGATTCTCATGATTCTACCCTCATTTCATGATAGCATCCCAGGATTTTAAAATCTTCGGCAATCTCCGGAACTTTTTCCAGCGCCCGTTGCACCGGAGCTGAAGAGAGTGAACCCTCAAAGTCTATGAATATCGCATATTTTTCCGGCACATCGGGCACTGATTCTATTCGCGTTAGGTTTATATTTTCTTCAGCGAATACCTCGAGCACTGAGAATAGAGCACCGGCCTTGTTTCCAGCCGTAAAAACAGCGGAACACTTGTCGCCCTCAACCCCGTTTTCCTCTGTCGCGATAATAAAGAAGCGCGTTCGATTATGCGGAGAATCTTGAATATCCTCTTTGATTATTTCCAGGCCATAGAGATCTGCTGCAAATTTGCTTGCCACAACGGATACACCCTTGGGTCTTTCCTCCGCAAGGGCTTTTGCCGCGCCCGCCGTATCAAAAAAAGGCTCTGGGTCCAGATGGTTCCTTAGCAAAAAATTGCGGCATTGTGTTAAAGCTTGCGTATGAGATCGAGCTATTCTCAATTCACGATGATCGGCTCCGGGAATTGTGAGCAGACAGTGTCGAATTGGCAAGTCGATAGCTGCAACAATTTTTAAGCGTGTATATATAAGAATCGAATTTACCGGCCCTACAATGCCTCCAAGCGTATTCTCAACAGGAACGATGCCATAGTCGTAGATACCCTTCTCGACACCATCGAAGACATCCGAGAATTCACAACACGGAATGGTCGCCGCTGTTGGCATAAGCAATCGCAGGGCAACTTCCGAATACGCTCCGTGTTCGCCTTGAAACGCTACGGTCTTAAGGCCGGCATCCTGGAGGTGTCGGCATTCCGATATTATCTGCTCATAGAGATGAACCGAGAAATGCGGATCCAAGAGGCATTGACTCGAGCGGCGAACCTTTTCAAGGACAATCTGCTCGCGCACCGGATCCAGGGCTACTGCCTTGAAGTGCCTCGCAATAAGTGATTTTTCCATTCGCTCATTTAGGAGCGAGAGTATTTTGGCATCTATGCGATCGATGTCACTTCGAATATCATCGAGATTCATGATTTCCTCCATGGGATATTGGATATAAACGGAGCTTCTGCGCGTGCCACAAGAGCGAGATCGGCCAGAGCACAGGCCGTGGCTGCTTCCAAGACTACCGCGCCTCGAAGAGCGATGCAGGCATCATGCCGTCCATGAATTTCAAGATTAACCATCTCATCGCGAGAAAAATCAAGCGTGTTCTGCGTAGAGGCAATGGATGATGTTGGTTTTACCGCAACTCTTAACAAAATATCATTTCCATTGGTAATACCGCCATTGATACCGCCCGCTCCATTGCGTGCTGTTCTTCCATGCAAGTCTATGAATGGATCATTGTGCTGAGAGCCGCGCATTTTTGCAGCAGCAAATCCATCGCCAAATTCCACGCCACGTACGGCCGGCACTGCAAAAATATAATGGCTGATTATGCTCTCGGCAGTATCGAAAAAAGGCTCTCCCCATCCGGCCGGTACTCCGGATACTCTAATCTCCACAAGAGCGCCTATCGAATCTCCAGATTCTTTTGCTTGATAAACCGCTTTGTCTATATCTCTAGACCCACCGGCTTCGAGCAACCTTGTCCGAAAAACAATATCGGAAAAGCTGTTGAGGATTTTCTTTGCGACAACGGCCGCGGCGACAAGGCCAATGGATACACGCCCTGAGAAATGCCCAGATCCTCTTGGATCTTGCCATCCCTGGAATTTCATCATTGCGCTGAAATCAGCATGACCTGGTCGCGGAATATCTATAAATTGCTCATAGTCTGAGGATCGGATATTCTCATTTCGGAATGCGATATGAATAGGCGCGCCATTTGTATGACCGTCAAAGACTCCCGATAGAAGAATCGGCTTATCCGATTCCGTCCTTGTCGTTGTTCCTTCCGCCCCTGCCTTCCTTCGATTCAAATCTTCTGCAAAATCCTCTTCTGTTAGCGAAATACCGGCTGGGCAGCCATCGATTACAACTCCAACGGCTTTACCATGAGACTCACCATAGAGAGAAATACAGAATATTTTGCCTATCGTGTTCATGATTCCCCTTATTATCTCCAGAAATGCCTAAGCTCCCAAGAATTCCGCTATATATTGTAGTGCAACAGGCTCGATTCGGACATCGCCAATATTTCGTAGCAGTGCGAGATCGATGCTCTCTCCCCGCCTTTTTTTGTCAGCCCGTATAAGATCGTATATTGCCGCAGGACGAATATTACAGCCAGCAATCGCAGAAACTTCCGCAACATTCGCCGGCAGACCAATACTATGCAAAAGCGAATTTATGCGGGCAGCGATATCCGGATCCAGAGCGCCGCGAGATACCGCAAGATCGTTTGCCATACCAATCCCCGTTGCCACCGCAAATCCATGAGGAATCTCTGTAATAAGCTCAATTGCGTGCCCAAAAGTATGGCCATAATTCAAAGCATGCCTAAGATAGTTATCATAGGGATCGGCATCTACATACCGGATCTTGACCTGCTGAGATCGCTGAACGAGCTCCTCCCAAAGCTCGGCATTTATTTCGGTGAGCGATTCTTTCGAATTCGCAATTCCTTCTAGAAAGCGGAAATGCTCTTCACTATCGATGACAGCATGCTTAATAGCCTCTGCCATGCCCGATAACAAGTCTCTTGAAGGCAGGGTTTCCAGCCAGCCGACATCACAAAGAATCAGTCTAGGAATATGAAAGCTGCCAATAAGATTCTTTGTAGGACCTATATCGATGGCATTTTTCCCTCCGATAGATGCATCGATCATTGCAAGCAAGGTGGTCGGAACAAGCGCGATATCAATTCCTCGCATCCATAGATGAGCCGCAAGCCCAACCAGATCGCTTAGAGAACCACCCCCAATGGCCACAAGCACTGTATCTGGATTAGCATCCAAATCTATCATTTGGCGACAGACAGTCTCCAAAACCGAAAAATTTTTGCAGGCTTCGCCATCGGGGACTTTGATCCAGCAGAGCCCTTCTTTTGCATCTAGACTTGAACTAGACAGCATTTCTAATGCCTGTCCATAAAGAGCCTCGCTTGTAACAAAGATGGCTTTTTCTATAGGAATTAGCGAGAGCAACTCAGAGGTCTTTCCAAATCGTATTATGCTTTGATTTCTTTGCATTAGGTTTTTCCTAATCTACGGCTTCAGAGAAGGCATCGGTCAATGTGCCAACAGAATTCGACGCTTTTGTCCTATCATGTGAAGATGAAATACACTCTTCGGAAGCATACTCATCAGACGACTCATCAGACGCAACATTCGATTCATCCAAGAAGTGCTTGAGCCCTCGAAGCTTTTTCATCAGAGACTCAAACATTACAGTGGTGAGTTGCTGATCTTTATCGCTTAGCGCGGATTTAGGATCTATATGGACCTCAATTTCCAGCCCATCTACTCCTGCCGCTACCGCCGCCAGACTCATCGGCTCAATAAGGGATAGAATGCCCGTTCCATGGGAGGGATCGACGAAGATTGGCAAATGACTTTCTCGGTGAACAGCCGGAATCATAGATAAATCGAGTGTATTTCGCGTATAAGCCTCAAAAGTCCGAATTCCCCGCTCACATAGAATCACATTGGGATTGCCTTCTGCGAGTATGTATTCAGCGCAATTGAGCCATTCTTCCAAAGTGGAATACATGCCACGCTTAAGCAGGATTGGTTTTCCAGACTTGCCTACCTCCCGAAGAAGCGAAAAATTCTGCATATTTCGTGCACCAATTTGCAGTACATCAGCATACTCTCCAACCCAAGAGACATCGCGCGTGTCGACAACCTCAGTGACTATGGGCAGTCCCGTCTCACGGCGTGCTTTATCGAGGATCTTAAGGCCTTTTAATCCAAGACCCTGGAAGGCATATGGAGAAGTTCGAGGCTTGAAAGCTCCTCCGCGCAGCATCTTTGCTCCAGCATTTTTTACCGCAATAGCGGTTTCAATGGTCTGCTTCTCTGTTTCCACCGAGCATGGTCCAGCAATGACAACAAGGTCATCACCGACTTTTACGCCGCTTATATCGATGACCGTAGTCTTCTGCCCAGGATTGCGGGCTGCTAGTTTTATATTCTTGAACACGGCGATCTCCTTATATTCAATCCCTATCTATCGAAAAACCTCTGAGGGGTTTCGGCAATCATAGCTATGCATAGAAACAGGGTCAAGGTTTGCTAATCTTCATTTTAATGCAAAATATGAATAAAATTGAGCCATGTATTTCAATGAACTCGTTTCGACCTATGACAGTCAGCGGCGTGAGCGCAATATCTATCACGATCTAATGCGCGACCGCGTACGAGAAATTCTATTGGTAGGGAGCCTCTATGATTCTTTTGTTGTTGAATCTGATGGAGTGCTTACAGAGCAAATATATGGAGAATATTTCAAACTCAATCTGAATGCGGTTCCAAGAATCACCTGTGCTTATACCGAAGAATCCGCTATGGATCTTTTTAGAGATGGCAGGTTCGATTTGGTAGTCGTAATGGCAAGCACGGAATTTGATATGCCACTAAGACTTGCAGTCTCGATGAAGAGCTGTCTCTTATACACATCTGCGCTGCCGA
>ERZ1026814.663-NODE-663-length-17048-cov-5.202293_pt1 | contig 17048 bp, 19 predicted proteins | sample MGYA00520871_ERZ1026814 | MGnify/ENA primary metagenome ERZ1026814 (study PRJEB33270, sample SAMEA104284478) | anaerobic digester metagenome | biome: Anaerobic digester microbiome; feature: mesophilic sludge digester; material: Anaerobic digester biomass | place... | reverse complement strand
GCAGCGTCAGATGTGTATAAGAGACAGCTTCCTGCATGATGCCCAGGGCTTGTTCGAACCCCAGCTGGTGCGCCTGCTGGGAATGCACCTGAACGAGTACCTGTATTACTATTATTACGCCGGGAAGGCTGAGAAAGCCATCCGCACTGAGGGAAAGACCCGCGGCACGGAAATCCTGGAGCTCAACAACCGCCTGATGGATCAATTGGAGGAAATTGGCATCAGGCGCAACCCTGAACGGGCTCTCCGGACTTATTTTGGCTATGAAAAACGGCGCGGCGAAACCTACATGCATTATGCCCATGGAGGCACAAGCATCGAGGAAGCTGACCGCCGGCAATTGTTCGATGCTGATATTCCCTCCCAGGGGGGTGAAGGTTATGCCGGTGTGGCTCTTTCCGTCATCGAGGCGTTGGAGAAAAATCGACCTCTGGTCACCGCATTGAATGTCCCCAATGGCGACTCCATTCAAGGCATGGCGGCGGAGGATGTTGTTGAAACAAGCTGCCTGGTGGATGGATCGGGAGTCCATCCCCAACCCATCGGCAGAGTCCCCATGCATCAGCTTGGTCTGATGCAATCCATAAAAAAATATGAACACCTCACCATTGAAGCCATCAGGCAGCACTCGCGGAATTTGGCGGTGGAAGCCCTGATGACACACCCGCTGATATTGTCCTATTCACACGCCAGGCTGCTGGTGGATGCCTGCCTGGAAACCCACCGGGATACGATTGGCGAATGGAGTGGATGACCAGACTCCGCCTCCTTTTCTACCATCACAAGTCGCTGGCACCCATCCCACCGAAAATGGATATAATAAATGATGGTTCTTTAATGCTGGCTGGTCTGGAAACATTTCCTCAAGGGAATTGATTTATAAATGTATGCGGTTATAAATCCGCCGAAGGTTGTGAGATGCATGAAGCTGACAGATTCAACACAGCCTTTTTTATTCAGCCCCCGTGTATTCTAACACCTTAATAAAAAGGAGCGACATCATGAGTGTGATCGAAGTTGCAAACCTGACCAAGTTTTACGGGGAGTCGCGGGGCATCATTGATGTCTCATTCAAGGTGGAGGAAGGTGAAATTTTCGGTTTCATTGGACCGAATGGCGCCGGGAAATCCACCACCATCCGCCTGCTGTTGTCCCTGATCCATCCCACCAGCGGAACTGGCAGGGTTTTCGGCATGGATGTGACCACCCATGGTCCGGTCATCCGCCGGGATATCGGCTACCTGCCCTCCGAGGTCTATTATTATGAGGGCATGAAGGTCATTGACCTGCTTAAGTATTCCGCCAGCTTTTATGATCATGATTGCACCCAGCGCCTGCATGAGCTTTCTGATTTAATGGAGCTGGAGCTTAACCGCCGCATCAGCGACCTCTCGTATGGCAACAAGAAAAAGGTTGGCATTGTGCAGGGTTTGCTGCACAGCCCCAAGCTGCTCTTCCTTGATGAACCCACCGCCGGTCTCGACCCCCTCATGCAGCGCAAATTTTTCAACCTGATCCGCGAGGAGAACGCCCGCGGGGTGACCGTTTTCTTTTCCTCGCATATTCTGGGCGAGGTGCAGCGTTTATGCACCCGGGTGGGTATTATTCGGGAGGGCAAAATCGCTGAAATCTCAGATATTCGCACCTTACAGCAAAACAACTATAAGAAGGTGCGCGTAACCGCAGACGGCTTGATTCCTGCCACCTTTGATCTGCCCGGGGTGACCAACATCCAAACTGAGGATGGGACCCTGCATTTCTTCTTCAAGGGTGATATCAATTCCGTTCTGCAGAAAATCAGCAGCCTGCAGGTCACTGATGTATCCATCGAAGAACCGACACTGGAAGAAATATTCATGCATTATTACGAATAGGCATCAGCCATGAATAAAAACATCTACAGACATGAGTTTCGTTCCCGGATCAGATCGGTGATCAGCTGGTCGCTGGCGGTAATCTCAATGATCATGGTCTTCTTCTCCCTCTTTCCAGCATTTTCCGGTGAGGCTGCCATGGTTAACCAAATGATGGAAAATTTTCCTCCGGAGTTTCGATCCGCCTTTGGCTTGAATACCTTGGATCTGTCATCAGCATTGGGATTTTTTGGTTTCATCCTCATCTTCGTCCAGCTTTGCCTGGCAATCCAGGCAGGGAATTATGGTTTTGGATTGGTTTCCATCGAAGAGAGTGAATTAACCGCGGATTTCCTGCTGAGTAAACCGGTCAGCCGCGACCAGGTGATGAACAGCAAACTGCTTGCCGTGTTGACCAGCTAGATCATCACCAACATGGTCGTTTGGGTGAGCGGCTTTACAGCCATGCAGCTTTTTCATGGTGAACATGAATACGATGCGGGCAGGCTGACTCTCCTGCTGTCGGGTGTCCTGATCTTCCAGCTCTTTTTCTTGAGCGTCGGACTGATCGTCTCCCTGGTGGTCAGGCGGATCCGCAATGTCACCCCGTATGGACTTGGTCTGGGTTTCGGCATGTATGTTTTGAGCGCCTTCAGCGGTTTGTTTGCGGATGTGAAACTGGAATATCTCACACCCTTCAAGCATCTGGACCCGGCATATATCATTCAACATGGCACCTTTGACACGCCGTTGGTGTTGCTTAACCTGGCTGTCAGCCTGGTTTCGCTGGTCGCCAGTTACTGGTTGTACATCCATCGTGACATTCCAGCGGTGTCTTAAGGAGGTGCATGGTGAACATCTTTCTGCGTGAATTAAAAGCTGGCGCCAAATCGCTGGTGATCTGGTGCGTCATCCTCACGTTATTGATCTTTATCGCTACCGCGAAATTCTCCGCTTTTTATAACAATCCTGAAATGATGTCCATGCTGGACGCCCTGCCACCGGCTTTTTTGGATGCTTTTAGTATTCGTGCCTTCAACCTGACCACCTTGAGTGGATTTTATGGCGTTATGTTCATTTACTTCAGCCTGATGGGCGCCATTGCAGCTGCCATGTGGGGCAGCGACATGATCTCCAAGGAGGAGCGTGATAAAACGGTTGAGTTTTCACTGGTACTGCCGGTGTCGCGCAGCCGGGTTATTACCGCCAAAGCATTATCCGCCTTTGTCAACTGTGTTGCTTTTGTGTTGATTACCTGGGTGGTATCCATCCTGAATGTCCGCCAATACACGCCTGACAAAGCTTTCTATGACTTTCTGGCACTTCAGATGCGGGCGATGTTTGTGATTGAAATGATCTTCCTTGCCTTCGGTTTGCTGCTGGGATGCGCCATGCAGAATTACAAACGTTCCGGCTCAACCGCTGTTGCAGTCATCCTGGGAACGTACTTTTTATCCGTCCTCTCCAGTATGAAGGAAAACCTGGATTTTCTAAAATATTTCACCCCCTTTAAATATTTTGACGCCCTCGAATTATTCCAGAACGGCAGGATGGATGCCACCTTCCTGATGATCTCGATCGCCATCATCATTGTCTGTGTGACGGCTGCATACTGGCGTTACAACAAGCGCGATTTGTACATTTAACTTGTCCCGGGTCATGGATTAATATTCCTCCGGCACCCGGTTGAAACCTGCCGGTGTGCCAATCAACCGGCATCCTTGTGCTGCATATTTCGGATAAATCAGAGACAAACGACTCCCTTCTCCACAGGTTTTTCACTGCCTGTATCAATAAAAATCAGATGCCTGCACGGTGGGAATTAACCCAGCCGGATTTCATATTGAATAATCAGGGAATCAACATGGACGACAACCTCACAGGAAAAAACTACATCGTCACCGGCGCCACCTCGGGTATCGGTCTGGCAATCACCGAAATCCTCGTCCAGCAAGGCGCCTTTGTCATCGGGATTGGACGCTCACAGGATCGCTGCCAGCAGGCGGAGGAGCATCTGTATAACCTGAGGTCGGATGCATCCGTCAGATATCTGGTTGCAGATCTGAGCCTGCAGAGCAATATCCGGAAGCTGGTCATTGATATTCATAATGTTCTGACCCTGCAGGGAAAAATATATCTGGATGGATTGATCAACAACGCTGCCACTGTGCCCTTTCAGTTGAAACTAACCTCCGAGGGTGTGGAGATGCAGTGGGCAGTCAATCACCTGGTTCCCTTTTTGCTGACCAACCTCCTGCTGCCCTTGTTGAAACGAGCTCCCACCGCACGGGTGGTGACGGTCAGTTCCGGTACTCATCGTCATGGGAGAATTTTCTGGCGCGATCCACAACTCCGGCATTGTTATTTCTCCCTGCTGGCTTACGCCAATACCAAGCTCGCCAATATCCTGTTTACAGTGGAACTTAACCACCGTCTGGGAGCTGATTCAACCGTACGGGCATATGCAGCCAACCCCGGGCTTGTACGGACCGATATCGGGATGAAGGGCAATCCCGGTATTGCCCGGCTGGTTTGGGGATTGCGGCGCAGAAAGGGTATCATGCCGCATGAATCCGCCCTGGGCATTGTATATTTACTGACCGAACCTTCCATCCAGGATTCCAATGAGGTTTACTGGAAACATGGACATCCGCTTAAACCCTTCCCCCGGGCGCTGGATGGGGATTCCGCCCGCCGGCTGTGGGAACTCTCCGAGCATCTTTGCGGCTTGGATGTCAAGCCATAACATCCTGGTTTATGCTGATTGCCTGGAACCGCCCAATGTAAATAAATCAGGAAGGAAAAAACCAAGCGCAGCTGTTAACATGGAGATGAAGAAAAAAGGGTTTCCGGGTTCGGGCGGATGATAAAAAAGAATGGCAATCAGAAGCGGGACAAAGGCACCTGTCAATGCGCCAATGATTCGGTTCAGGTATTTTTGCCTGATCTTCAACCAGCCCAGGGCAATGGATATCCAGCCTACCAGGGAAGCGCCTGCAGCATAACACAGCCCCAGGATGATGATGAAAAACACAGGTTTGGAAAAAACAAATTGATCCGTGGATGGAAAGATGATGGAGAAGATGAGGTTCACAACCTGCGTCATGATGATCTGCAGCAGCAAAATTCCCAACCACTTTAAAACTATGAATAATTTTCCAGTGTTGTTCATACATTGCCTCCCGGGGAACCAATCCCTCCTCGTAGACGGTTTTTGGCATTGATATTCCCTTTGCCAGTTTGTAGAAGCACCATCTCCAGTCCAATTGCGGCTATTGCGACGGTCAGATAGAGCCATATCCCCCACAATGCTGGATTGGATATCCAATCACGATCCGGGTAAAACAGGGGGATGGAAATCAAAGCACATCCCCATAAAACCAGATTGAGCAGTTGTAAACCCCTTGAATTTTTATATACCAGGCGCAGGGTTAATAACCCGGGCAGCCAGACAAGATTCAAAGAGGAAATCATCAGGAATTCCCTCAGCCATTCATTAAGCGGTCTGGCATTTGAGAGGACCGATTTCACCTCCCAGGTGACCCCAGCCCAGTAATACAAAAGATGGATTCCAGCAACTGGTGATCCACAAAAATCCCCCTCAAGCCGGACAGAAGGGGATTGACATTCATATTGTGCCGGCATCACAATCCGTTCATAGAACCAGGGACCAAACATGGCAATAACCAGTATGATCAGAATCAGCACCCGCCATAGCTTTTTATTTTTTACGAACCAGATCATCTTTTTACTGTCCTTATTCCCAACGGAACATCTTTACCGCGATAAAAACCCCGACCAGCATGATGCCCCCCAAAATGGCAACATCCTGAACATGCTGACTCCAGGGCTCCCCCACCCATAAACCCCGCAATAAATTCACCACGTATGTTAGTGGTAAATAATTGGAAATTTTCCTGACGGTTTCCGGCAGGAGTTCCTGTGGAATGCCAGCTCCCGATAGAAACAACATTGGATACAGGATCACCATGCTGACAATTTGGGTGGTGCGCGCTGTAGGCAGCAATGCCGCCAGGATAAAACCGATGCCATAAAAACTCATGCAGCACAGTAAAAAACCCAAAAATACACTGATAATGTTCCCTTCAAATTTCAAATCATAAACCAGCCTGCCGGCAATTACCAATAAAACCATCCCCAAGGTAGTCATGAATAATAGAACAATCACCTGTGCCAGTAAAATCACCAGCGGGCTGATGGGTGTGGTTTGCAACCGGCGCAATATGCCGCGCTCACGGTAGGTGGAAATGGTGATGGTCAAACCTATCAATCCCGTCGTGGCGATAATCATCGCCGTATACGCCGGCACTGAAATATCAACCGTCCCCCGACCATTAAAGAGAGGCTGGGGTTCATTTCCATAAATCGAACCAAAAAGAAACAACAAGATCAGGGGAAATGCCAGTGTAAAAAATGTGCCAAAGGGTTCCCTTAAAAATAGTTTGCTCTCCATCCAGGTCATTTTCAGAAGGCTTTTCATGCCGCACCTTAATCCCTCATCTGCCGTCCTGTTAAGTTTAAAAAGACATCCTCCAAATTGGGTTGTTCGGTGCGCAAATCATAAAATCGAACCTTGTGCTTAACCAAAAGGTTGACAACCTCACTCACCAAAGGAGTTTCCCGGTTTCTGCTGCTGAGGATAATCCGACCTTCATCCCTCCTTATTTGGCAGACATCCCGGAGAGCTGTTTCAAATGCCGAAGGGAGCTCACCTTCGACGGAAAAAATCACCCTCTGCTCCTCCCCCAGATCGCGGGTCAATTCCTGGGGTGTATCCATGGCTACAATTTTCCCATGGTCAAGAATGGCTACCCGGTCACATAACCGTTCCGCCTCCTCCATGTAGTGGGTGGTCAGCAGGATGGTTTTCCCCTGGGTTTGCACATCCCGCACCAGATTCCAAATGGCATGGCGCGCCTGGGGATCCAGTCCCGTGGTCAATTCATCCAGAAATAGCAATTGGGGGTTGGGAAGGAGAGCCAGCGCAATGAACAACCGTTGTTTTTGCCCGCCGGAGAGTTTGGCATAAGGCGTGTTTCGTTTCTCCCCCAGACCCAACCGTTTGATTAATTTCTCCCAATCAACCGGAGTGGGATAAAAAGAACTGTACAGATCCAATGCTTCCCAGACCTTCATCCTGTCTGGAATATTGGAGGACTGGAGCTGCATGCCGGAATTTACTTTTAGGAATTTACCATCCTGCTGCGGGTCCACACCCAGGACACGGATGGTTCCACCATCCGGCTTGCGCAAACCCTCCAGGCACTCGATGGTGGTGGTTTTGCCGGCTCCATTGGGACCAACAACACCAAATATTTCCCCTTCATAAACTTCAAATGAGATGCCATCCACAGCGATGGTTTTTCCATATGACTTTCGCAACCCCTCCACGACAACAATTGGATTCATGCCACCTCCTCCTTGCAAAACCGAATCCAATTCATATTGATTGCTCCCCAAATTCATTGTATTGCAAACGGTATTTTAAAACAATATGCGATCATCTTTCAATTTTAAACAATTTACAAAAACCATACGAACCATGATCCTCTCAAAAGTCCAGCAGTAGAGTACACCCCGACATTTGACTCCCAGCTCTGCCCGGCAATTAACAAAAGACCTGGGATATATGAAACCAGTCTAGGCAATCAAGCCCAGTTCTTTTGCCCTACGAACCGCCCTGCTGCGCCCGTGAACATCCAGCTTGCCATAGATATTTTTAATATGCGTGCGTACTGTATTGGCAGAAACAACCAATAAATCAGCGATTTCCGGCGTGGAAAGGGGTCCATCCAAATATCTTAATATTTCCAGTTCCCGTTCACTTAAGGGCTCCACTAATTTTTCATCAGAAATAATCTGCCGGGGTTTTCGCCGGGTCTCACAAACGTCCAGGATCCTGTGGATAAAATCCTTTGAAATGGATTTGGATAGTGCCAGTCGCATTAATTTTTCCATCCCGATGCCTTCCCGGACAAAGGAAGCCATCATATTCTCGGGTTCCGCAACCTCGAGTACCTTTTTAATTTCTGCCAACGCCCTGGCTTCATCCTTCTGGAGGAAATATATGAGAGCGAGCAGTGCCCTGAGCCGGATCGAATTGATTGTCGGAGTTTTTCCCTCCCGGGATAATACCTGGTGGATCAACGCATGCGCTTCATCCAGACGGTTCTGTTTGATCAATAATCGCGCCTTCAACCAGACCGGTGTAGCCTCACCCATATCATTCGCCAGATGCTCAGCCTGCGCCATATCATCAACGTCCAGGGAAATCCGCATCTCCACCAGATCCACCGAATAAATAAACCAGGGGGAGACCCACCGGGACACCTCCCGCGCCCTCTTGAGTGCCAGGAATGCTCCTGCAGGATTGTTATTCAACATCAAGACATCTGCGAAATTAATCAAGCAGAGGACGATGGTATCCGTCTGCCCCCACACCTCAGCCATCGACACACTTTTCCTTCCAAACTGGAAGGACTGTTCCATTTCACCCCATTCCTCCAGTATTCGTGCCATGAAAGTATATGCACTGGCAGCAGCCGGTAATGGCTCACCCAGTCGTTTCCCGGCAATTTCAGCCAGTTGAATGGCTTCAAGACATAGTTCACGGGCTTGCCGGAACCGGCAAATACCCAACAGGGCATATGCCAGGGCCGTTACAGCAGGCATGATCACGTGGGATTGCCCTGCCTGCCGTGCCAGGGAGAGTGCCCGCTCCAGCACCTCAACTGCCTGGAGATACTCCTCCATTTCAGACAGGGTATTACCCAGGGTGGTCAAATTTAATGAACGGACAGCAATTTCCCGGGATGGCAGGATTTGATCTGCCTGCCTGGCATACATCACCGCCTCATCGGTTTCACCCAGTGCCCAGGCGGCGTAACCGCGCACCGCTGCCAGATGTCCATTCATGAAACCCTGTTCTTCTTGATTTAAACATTCCAAACCCTGTTCAACCTGTGCCAATTCCATCCGGGCACGTTCCATTTGTCCGGTATACACCAGCCCCCAGGCATGTGCGATCCTCAACCCCAGGGACGACGGCTTATCTTTAAGCATGGAATCCATTTCCGTCAAAATGGGAACCAGTTCAGAATGATCAATCAGCGCCAGGGGATTCGTCGAGACAAGATTAGCTGCCAGATCCATGTCGTTTGCCGCCAGGGCATGATGCAGTGCTTCCGGTAAAATCCCTTGATCCTCATACCAGTTGGATGCCCTGAAATGTAATTCCTGTACAACCCCGGGATGCACTTGATTCAGCACCAATTTCAACAGGTCGGAAAATAAATGGTGATAACGATACCAGTTGCGCTCATCATCCAGGGGAATCAGAAAGAGATTGGCTTTCTCCAAATAATTTAATATTTCTTGCGATTTTCCCCCGGCATCCATCACTTCATCACACAACGGTGCTGACAGCTGTTCCAGGATTGAGGTTTTCAGTAAAAATTCCCGCACATCCTCCGGCTGGCGGTCAAGCACCTGTTCAAACAGGTAATCAAACACAAACCGGTGGCTTCCAGCAAAGGCAGTGATAAACCCGGATGGATCATCCCTTCCACGCAAGGATATCGCGGCCAGTTGCAGACCGGCAATCCATCCCTCCGTTCTATCATTGAGGGCGATGATGTCGTCTTCCGTCAATGAAACATCGGCTGCCTTCTTGAGAAACAAATCGGCTTCCTGGTTCGAGAAACGGAGATGTTCCATCCGCAGCTCCAGCATCTGCCCGGAGACACGATAACGTGCCAGTTCCAGGGGCGGATCAGACCTGGTCAGGAGAATGATATGCAACCAGGCGGGTGCATGCGCCAGAATTGCTTCCACGACAGAATGCACATCCCGATTTTGAATCAGGTGGTAATCATCCAGAATCAGTAAAATATTTTTTTTGTACTTTTCCAGGTCTTGAATAAAACCTGACAATAAATGATCCGTCCCCCCATGGCTATCCAATCTGGATTGCGGATCGTCTGTCTCGATGCTGATGCCCCCTTCTTCAAGAGAGGCAATCATGTACTGGAGAAAACGCCGGGGGTCATTGTCCGCGCTGTCCAATGAAAGCCACCCATATGCAATTCCCCGTTTACGGATCGCCTGCATCCAGCCGCTGACCAGGGTTGTCTTTCCGGATCCTGCCTGGGCGGAAACCAGGGTCAATTTGTAATCGAGCGCTCCATCCAGCCTGTTCAAGAGCTGCTGCCGCGGTACATAGCCGGCAGGGATTGGAGGAGGCGTCAGCTTGGTGGGCAGGAGGACTTTCACAAATAAATTATATCCATCCTGGTGCCAGTTGGTGCCTGTTAATTTTCAGGAGTTTTCCGCACAGGATTAACTGAAATCAAGCTCAAACCAAGGTCGCGTATTTGTAATAGAATGCCAAATAATTCCGCCTGATCACGAACCACACCCATGATCAGAGTCGATTCGCGTCCGTAAATCAGAGTAAAAGGCGCAAAATAATTCTCCCATTTATTATCCAGGACATCCCGAATCTTGATTTCATATTGAATTGGACGAGCCACATTTTGCCTCACAGGATTGAAGGTAAATTCCATATCAAGAACAGGGTTCATTCAGACCTCAATCAGGATATGCACCGGTCATGTCAAGCGGCAGGGTGATGACAAATGAACACTTTTCATTTCCTCGAAGGAGCGTTTCAACATGATGTATTCTCACCACCTGACCGAGAATCCCCTCCCATAGCCGACGGTACCAGCCTGCTCCGCAAAAACAAAAGGTCGGGGAGAGCTGGCTGGGGATTTCCTCCAGGAACGGGTGAACAAATGAGCAGTGGCAGTAAGCTTTGCGCCTTTCCGCCGTGGTCGCTCCATTGACATATCCCTCGGGGTCATAAGGATTTTTGCGCATGTGAATTTCATTCCCCACCCGGATCGGTTTTTCGTACCAGAAATCATCCGCACGCATATCCTTCAATACCCCATCCACCCCATCATTTTGATAAATCACTCGGAGATGGTCAATCCGCTCCTGTGGAAAGACATGGGCACAATGGGAAACCGCCCGGCATTTTTTCTCATCATCATTTGTCAATGAATCCAGGCGATCCATAGCCCCCCTGATCCAGTCCACATATTCTTGAAAAGTGGTTGCAGGCGTAATGCCATCCGCCCCCTGCATGACTGTCTGCCGGGCTTCCCTTCCCAAAACATGTTCCACCCCCTCCCCCAGCAGGCAATCCCATTCATGAAGAATTACCTGCACCTCTGTGACATTCTGATCCGGTTCATCCGGATGAATTTCACGGTAAATCTCGCGCCGGATCAGGGATGTGGTCCAGGCATGTTGATCCAGGTACTCATATATTTTCAATACTGAATTGCGAATACTCTGGTGTGAGCCGATATGGACATGGACCAACGCTGGGGCTGAATCCAGCAGGCGGGAATGGATCTCGTCTGTTTCAACCGGATGACTGACCGGAAAAGCTGCCTCCACCAGGATGCCATCCCTGACCGCCCCGCTGTATAGAATAATCATGGGATCATCGCAGATGAAGTCCCTGCATTCCTGGCGAAGGTGGTCAAGGATGGGCAAAATTTGATCGCGGTTCTCCACGCGGGTTTTTATGCCCGCGATTAATACCGGTTCCAGCCTCTTGTAGATGATCGGGTTGTCCGGGGTCATGAAATCTCACCGCAGAAGATGAGGCGGGTGATTCCGCCTGCTCCTGTCAGAACAAGGCTGGTGAATGCCAGCAACAGAGTGGCAGGCAGAAAACCAATGATCATCAGGAAGGGGACACTGATTCCAACAACCATCAGTCCCCCGGAAATGACCATACACCACCTGGGTTTATGTTTTCCCAACTCTTCCACACGTTGGTTGTAGTTGACCCTCAAAATGGGTCTGGTAAGGGTATGAGATCGAACAGCCATTGTTGCCTCCAAAACTCGCTTGGATTACACATATAAAATACATGATTCCGAATCAAAAATAATCACCTAATTTTGGTGATTCGTTTACGATATCCATTTGATATTGTTTATTTACCAATGGAACAATTCCAGAATATTCAACGTCTTTTTTGTGAAATACAAGCTCCATTTGCACAGATTACAGGCGAAAGGGAGAGTTTTCCCCCAGTGCAATCAGAAGGAGGTGGCTGTATGTACCGCAAATTTATTCTTTCAATCCTTGTTTTGATGGGTATGACTGCCCTGGCAGCCTGCACCCCGACCCCGGTTGATACCGCCCCCACGGATGCCAATATGCCCAACCCGGCATCCGTTTATTGCGAAGAAAACGGCGGCAGGCTGGAAATCCGCACCGATGACACTGGAGGGCAGGCGGGCATCTGCATCTTCGAGGATGGCAGCGAATGTGATGAATGGGCATTCTTCCGCGGTGAGTGCCATCCAGGCGACAGCATTCTCACTCCTGTACCTGGATCAGCTGAAGAAACCGTCATTCCAACAGAAGAAACAGCTCCCGACGGCTGCAAAGTATACCGGAATGAGGAACTCGGTTACAGCTTCCATTACCCTGCAGATGCCACCATCGTTGAGAATGATGATCCCACCCAGAGTTTCGCCATCCAGGGACCCCTGGTAAACAATGAATATTGGCCGGTCATTTACATTGCACATCCGCAGGACCGGGAGGAATACCAGATCCCGGAGGGCACCGATCTTCTCACCTGGTTGACAGACCACAACCTGATTGACAGTACAAGGGCTGAAGATGTGGAAATTGCCGGAACCACAGCAATCCATACACGCTTTGAATCTGAAAGCGGGCAATCATATAATTATGACCACTATCTCTTCGTCCATGACACTCAGTTGTATTCCATCACCATCCTGCATACCGGGAATAAGGAAGACTGGGAACTCTATAATCACTTTCTCTCCAGCTTCCAGTTTGAGTAACGAGTGAAAAAATCAGCAGGGTGTGGGAATGATGAGTCAATCCATTCATCACTCTGCTGATTCTCCACAACGGATCAGGAAAATCGTTATTTTCTACAGACTGGATGCAGATCGTTGCAGGGAATAATCAATAAATGCCCGGGCAAGCTCAATGTCTCCCGGATCTGCCGGCAGGCGGATTTTGCTTGAAGGATCAGGACGATCCTCCCAGGCACGCCGGATCAGGTCCGCCCAACGGGCATCCAGTGTTTCCAACGCCCAGTCAACCCCGGATTGTTTGGATTCCACCCTGCCGGTCGCCAGGGTTTGAAGCATGCGGCAGTAACTGATCACCACAAAAGGCTGCGCCCAGCGGTTGTTGAAAACATATTTTCCTGTCAATATTTCCTCCCCCCACTCGAACATCGTGTCACGCACCTCCCGGCATAAATCATCCACCGGGACTGGATCAATCAGCAGATGTGGGTCAGGTCCAGCCATGCTGATTCCATATTCCCGCACCACCCAGCGCATCACCAGTGTATTGTCAGGGTTGGAGGATTCCAATGTCCGGCTGTTATTGTCAATATACAACAATGGCGTCCGTTTGGGATCTTCTTTTCTTAATAAATTTTTGGGGAAATATGATCCCTCAAGGTGTTGTGCCCAGGGAATGGTCAAATCAAACGCCCGTTCGTGGAGCGCCTGCAGCCGTTGCTCATTGCTCCCCGTCACTGCCTGTTCCACTGCCACCAGAAAATCCACATCACTATGGATATCCCATCCACCATGGGCAAAGGATCCCTGCAGGTAAGCACCAATGAATTGACCCTGTAAAATAGCCTGTGCGCCGGTCACAAGCATATGAAGGACAAAATTAAGATCTTCAACGGGAGTGGGATGAAATAATTTCATGGCAGTCAGGCGTCTGGCTGGTTCAAGGTTTTCCAGTAAGTCCAAAAACAACCATCCCCAAGCCAATGATTTCTGGAAAGGCTCCCTCCGGCATAAACACCCAGCCATCTTTTGTCAGCAAAAAAAACCAACCTGGCACATCGCAATCATGATATTTATCGCCCACAGGTCTGCCATCAATGTATCTTTCGGCACAGACCACTGCGCTGGCAAAACCCACGTGCGGATTGCTGCCATTCAATGAGTTCGTCCCGGCGTTCAGGATTTCAATCCTGCTGATATTAATGTAATTTTGTTGTATTTGACTCAACAATCCCTCTTCAACAGTGCTGTAAATCCCTTCCCGTTTCGCCCTGTCCAACTGGAATGTTGTGTATCCCCACAACAACAGAAAGAGATCCAGAGGAATGACGATTGTCAGGACCAGAACTGCAAGCAAGGTTTTCCGGAAAATATTCATACATCACCTGGTCAGCTGCATAGGCTGGCGAATTACCGTTTTCCATTTCGCCGGATCCACCCTGCGGACATCACTCATATAAATTTCGTGATGTTTACCCACCAGCCTGCCATGTTCCCGAATGAATTGATGGACTTTCTCAATCGCGGGTCCTTCCTTGGAGAAGGGACCGATGTGCATGATCTGCGCACAAAGTCCTTCATGAAAAGTTACAAACCGGACGAGACCGAGGGCGGGAGGATTTTTCTTCCTCTTCACTTCAGCCATGGCGGATTCAACCATCTCCCGGGTGACAAAGGGGGGTTGCATGATCATGGCAGTCCATTTCCATTGGTTACGGTTCTCAATGAATTTGGTCATGTCATCCGTCCACCACAAACCCTCCAGGGTCATCACGCGATAATCAATCGCCAGGGCGCTCTGCTTGAGTGCGAATTTCAGGGTGTATGAAACCCCATAGAGGGCATTCATCGCTTCCATGTAGGATTGGGAGGTGTTGGGATCACCCATTCCATCCACCATCAGGAAGTTCATGGCAGGCACATCCACCATGTCCACCTCTTTGGATGAAGGCAGATAAAGATGTTTCAATTCCTTGTACAGATCTATCTTTTCCATATATCCTTCTTCTGTCATCAACCGGCTGATTTTAGAACCCGCAAGGCACGCAAGGTCACCCATTTGTTGGGTTGTCTTTTCCTGCCAAAACTCATCCAGGTTTTTCCTGTATAGTCATACTCCAGCAGCCAGTGCCCCTCATCATCCTGTTTTTCACGGATGATTTCAATCACCTCTGCCAGGCGTTCATCCCGGGCATATCCCAGTGCTGCCAGCGCTTCCGCAATTTGCAGGATATCAGTTACATAAAACACTGGAAAGCCAAACAACCACCATCCCCGGTTTGGTGAACCACCCTGCGGTGTGGGATATGCTGCCGTGGCAGGATTAATTCCCAGCAGAAAATCAATGCCCTGCTGGATGGCACGTTGTGTCAATGGCGTTTTCCACTCCTCCGGTAACATTCCGAATGCCATCATAATTTTCACAGCCCCCCAGGCGCAGGGCAGTTTATTGTTCGCTCCGCAGGCAAAGTTGGAGGCGCACTTATAGGCATAAAACCGCATTTCCGCTTTTTTATCCGTAATCGGAGCCATCCCTTCCCCGGTGACTGTGCGCGCTGTCCATTCATAAGCTTTTTTAAGTCTGGAATCTTCACAACCCAATGACATTAAAGACCACAGAAGGTTTCCCTGCAGGCAGTCAAAAGTGCCGGACGGTGCACCCGAGTAACTGAATTGCCCGCCAGGCGTCAGGGCATGGTCCATCAAGTAACCGCATGCCCGGGCTATCCGCTCATCCTCATGGATGGAAGCTCCCAGCTGGGCAAGCAAAACGATCGACCACACCGTGGAACGATACTTGGGACCGTAACCTGGTCCGGGTTTCTCCCACCAACCTTCCGGCTGCATTTGATCAAGCACTCCGGCGATGGGTCCTTCCTGGTGAGCCAGCTTGCGGGCTGAAGCCAGTTCTGCATCGTTTTTAGGCAAATCCATGAGATCGCGCAATGCCAGGTAGCGCACACCCGGCTGATCAGGTTCCAACAACCAGGCGGGGGACTCGCCTTTGAGTCCATCGGTCCAGGACATGTGACCACCTCCTGAAGAGTGATATAGTGAAGAAAAAATGGGATAATTTAATTTCTTGTTGATAAGAGTATAGCAAAATAATCCCCAATATTCCATCCCTCTTGATTACTTCAACCAAAACAATGAATCCCGGTCGTGAATCGACAATCAGGTTGTTGTCGAAATTGTGTACCGCATGATCACCTGTGTTTCGGATGCCTCCGCCACCCTTATGAAACCGGCAGCCTCAAAAACTGAAGCGATGCCCATAAAACCGGAATAACCCGTCAAATTTTTGCCCTCCAACTTGGGTGTGTGCATATCCAGTGGATATGCCTCCACGATCCTGGCGCCTTGTTCCATTGCATAACGAATGGCTCCGCGCAGCAGGGCTGTCATGAAGCCCTTTTTTCGATAGGGTTTCGCCACAAAAAAACATACAATCGACCATAAATCCACGTCGTCCATGCGTCTGAGTGTCCGTGAATTCTCCAGTGGATGAAAACCCGCCCGCGGCCCTATGGAACACCATCCCACGGGTTCCCCATCCGAGTATGCCAGAACTCCCGGCACCTCATTCCGCAGGGTCATATTCTTCAATATTTCCTTCCTGCCTTCGCCATCCAGGCTGTTAAATTCGGACCGTTTCAACCGCCAGAACATGCACCAGCAGCCCGAATAAGCTCCCCGGGGACCAAATAATTTTTCAAGATCATCCCAACGGTCGGCAGTTGCCGGGAAGACCTCAATATTGGAGGTTTCTTGATTCATATCTCATCCTTCATCTTTCCAAAACCAACAAGACAAACAGGTTACTCCAGCGGAATCGAAAAAACAGTTATTGTCTGCCATACAGATATATCCCAACGCCGCCAATTGTTTTACGGGGGATTTTCGCATCGCCTGGATGTCAGCCTCCGAACAAACAGTTATTCTTTTCATTAACTGGAGTCCATCAAACGGCGGGGAAATGGTTGTAAATTGATTATACAACCGGACGTTTTCCATGAATCCAGGCGGCTAAAATAGATGGATGCCCTGTCCATACTCCAATTATGACAGTGGACATTCTTTTCAAATGAGAAATTGATGGGATTTTCAATGCTGGACAATTATGATTAAATATTTGCCATTCATATATGATTTTCGCATCCACATATCAAGCTGGATATCCAAACCATCAATATTTCCCGAATGGCTTGATTTTCAATTCCATCGATCTGATTTTTAATTCAGAAGATATAAACCGATATAATATGTGGAAATTCTATTTCTCAGATAAATACTGATA
>ERZ1026814.641-NODE-641-length-17476-cov-7.061502_pt1 | contig 17476 bp, 16 predicted proteins | sample MGYA00520871_ERZ1026814 | MGnify/ENA primary metagenome ERZ1026814 (study PRJEB33270, sample SAMEA104284478) | anaerobic digester metagenome | biome: Anaerobic digester microbiome; feature: mesophilic sludge digester; material: Anaerobic digester biomass | place... | reverse complement strand
ATAATGGCATTACTAATTCTGCTATATCCATCATTCCAACAGTAAATTCTTGCTTATACTTCTTCAACCTAAAAGCTTGACTTTCTTCTACCTCCTTAAGAGCTCTTTCTGTTGCACCAGCTGCATTAGAAATCTCTTTATAGAACTTCTCATATCTTTCAGGATCAGTCATCACCGAAGCCATAGCTTTGAAAGCTCGGACACTTCCAGTTAAAGCAACTATCTGTTCTTCTGTTGCACCATTAAGGTCTCTTACCAATCCTGCCAAACCTTTAGCCTTAATAGCATTGGAGTTCATTTCTATACCTAACTCTTTAGCTATTTTCTTAGCTTCTGCAGATCCTCCTGAAGCAAAATTCATCATCAATCTATTAAGTGCAGTTATAGCTTCATTGGTCTTAATACCCTGATTGGTCATAGTAGCTAAAGCAGTTAGAACTTCTCTAATATCAATACCAAAGATAGCAGCTGTAGCAGCTGCAGTAGCAAAATCTTCTCCCAATTCACCTATGGTAAATCTTCCTACTTTAACTGCCTCAAAGAAAGCATCTGATAAGGTAGTTATACCATCCATAGAATAACCATAAGCATTGATGGAAGTTATCATTAAAGATACTGCTTCTTGCAAAGATGAAAGACCTGCAGTCGCCATCTTAGTAGAACCTTCTAAAATCTTAGTAGCAAATTCGGGATTGAAATTGGAAGATAGAATCTCATACATAGAAGAACCTAACTCTTCCATAGATAAACCATAAGTTTTGGCTAAGTCTATAATACTATCCTTAATGGCAGGTATGGATTGTTTTTCTATATCTGTCATAATGGATTTCATTCTTTGTAACTGTTCATTAAGGGTCATAGCTGCATTCTTAGCTTCCATAAAACCATTCTGAATGGCATACATTGCTTGATAGGAAAACATAGCAGTCCAAACGAAAGACATACGAGATACAATCTTATCCAGACTAAGATAGTGTCCTATAGTAGCCATTATATTTTCTTTATGAGCTGCACCTGTCTTAATTAAGAGATTACATCTGGTTAGAGTTAAATCATTTTGTTGTTTTTCCATTTGCAATTGATGTAACTGTAATGTCTCTTCATTTTGAGCCTGCATATATTGTTGCTTTTCTAATGCTATTTGTTGTCTTTCTTCTTCTGTTACAGCATTGGCTAACATCCTGTCATAACGCAATAAATCATTATGAACTTGGAGATATTTGGTTCTTTGTTCTCCTAATGCAGTTAATCTGGTCTCTATCTCTCTCTGCAAATTGGCATTATTGGTTAATAACTCTTCTTTCTTATTTAGGACAGCAGTTAAGTTAATTCTTTTGCCTGCATAAACCTGTCTTTGTTCATCTAACTCTACTATCTTTCTTTGAGTATCATACTCTAAATCAATATCTTTCTTAGCTATCTTCTCTTCTTCATTTAACTGCTTCTTAGCCTGTATTTGTTCTGCTGTCTGTTGCTTCTGTCTTTCTCGTTCTTCTTTATCTCTCTGTCTATTTTCTGCTTTTTGCTGTCTTTCTCGTTCTTTGGCTTCTTTATCATTTTGCCTTTTTATCTCTGCATCTTGTTTTAATGCCAATTTATCTTCTGCAGCTTTCTTCTTAGCTTCATCTTTATCTTGTTTAATACGAGCAGCTTCTTCTTGACGAGCTTTTCTCTCTTCTGCTTCTGCCTTTTTGTTTTCTGCTTTTATGTCCTTATTTACTGCTTTAATACTGTCTGCATTAACCTTAGTCAGATTCAGTTCTTTACTGAGTTTCTGTAACTTTTCAATATGAGCTTTATCATCTGCTTCATTAAGTCCCGTTATTTGTTTCTTAACTGCAGAAATTTGAGATTCCAAATCTTTTCTTTTCAGTAACAAGTTATTCAAAGCATCTGCTCTCTCTACTTCTCCCATCATAGCATAAGCAGGTTTAGCAGCTGTTACAGCTTTGGTATATTCTTCAGGTGCTAACTTCCGAGTAGCTTCTCCTACAGCCATAGTCTTAGATTTACCCAATTCGGAAGTTATTTTCTTAGACATACTCTTGAAATCAAGCATATATTGAGCAACTTGTTCTGCCTCTTCATCTGTTAAAAATAACTTCTCTTTAGCAGGATATTTTTCCGTTAACTTACCTAAGGCATCTAGCTGAGTTAATAAACCTTCCAGATTCTTACTGGTAAATGAATAATTTTTAATTCTATTCTTGAGTTCATCTAAGTATTGAGGAGTAAAGTTGGCAGGAACTTCATAAATTTTCTTACCTGCTTGCATAGCCTGAAATTCTGTTTCTGAAACAACATTCTGCTTTCTGCCTAATAATTCTCTGTATCTGATTATATCTTGCTGTTTGGTTACGCTTTCACCTGTGAACTTAATCTTTTCTTCAGGCGTCATAGAATAAACAGGACTTTTGGTAATGAAGTCTATTAAGTCCTTTTCTCTTTGTTCAATTGCTTCAGATACAGCTTTAGCAGAAGCTTTATTATTGATAAATAAAACATCCTTAAATAACTTGCCCAAATCATCTGCGTTAGCTGTTACATCTGCTTTAGCTTTAGCACTTTGGACATTCTTCATTACTCCACCAGCAGCTCTGGCATCTGCTTCCTGTTTGCTTAAAACTTTAACTGCTTGGCTATACTGAGTCTGTAGTTGTTTAAGATTGTTTAGTTTAACTGAAATTCTTTGCACATTAAGAGCATTATTTAAGATGTCTCCAGGTTCTTTAGATTGTGATAATTCAATTTTTGCCAATCTTAGTTGTTCTTTGGTTTTAGCAATTTCTTGTTTAGTAGCATAAATAACTTTATCTCTTGTTTCTTGAGACATATTTCTAAAGATACTATCTATAGATTCACCTATCATTCCCTTTATGCCTTTGAATTTGGCGAAGTTCTTATGCAAAGCATCTCGGAATAAATCACTGAAATTGGTTACTACATTGACTTGTTCCCTAATCTCAGGACTAATGAACTGACCTTCTAAATTGCCACCTTTAACAGTTTCTTTGGCACTTATAATAATACTTCTTAATCCTGCTAAAGTATGTTTTATTTCCTCATCTATTGTCTTATTCATTTCCATAGTCAGCTTTCTTTGCATAGCAGTAAGATTCTTAAGATTCATTTCAGGAGGAATACCAACAGCAGTTTGGGATACAGATTTATAATAACCTATAGCTTGAGGTTGTTTATTTATTGCATCTCTTAGTTCTTTTACTTGATTGAGTTCATCTAATAAATTGTTAACTTGCTTAATGGAATTGGCTATACCTGTTCCTGTAGTAACATCAAAATTGAATTTATTACTTTGTAAGCTACTTAAAATAGAAGCTACACCTGTAACTTCGGAAAGTTTATCAAAGTCAATAGATTTAATAGCACTGCCAATACCTCTGATTGCAGATGCTAATTCATTCTGTCCCTTGACTTTCCAAACAAGATTTACTTCATTAGTAGTTTTTGCCATTTTATCCTTCTTATACCTTAATCTCCAGCTTTTTAGCTAATCTGACTAACTTCTTCAGGTCTGTTACCTGATACTGACTTTGCACAGCAACAGAACTTATGTCTTTGATATTCTTAGTTCTAATCAGATAATTAAGAGACCTGAGGTCTCGGTCTGTTCTCTTCAGATTCTTATTCATAGATCTGATTAACCTGTCAACCTTAAACTTGAAGTTATCTTCTGTTTTTTCTATAATCTCAGCTTTCTCAACTTTTACTCTTTTTAGGACATAAGCCATATATTTATTGAATATCTCAGTAAAGATGGTAGTCTGATAGACAGTATTGCGTTTATTGTATTTGGCAAAACTGCCAAAAGGTGCTAACTTGCCTCTCTTTTTAAATCTTCTCTGCATTCTTATCCAAGTCAAATATGCAGCTGCATAAGGTTTCAATAACCAGTTCTTAGGCTCTTTATAACTTAATCCGTATTTGCGTCTTGATCTCCAACCTACTGCTACCATAGGTCTATACAAACCTGCTGCTTCTCTTCTCTTAAACCAACCATATAACTCATTAAGAGTAGGTAAATCATCTTTGGATCTGATACCCGCTACTGCAGTATCACCACTGGTATAGACACCAAAATCCATTGCTCTATTATAATAACCTTTATCTCTACCAGGTCTCTTATAATAAGACCATAACTCAAAATAGACAGCATAAGGATTTTGTTCAGTTATTTTAGTCATTTGTATCCGCATATATTTGGTAGATAAACCTGTTATCCATTTTTCTCTGGTTCTATAGACCTTTTCAATAATTGCCTTCATATCTGAGCTTTTGGATGATTTGAAGATTTCGCTATAGACATATAACTGAGTAGAAACATAAAAAACCACATTGGTAACTACAGTATCTTTGAATATTCTGCCTAACAAGAGATTGGCTACTTTATTGCCTTGCACCTTATTAGCTGCGTATCTAACCGTATCAAAGACCTGCATAACTTGATATAAAGCACTTCTAATTAGTCTATCTCGTTCGGATAAAGGGATTTCGTTACCTGCTCTACTGAAGTTGTTACCATATTTCTTATAATAATAAGTAGGATTGAGATAAGTGATATTCTCCAAATCTTTGGCTTCTTGCAAAGATCTGCTATCTCTATCCAGGTTATCAATATCTTGTAAGATATCATAAAGCATAGCAGAACCTATCCGAGAAGAGACAAACCTCGTCTTATCCTTAACCTTCTTTGTTACTTGGGTTGAGGCTTTCTTGATTATACTGGCTCTCAAGTAATTCATTTAATTCTCTCAATAAATCTGCTAAAGCAGTAGAATAATCTACATTCTTAGCTAACTCTATATAAGCATTTCTTCTCTTCAAATCCTTCAAATAAGAAGCACCTTTCAGAACATTCTCTCTCAAATCCTGACAGATAATCTCTTCTGCCAAGATAAGAGCTTCTCCTACATCTATGAGATTACAGTCTATGCCTTTAGCACATAATAAGATTAAGGTGTCTCTAAAGTGGTCTGCTTCTGTTCTTGGTCTGGGATAACCGAATTGTCTATCCCCAACATCTCTTCTCTCATCATCTGTGTAACCGCATTCTCCAGCGTGGAACTTACGCTCTTCAACTGATTGATTAAAACGCTTAATTCCGCTGGAATAAGAGCGAAAAAATCTAAGAGAACCTGTTCTGCTTCTTTTAAGTTATCATCCCAGGCTTTTGCTTCTCCTGAGATAGTCTTCAACAGATTATTAAAATCATCAGGTCTATCTGCCAGACCTACAATAATCATACTCACTACTCCCTGTGTATCATTTTCTTCAATAACGGGAATAGCCAATAGATTAAGAGATTCCAAAGCCTGCTTAATGGCTAAGATTTTATAAAGCGATACTGTCATTTTTTCTCCTTTTTATGCATAATCATAAACTGAAAGTGTTGCGTTAGCATTATTGACATTAACACATTCCAAAAAGAATATCTTAGTTCCGCATCTACAATATTGATTTAGATAAGTATATCCCTTTACAGTTTCATAATATAAATAACATCTGCAAATAAGATCTTTCTCGCCAACTATATTAGGAAAATAAAATTGCAAACTAGTTCCAGATGCATATGTAGAACTTCCTAAACATCTAATAATCCCACTGCTTTTGTATATATAATAAGTTCCTGTCTCAACAGCTTTTAGATAAATTAGTCTATAGGCTCCAGATAAAGCAGTTACTTGATTTGACCAAGTATTTTGATCTAAGCTTAATAATAAATTCTCTGAGTTAGAGGTTAAAGTTATATCAACATTGGGATAAATACTTATTACACTAATTATATCCAGATTATCTGCTTCTGCTACAATTTTAACAAAAGGAACTTCTATATTGTATTCTGTTATATCACTATCCTCATAGCCTTCTTTAATAACATAAGCTCTTACTTGAGAAGTATCTATATAGATATTATCTTTCCAGATCTGATAGTCGGTATGAGGATCTCCTCCATCCAATCTATATCTTATTTCGCATTGAGTATATTCTGTATCTATATGCAATAAACCTGTCCCATAATCAAAATATATATTGGGTGCATTCAATTTGCCTTTACTTTGAGGTATCATAATAGTCTTATCTTTTCTGTCTGACAAATCTACGGTTTGAGGTAGGTAGGTATAACCCTCTTTTAACGCAGAATAAACCCCACTACGAGCATTTCTAATCACGGTTGGAGTAAGTATATTAGTTGGATGATTATCTATCGTTAAAATCGCTCCTATTGGGTCTGAGGTTATTCCCAATAAAGGATGATATTCTATGCTTTCACCTAAGCCTACTTCCAGAACTGCAGTTACACCACATAACTTAATCCCGTTCATAACCGTATCCAAATATTCTACTCTCTCTTCTGTCAAACTTAAATTAAGGATTTGCATTATATTATCAAACTCTTGAGCTGCAGACAGTCTTGCTTCCTTAACTCCCATACTGCTCTTTTGATAGACAGAAATAACCAAATTATGATTAACAGGAGTAGATAAACCACTTGCTAAATTAACTGTATCTGACGAATCTATATCTACCAAAATAAATGGATAAATCTCATTCTCGGTTATACCATATAATAATGAGTCTTTAACATTTTGATAACCTGCCTCTGTTAAAGCTTGAATAACCTTAGTCTGTGCCTCTACAATAGTATCCAATACCATAAGCTTAGATGGCTATAAAACCAACTCCTCCTGTAGTTAAAATACCTTCTACCTCTTCTCCACTTGCTCTATAAGGTGTTACAATAACCTTAGCTTCTATTAAATACTTATCTGCAAACTCTACTACTCTCAAAATATCTGTAGGCTTAATAGAACCTTCTCCCCAAGTTTCTATCTGAGTCATTACTGTATCCATATCTATCTTCTTAAGAGCTAAAGCTACATAATAAAGAGCACAATAAGCTTCTGCCATTTCCAAATCTTTGAGTTGTCTTTCGGATGTAGTAGCTAACTCATAATTCCAGGTATCTTTCTCAATTTCTGTAATAATAGCAGTATTATTTTGTAACTCTACATAACTGGTATAAGCAGAATTACCCAATAACTCATTCATCTTTCTGGCACCTATAGTAAGGATATTGCCACTTATCTTAGTTAAAGCAGATTCGGTGAGACTGCTTAAACTCTCTATATTGGAGATAACTCGTTGTTTATGCGTCATTTATGCCTCAATATTGATAAGATTTTCGGTTACTCCTATCTCTCTATTATAAGTAAAAGTGAATTTATTGCTTTGATTGGAAGTTATATCTTGAGCAATTTGATTGCCAATACCATCTTTATGAATACCACAATCAAACCTAAAGACCATACCCAACAGATTATCTTTATCTGGTAACTGCAAGATATAAATGGTATCCATAGCAGAAGAATATAACCAAGCACCATATTGATTTGCAAGATATTTATTCAGATAAGTAAAGTTACCACTTCTATGTAACATTTCAAAAATAGGTAATTGCAATTCTACCTTTTTGGATATAACAGCTTGCATTCCAAAAGATAGGGGCAATTCATCTCCTTTTAATTCTTTAAGACTTAAATCTTCATAAGCTACACCTATAGGAAAGATATGAGGTAGCATTATAGTTTGCCTGTTGTCTATACCTGGAAACTTACCATTGGCAATTAAGATAACTGCACCTGGATAATCGTCTAAACTTAAGGTAGTTAGACCAATTTTAAGAGTTGCAAGATAATTATTTCCATTAACTATAAAACAGCAATAAGGAGTATCTGTATTGGGAAAAGTTATTGTATTATAAAAATTTCCATCAAGAATATAATATCCTGTATCTACATTGCTTACAGTAATATCAGCTTCGCCTGCAGAAATAACTGTAGGTTCATCAAATTGATGTAGAACATAATAAGGAATAATAGCAGAAAACATCTTAGTAGTTTCTGGCAATAAATGATTGCTTGTATGTGTCTTATAATAAGAACCTAAGGCAAATAACCTGGCTTTGGTTAAGTTGGTAGTCTTGGTAAATGACATTTTAATCTCCTTTATTCTACATAAATAGGAACTGCAATTTCTTCGTTAAAACCTGCATCTTTTTTGAAAGATAAAGTGCTCTTATTGGGTTGATTGGCATTCCATTCCTGACTGATAGTTACACCATTAAGTAAATCAATCTGATAGATAGGAACTCCTGCATAAACACCATCTCTATCTACAAACTCATTGTAAGGCAAAACAGGAACTATTAACAGATATCTAAGACTGGAGGGAATTAAACCTATTGTAGGACAATGAGAGATATAGGTATTATCTATAGCAGAAGGTTTGCCATTGGTAAAGAAACTGAACTGCTCATAACCTGGCAAGTTTACTTCTGTAATGGCACTTTGCACCATTGTATCTCCTGTAGATATCTTTACTTCATCTCCTTTGTTTACTTTCAAAGACATATCTTCTGCAGTCCAACCATAAGGAATAACACCTTCAAAGATAAGATAATTGGGTGTAACTGATGTTTTATAGGGAGAAGTAACTATCAAAATCATCTGACCTGGAGCCAGAGTATATGCTGTTTGCGTATCAATACCAATATCAATATTATACAGTTCACTGTCGTTAAGAATGACAAAAGCAGATCTAAGATTGTTAGTTGATATCATAACATCAGAAGGAAGTGCTTTACAACAATATAACAAAGATTGAGGCGGGTTATTTGCATCAACCATAATATCACTTCCACTGGTAACCATTATTGGTGTAGTTCCCAATAAGTTACGAGCAATATATTGAGAAGCATTTACTAAAGAAACTGTTTCTACTGGATCATAGGTTACTATTGGATTATCTTTGCTTAAGAAGGCAAAGTATCCTGCTTTGTTTAAGAGTGTAGTTTGGGTGAAAGACATTTTAATCTCCTTTGTGTCTATCTATGTAAAGATAAAAACTGAAGGGGAAGATTGAACTTCCCCAACCTGGTTAACTGTTATTGGTAGCATTGATAGTTACTGCAGTTCCTACACCTGCTTCTCTCTTAGCTGTGACAGTAATTTTGTTTACCTGATTTGCCTGAATGTTTAATTCAGGAAAAAGATAGACATTGGATAACTTCACATTCTCAGTTCCAAAACTGCCAGAAGGAGTTCCTGCAGGGACAAAGGCTACATTACAGGATTTATTGATTAAACCTTTAAGCGAATCATAGTTATTCTTAAAAGCTGCAGCAGTCTCTCCGTGACCAACTATAGTAAAAGTTGCTTCTCCATTTTCGGAGATAGTAGCTTCAATACCTGAAGCCAACTTAAGAGTATCACCTGGAGAAACTTTCAAAGAAGCATCTCCATCTAACTGTCCAACATTAACACCTGGAGATGTGCTATATTCGCCAACAGATCCGCAATATACCCAGACATCCCAGACTTTCTTACTTAATACAGTAGTGGTAGAAAAAGCCATTATTCCTCCTTAATAGCTATTTTATATTTAATTAGATTATCGGCAATCTTACTATCCAAAGAAAGGATTTCTCCTATCTCAGCAGTTGTGCCATCTGGTTTGAGCCATCTATGCAGAATTTTTACCTTTATCTGCTTTACTTCTTCTTTGTCTTCCATCTTACTTTCTACTTTTTCTTCAACCTCATCTTCAACTTTTGGTTTAGGACTTGGTTTAGGTTTGGTAGTTGTAGTTTTCTTTACTTCTGTCATTATTTCCTCCCTTATGACTGAACTGTAAGAGTTAGAATATCAGAAGGCAAAGTAACTCCATCAAGAAAAGCTCTTACATAATAAGTGCCATTAGTCAAGGCAGAGAAATCTACATCTTTGGCATTAGTTTGAGTTACTGCCAAATCATAAGTAGCCAAATTAGCTGCAGTAGCAGAATAGTATAGCTCTGTATTGGGAGTATCACAGAAGACATAAGCCTGATGACCAGCTGTAGCTAAATCACTCTTATCTATTGTTACAGAACTTCCTGAACCAATTCTGGTTCCTGTTAAGTCCTTACTGGAAGAGACAATCAAATCTTCGCACTTAAGAGAACTTCCTATACCTTCAGCAATGACAAACTTGCCTGGGTTTCTTACACCATAGGATTGATACATATGATAGGTATATTCATAACCTTCACCACCACTTTTCATCCGAGGTTTATACTCTCTAATGGAATTGAAGATGTTTTGGAAGGCAATCCTAAACTCAGCTTCATCTGCACCAAAGATAATGTATCCACCTTCATTCAAAGGTAAAGCATAAGGCACAACCTTAATCGGATAACCTCTATAAGGCAAATTGGGTCTTTCTGCTAACAATCTTCCTTCTCTTGCTTCTGTAGGATTGGGGAAGATTTGATTATTGGGAGCTACATAAATGGGCAATCTCAATCCTTTCTCAACCATATCAGCATCTTCTTGGCTCATTAAGAAGGCAAGATTTTCACCTGTTTTGTCATATTCCTGATTGTAGTTATCAATCATCTTATCCATAATATCAAGAATATCATAGAATTCAAACTTATTGATAGCTCTTACAACAGAAATGTCATCTACTACAAAGTCAGTATCTGCCGAACCTTGAACACAAGTTACAGTTAAACTAATACCTAAGTTATTATAAGAATTAAATCTTACACTAACTGTAGTATAATTACTGGCATTCAAGGCATACTGATTGGAAACAGCAATAGTATTACCAGCTGGGTCTTTAATAGTTATCTGACCCGTAGCAGAAGTTCCTTTAAGTTTAACACTGGCAACATACTCAGTGTTCATCAATACAGGAATGATGTTATTGTATCTGAAACTACCACCAATCCAAGCAGTTCCTGTCCAATCCATTACTCCAGCAGCTACTGCCAAAGTTCCAGCAGAAGCTGTATAATTAGCTGCAGTATCTACACTGAAATTATCATTAAAGGGGTCAATAAACCGAATAGCTGGAGCATTTATTTTGACAGGAGTTACTAACTTACCAAACTTGCCTACAAATCGGTTTACACCAGATACCAATGTCTTGGTTCCTTTGGCTTCTTTCAGGATTTGAAAATAACCCTTTAAGAGCTTATAGAAATCTTGACCTGCATAACTAACATCAGTTCCTTTTACTGCCAATCTGGTCAAATCGTTAGCCATTTCGGTAGTAAACAATTTTTCAACTCTGGCTTCAAAATCAGGGTCATACAAATACTGTCGGATTACCTCAATAGGCAAATCAACCTGTCTCTCCAAATGAGGAACATAAATTTCCCCTCCAAACATAGCTGCCCATTTGTTACGAGTAGCTTCTACATTGGCATTATCTTGAGGATTTGTAGTTATGCGTTGAGTATCTGTCAACTGCTCTGGTATACCAGACCAATAATCCATAGGAATTATAGGCGTATCACCAGAAAGCTTATTGTAACGCTGAAGAAAACTTGACTTATCATTGATTAAAGTCAATGTCTCTTTAGCTTCTTGACCTTGCAGATGTCTTGCTCTGGTAAATTCTGCAAAGCCATAGTTAGTATCATACTCATTTTTCCAAACAGTGCCATCTCTTAACTTTACTTGATAACCTGCTTGTTCCAATAACATCGCAGCTAAAGGATTAACATAATTCTTAGCTGTTACTGTTCGCTTTGGCATTACCGCATCCAAAGCTTTTACAATGTCATTTACGGATAATTCCATCTTAATTTCTCCTTACAGTATCATACTCTTGTAGGTAGAAACTTCTTCTGGTTTCTGAGTTTCTGCATTAGCTGTAGTAGAAGCTGATAATGCCTCTATAATGGCATCCAGTTTCTTGACTACAGGTTCTACAACAGTATTTACCTTATTCTCAATAGATTTGTTCAAGTCCTCTATTTGCAGATTGGCAAACTTATTGAGGATTTCATCTCCTTTTGTTATAACCTCTTTTAGAACATTGATTTCGGTCTCAATATTCTTTAGCTTTTCGCTTGCTTGCGTTATCTCTTCTAACGCTTTCTGTAACTGCTCGTCCATCTTTTCCTCCTTTGGATTTGGATTTGCTTTTGGGTTTTTTAACATAGATTTCAACAGGTCTAAAAAACTTGGTTTCTCATACTCTACCTCCGCAGTTCCAAACAATGAATAACCTGTTAACTCTCCTCTTTTGATTTGGTTCCAGACATTCTCATTGGGTTGACTTACCAATACCCAAGTTCCTTTAGAGATATGCTCACCATTGATATCAAAATCAACAGGAGCAATATAGCTCTCTAAAATCTTACCAGCACCTTCTTCCATATTGTGCATAGTATCCATCTTTTGATAGTCAAGCATAAAGTTATGAGCTGCCTTCTCTAATGCCTTATCTTCTATCCAGTCACCTTGAGCATCTACTTCATTAGGAACATAAACTATGCCATAAACTTTTCTTTCTTCATCATCTGCTTTGAATACAAGCTTAACATCCAACTCTACATTTGGTTCAACCTTACTTTCTTCAGCAGATTTTGTCAAATAAAAAGTTCTCTTATTGGCAGCTTTGTCTACAAATGAGACAAACTCAACTTTAAGATTCTTTAGCTTTCTTCTTTTGTCCATTTTTTGTCTTTTATCCATCATTACCTCCCTCTTGCCGAACTTATATCGTCAGGATTTTCATAGGTATTTTGTCCTTCTATGGAACCAGAATTAGGAGCTTTACCTGTATCAGGACTATTCCAAGCACCTTTGGGTTCATCAGGAAGACCTAAAAACTCTCTTATTTCTGTCACAGTTAAGACAGGTTTGCCTTCTTTATCCATTATCTTGGCATAAATGTTATTAACTATAGCTTCATCCTTGGCATTGGTAGTATCAACTTTATCAAAAGCAAAATCTATTTTAGCATTGAACATAGAACTAAACAAATTAGAGAAGAACATAGACAACTTATTCTGTCTTGGAGCAATAGTTCTCTCTACAAAATCCCTTAAACTACCAATCGTTTCAGTTCCAGTTGATAAACCTGCAGCTACAGAAATTCCCATCAATTTAGGTGGTATCTGATGAACTGAAATGATTTCATCTCTATTCTTTCTATATTCATCCAAGAAATTGCCATCTATACGAGAAGATAAGTCCACAAATTCTGCACTATCAGCTTGGTCATCCAGAGTTATAACTAATAACCGATGAGCATTATCCAATCCCTTATAGTTTTCCTTCAAATAGTCCTGCATTTCTTTCTTATGCTCTTTTGATAACATACCACCTTTCATAATCAAAACCTTTCTCGGAGTAGCGTCATTGGCAAAGAAGGTTATGCCATATCTTCGGATGTAACTATTTTCCAGTATTGCTTCTATGGCAGACATATAAGCAGGATAACCATAATAATAAGATGATGTATTATAGACCTTCATTCCTACTATATATCTAACTCCATTCTTTAATTCACCACCATTATAAGGTTCTAATTCTGTTACATCACCAGTATCGGTTACATAACAATACTTGATTATCCTTCCTTGCTTATTTATCTTCAGATACAAATATCTTGCAGGAGCTATGAACATACTTACCTTATCTGCTATTCTTACAATTTCCAGATAAGCTTCATCATAGACATAATATTCATAGACAAAAGCATCCAAAATATCCTGTAAGGACTGAAAACTATCATAATTTGGTTTCTTAATAAAGTCCCTAAACTTTCTGTTATCTCCAGTAAAATGATAACCTTTTTGGGAAGTTGCTATAGATTTAACATCTAAAGCACTCTTATGAGTAGGGTCTAACTTTTCCAGTAGCGAAGGAAAAGCTCTATCAATAGGAGGTATCAAACAATCCTGTTTAGTTATGGTATTTCTCACTTCTTGTGGAACTAAGGCACTTGTAGGATACAACTCTCTCTTGGCTATATCTACCATATAGACCTGTAGTGGTAGCTTGCCTAAATCTCTTTCGTTACCTGTCACTTAATACCTCCACTAAAGCACTATGCTTAGGTCTTATCAACGAAGCTAAACCAGATAAAGTATCTGGAGCATCATCAGTTTCATTTATTCCTTCAGCTAAATAATCTGTCAAGTCTTTTATGAACATTCCATAAAAATTATTCTGAAAATTGAATTTAGGAAAGATAAAAGAGGTCTTAATTGTGTTTGCATTAAACATTATACGCACTTCTTTATTTTTTGTCTGTATTTTTGTAGCAATAGTGACATCAATTACTCTATCAGGTCTTTCTAATCTCATTCTTTCCAGTATATTTCCCACTTCTCTTCTTATTTCTACTGCTATAATTCTGCCATCTTTATTGGCTTCTATGACATAATAATTAGGCAAATACTTAACAATCTGGTCTACTAACAAAGGTTTATAATACTCATAACTCTTACGAGTATAAATAACATCCAGAATATAAGCTAAGCCATTCTTAACACCTACGATAACAGAACAAGTATAGTCACTTCCCCTATCTGCAGGGTCACACCAACCTACAACTGCGTCATAAGCTTCTGGAAATAAAGCTTCATCTAAAAAGGTCAATTCAGATTTAGGAAATAAAGACCCAAACTTCTGCATAACTTTATTCATATACATAGTTTCCCAAATGAATTCCTTTCCAGCTTTATAACAATCATCTCTTATGGCTAATAAGTTTTCTGTAGAAGCCATAGCTTCACAAGTAGAAACTCCATCTTCGGTTAAGGCAGGATAACTGACAAAATGCCAATCTCCACCTTCATCAACAGTTCCTTCTGTAGCTAATACATTATTAAGTAAATCGTTCTTATTCCACATTGTAGAGATTATGATTTCAGGACAAACAAAGTCAGTATCCAAGTTGGCTTCAAATCTGGTTCTATGAGTTGAATAATACCAATCCTGTATAAAATCCAATACCTTTGTGCTCATAGCATCAGCTATATTCTTTATAGGGTCATCCACAATTCCAGCTAAATTGCAACCAAATCCTGTAGTTGTGCCTCCTACACCTGAACCAAAATAGGCAAATTGCTTACTGGTATTCAATGCCCAACAATCCAATGACTTCTTCTGCTTTGATAACCTGACACCTTCAAAGGTTGTCTTGAATAAGTCCTGATTTATCATTTGTCTTACATCATAAGAGAACTTGTTAGCCAAATGGTCTCCATAAGCATTACGCATAACACATCCATCAGGATTATTTCCCAATAACCAAGAACAAAACAGAGAAATTGTATAACTCTTACCAGCTCTTGGATACATAGACACAGCTAACTTCCTAATCTTCTTCTCTTTGACCAATTGTAGCTTATTTGCCAAATCCATAAGCAATGTTTTGTCATCAAAAAAGAATTCTGGGTCAGATTTTTTGCAATATTCCCAAAAATTATCGGCATAAATCTTACTTTCTTTCCTTTTCTCCAATTCTCTACGGATAATTTCTTGGTTCAAATCGGTCAGAGTAACAACATTATTCCCCATCTTCCAGATACTCCAGTTGCTTTATTTCATCGTCATCATCTACATCTTCACTAAATTCTTTATCCTCTATCTCCACAACTTCCGCAGTTCCTTCTATAATCCTGTTTTGCATTGCTAATAACTCTTCTACTGTATACTCACTTAAGGGTTTATCCAACTTAAAAGTGTGACCTTTACGAGATTCCACCTCTCCAGCTAAAAATTCTGACAATCTTGCTAACATATTCAAGTCTCTTACAGTTATTCTATACTGCTTACTGTCTAATTGCTCAATTAACTTATCAGCTCCTTTCTCAAAAATGGTATTTATCTTCTTAAGCTTTTTTGCTCTTTCTTTGGCAACTTTTGCCTTAAATGAGTTCTGAGCTTTAGTTATGACCTGATTTTGATACTCTATCCTTTGTGCTTCCCAATCTTCCTGAACAGATATGCTTTGTAAAGCAGATTTAGAAACTCCATAGCTTTTAGCTAAATCTCTATAACTTGGTTTAGTAGGAGAGATTATGAAGGAAGTCCTTGCTTGAGCTATGTTATATTCGCTGATTTCTTTATCTCTTACCATTTGGCTATCCTATCATCACTTTGTGGTTTTATAACATCCTTCACATACTTTTCATCTATCACCAAATCCATACCAAATGACGATACTAAACTAAAAAATTTAGAGATACTCTGAAAGTTAAGTATTTTATGACAAGCAAATACAGGATTGATAACATAATAAACCTTATCATTAAAAGCTTCTATTATCATCATTAAGTTAATTTCAAAACAAGCATTTATGAACCTCTTATAGGATATTGGACTTAAAATAGACAAATACATCATCAGAGCTTCCTTTGTATTTACAGGAACATACCTGCTATCATTCATTACACAAACTATATTGGTATCAGGATGTAAGTGTCTGCATAACATCAAATAATACTTGTTATAAATGACAGATTCAAACGGAGCTGGTATATAAACATAAATGTTAGGTGAGATGGTAGCTAACATCCTTGCCGTAAGTGACCGTTTACCATAGTTTTTCGGATACTTGAGTTCCATTATAGATACCTCCTTGGCTATCCAATGATAAACTAATTTGACATCATATTCCTGTCAAGCTATATTTTTTAGTTAAGGTTATACTTTTTCATAATTTTTGCCATATTTACTAACAAATAAGCGAGTTTCTGCTCTTCTTCATTATAAATTTCATAACCATATTTGTGCTTTATAAGGATGTGATAATCAATCAGATTATACCTCATCCAATCCTCATACTTGATAAGATGAGATACAAAATTGGAGACAATGAAACTATCCTTTAGTTTAATCCTCTCATCAATATCCTCAAGAGAACCACCACAAAGTTTAAACAACTCTTCCAAAGTGTAAGTTTTCCCTTCACTTATATAAGTGACAACTACATTAAGTAGTTTCGTATCTACAGTTTGTAGCTTTTTAATTTTTTTACCTCTCTTTATGGAATTTACACCGTCATTATATCCATCCCATTTACAATGTCAATGTAATTCCACCTTCTCTCCACTTTCCTACACCTCCACCACTCCACCCTTCCCATCCGATACGATACCAAACCTACAACTTATCCTATCACCTTACCAAATTTCTCTTCAGGACACCAATTTCCCCTTATTCCTTCCACTATCATCAAAATTAAGCCAAATTTGAGCATTCTTACTTCAGAGGATACTTACTATACTATCCCAATTCCTAAAGTGCTCCAGAATGCCTTAAATTTGCTTAAAATACTATGCCATCATCTTACTACACCAAAATCAGTCAACCTCATTTACAAAACTTCCATCCTTGTCATAAATGGCAAAAATGTCGGAAAATAGTATTACCCCTTCTTGAGTAGTTGGTTATGGACAGAGAGAATTGTAGGTTACAGGAGTAGGTAGTATGTTACAGTTGTAGGTGGAAGAAGGTAAGATACCCTGATTTTCTGAATGATTTATGAACATAGATTTCATTATGTTTGTCAATCATTATGATTGTCTTTATTGTCATTATTAAGTGTCATTAAAAGACCATCATTAAGACCTGCGTATTGTATGTCATAAAAAAGGAAATTTATTG
>ERZ1026814.633-NODE-633-length-17570-cov-5.928051_pt1 | contig 17570 bp, 14 predicted proteins | sample MGYA00520871_ERZ1026814 | MGnify/ENA primary metagenome ERZ1026814 (study PRJEB33270, sample SAMEA104284478) | anaerobic digester metagenome | biome: Anaerobic digester microbiome; feature: mesophilic sludge digester; material: Anaerobic digester biomass | place... | reverse complement strand
AAGTACCGGACAGCCGCCCGGATAACCCTACTGACGCTGACCCAGGAGCCGCCACGAATAACTCTGTATTTGCCTGAAGTGGGTCCGCTTGGGTTCCTGGTTGGTAAGGTGCTGTAATAGTTGCTGCCATACCAATCATTAACCCACTCCCAGACGTTGCCCGCCATGTTCAAAGCTCCATAAGGGCTCGCGCCTGCCTCGTAATCTGTCACCGGGCTGGTGTCGCCTACACAATAGTTTGGGTTTTCATAGCTTCCTTGGTCGAAATTTGTCAGCTGACAGGTTGGGCTTTCATTGCCCCAGGGATAAGCCCTGCCGTCTGTCCCTCTGGCCGCTTTCTCCCATTGGGCTTCCGTCGGCAGGTCTCCTCCCGCCCACTGGCAATAATCTTTTGCCTGATTCCAATTAACATAGATGACCGGATAATCATCGTATTCCGGATTGCCATAGTAATTGCTGCGGGTATAAGAACCTGTATAACTGGGCTTCGTGCAATCGCCAGCGGTAACACATTTTGCGTATTGCGCGTTGCTGACCTCGTACTTGTCGATCCAGTAGGAATCCAGATAAACCGTGTGTACCGGTTTTTCATCGTCCCAGGCATCGGCGTCGTTGCCGCCCATTTCAAACTCCCCGGCAGGCACATAGACCATTTCCATCCCGTCTTCTTCACGGGTCATAATTGACCCAATCCCGAGCGTGGGTTGAGAGGGAGAGGTGATCGTGGGCGTGCTTGTTTTGCTCGGAACGGGGGCTGCCGCTTTTTTGATCGCCGCTCCGATCAGGCTCAAAGAGAGAACACCCAGCATCAACAACAGCGCGCCAATAACCGCGCCAACAACCCACATTCTCTTGTCCTTCTTTTCACCAACAGATCCAAGTTTCTGTTTCCCGTTTGTCTCCGCTTGGGACGGAGCGCGGCTCGGCGGTTCATCCGCCGCAGTTCCCTTCCCGCTGCTGTTCGCCTCAGAAGTTTTTTCAGGCTGCTTTGGGCTTTGACCGTCCTGTTCAGCGGTTCTATTCGATGCCTCCAATACCCCTCGGTCGAGGACCTCAAGCAGGGCTTCGGCGGAAGGATAGCGGTCATCCGGATCCATGGCAAGGCAATTCTTGAGCAGGGCGTCCCAGCCTGCGGGCAGGCTCTGATGAAATCGAGGTCCCTCGATCAGATGCTTGGTCATTGCCATGGCAGGCGTTTCGCCTTCAAAAAGGACCATGTCCGTCAACATCTCATAGAGAATGCAGCCGAGGCTGTAGATATCCGACCGCACTGATGCCTGGTTGCCGCGCCAGACTTCCGGCGCCATGTAGGCAGGCGTGCCGATCATCCCGCCGCTCATACTCAGGGACATACTCGAATCAGATTGTAGGGCTTTGGCAAAACCAAGGTCACTGATCCTTGCCGTGCCGTAAGAATCAAAAAGGATGTTGCCCGGTTTGAGGTCGCGGTGGATGATGCCGTTCTCATGGATGGCTTTGAGCCCGGTAAGGATTTGCGATGATATTTTTATTGCGGATGCTTCAGGTAAAGCGCCTTGCTTAAGCCTGTCCTTGAGCGAGCCGCCCGACATCAAACCCAAAGCGATGTAAAAGCAACCTTCAATCTGCCCCAGGTCGTAAACAGGCACGAGGTTAGGGTGGTCGAGTTGCGCGGCGAGTTTGGCTTCCTGTTCAAAACGACCGATGAAGCCGGGGTCGACGGTGAGCTGGTTGTGGAGGACTTTCAGGGCGACCAGCCGCCCAAGGACGCTGTCTTTCGCTTTGTAGACGATCCCAAATCCCCCTCTGCCTAGTTCTTCAAGAATGATATATTTGCCAAGTTTCATGATCCCATCCCTGAACAATGTCGATAATCCTTTCTATTATATAGCATCTTGGAGCTGATTTTAGAGAAAAAAGTCGGCAAAATTTTCGGTCAGATCAGGGCGATTTCGTCTGAATTATTTTTTCAGGTAGTAAATTACGAATATATGCGGTTGAGCCAATCTCTGATATGGTAGCGATTGGACATTCATAGTGGGCAAAATTTCCAAAGGACATAGGTACTCAAATGACACAATATCCGGATTGCCCTTGGCAAAAATGTTTATCTTTTACAAGATAATGAGATTAATCCGCGTTTACATCATAAATACATCAATTCATTTTCATAATTTGCCACTAAAAGCTGTTAATTGGCGAATAACGAAACCATTCTATCGTCATTTTACAAAATGGTTTAATCACGCAAGAGTAAAGCTGGCAAAAACCCCGTGACCGTTGTTTATGTATTAGCAAGCCTCAATCATGAGGCGCTAATTCATAAAACGAGGTTAGAAAATGGGATTTTTCAATGAAGCAATCAACATTCTCAAGGTATTAGTCATTGCCCTTGGAGCAGGGCTGTCTGTCTGGGGCGTTATCAACCTGCTCGAAGGCTATGGCAATGACAACCCAGGTGCCAAAAGCCAGGGAATCAAACAGCTCATGGCTGGCGGTGGGGTTGTCCTGATCGGGGTCAAACTTATCCCCCTGCTGTCTGGTTTGTTCGGATAAGACCCTATGCTCGGACTGCTGGACAAAATTGAAGAAGCAATTCGCAACTTCTTCATCGGTTTGATTGAAAGCAATCTATCTACGATGTTTGCCGATGTCAACGAGAAGACCTCCACGATTGCAGAACAAATCGGACAAACACCGCAAGGCTGGAATGGCAATATCTTCAGCATGATCCGCTCCCTCTCCGAGACGGTCATCATTCCGATTGCGGGGATGATCATCACCTTCGTGCTCTGTTACGAACTGATCACGATGATCACCGAAAAGAACAACCTGCACGAAGGGGATACCTTCAGCTTCTTCAAATACTTCATCAAAATGTGGGTAGCGGTGTTTTTGGTCTCCCATACTTTTGATATCACCATGGCGATCTTTGATGTTGCCCAACACGTCGTCTCGGCAGCATCAGACCTGATCACAGGAAGTGCCTACATCGATATCCAGGAGGTGCTGGCAGCCATGCTGGCAGGTCTTCAAAACAAAGGCATCCCCGAGCTGGCTGGAATCGCCATGGAAACACTGTTGGTAGGAAATGCGATGAAGCTGCTTTCTGTAGTTATCACAGTCATCCTGTATGGACGCATGATCGAAATCTTCCTGACCTGCTCGGTTGCGCCGATCCCCTTTGCTACACTGACCAACCGGGAATGGGGACAGACAGGTAACAACTACATCCGTAATCTGGTCGCGCTGGGCTTTCAGGGTTTCTTCATGATGGTCTGCGTGGCAATCTATACAGTTTTGGTGCAAAGCATTGTGCTCTCCGAAAACATCCACGCCAGTATCTTCCAGATTGCCGCCTATACCGTGTTGCTGTGTTTCTCGCTTTTCAAGACCGGCAGTCTCTCCAAATCGATCTTCAATGCTCACTAAGAAGGAAGGAGGTTTGAATTGGCTTATGTCAATGTTCCTAAAGATCTCAACCGTGTCAAAACCAAGGTGGCGCTCAACCTGACCCGCAGGCAACTGATCTGCTTTTCAGCTGCTGGTCTGGTGGGCGTTCCTCTCTACCTGCTCACCCGTCAGGGCTTAGGCAATGACATGGCAGCTTTGCTGATGGTGCTGGTCATGCTGCCGCTGTTTGCTTTTGCCTTATATGAGAAAGACGGCATGCCCCTGGAGGCTTTCATCGGCAATTACATCCGGGTGCGGTTTCTCTATCCCCGCATCCGACCCTATCAGACCGAGAACTTCTACCGCCTGATCCAGTCCGAAATCAATCACAGAAAGGAGTTGCGTATCCGTGCAGACAACAAGAATCGCAAAGAAAGAAAAACCAAAAAGCAAGCTACGCTCAAACAAGCCTAAAGCAAAAGCAGGTCCTCCCAGAACAGCGCAAAAGACGATTCCCTACAAGCTGATGTATCCGGACGGGATTTGTCAGGTCAAAGAAGGCTTCTACTCCAAGGTCGTCCAGTACCAGGATATCAACTACCAACTGGCTCAGGAGGACGACAAGCGCGCGATTTTTGACAAGTATTGTGAGTTTCTCAATTACTTCGACAGCTCGATCCATGTCCAGCTCTGTTTCTACAACTACTCCGGCCGAATTGAAGATTATCAGGTCGCGATCAAGATCGAAGAGCAGAAGGATGCCTTCAATGATATCCGTCAGGAATACTCCCAGATGTTACGCAACCAGCTGGCGAAGGGAAACAACGGTCTGATCAAAAACAAATATCTGGTCTTTGGCATCGAAGCGAATGATTACCGCACTGCCAAAACACGTCTGGAAAGGATTGAACTGGATATATTCAGCCATTTGAGAGGTCTGGGTGCCCTCGCTCAATCCCTGAATGGTGCTGAACGCTTGCACGTGATGCATGACCTGTTGAATGAGAGCCAGCACAAATTTCACTTCGACTGGAAACGCCTCAAAGAGAGCGGTCTGGCAACCAAGGATTTTATCGCTCCCAGTGGTTTTGATTTCACTCCCACCGGCAGCTTTGGCATGGGTCGCAAACAGGCTCAGGTCTCCTATCTGCAAATCCTGGCGCCTGAACTCTCTGATGAATTGCTCAAGAACTTCCTGATTCTGGAAAGTGACCTGGCGGTGACACTGCACATTCAAAGCATCGAACAGACCGCGGCGATCAAGATGATCAAACGCAAAATTACCGATCTGGATAAGATGAAGATTGAAGAGCAAAAGAAAGCCATTCGCTCCGGTTATGACATGGATATCCTGCCCAGCGATCTGGTCACGTACGGAGCAGAAGCCAAAACACTTCTGGAGTCTCTGCAAAGCAGAAATGAACGCCTCTTTCTGGTGACCTTTCTGCTGATGAACATCGCCGATAACAAGCGCAAGTTGGAAAACGACTACTATCAAACCGCTGGCATCGCTCAATCGGCGAACTGCAATCTGCGACCTCTGGACTACCAGCAGGAACGCGGTCTGGCAGCCATGCTGCCACTGGGGATCAACCCGGTTCCCATCGAAAGAGCTTTGACCACTTCCGCCACAGCGATATTTGTGCCCTTCACCACGCAGGAACTCTTTCAACCGGCTCCTGCCCTGTATTATGGGCTGAACGCGCTCTCCAATAATCTGCTCATGGCTGACCGCCGCAAGCTCAAAACACCCAATGGACTGATCATTGGAACGCCGGGCTCAGGCAAGTCCTTTGCAGCCAAACGGGAGATCACCAACGCTTTTCTGGTGACAGAGGACGAGATCATCATCACCGACCCGGAAAGCGAATACGCCCCTTTGGTGCGTGCGCTGGAAGGTGAGGTGGTGCGCATCTCGATCAATTCCAATCAATACATCAATCCGCTGGACCTCAACCTAGACTACAGTGAGGAAGAGGATCCGGTCGCGCTCAAGATGGATTTCATCTTCTCCTTCATCGAGTTGGCAGCAGGTCGCAAAAGCGGTCTCAAACCGGAAGAAAAGTCGGTGCTTGACCGCTGTATCCAACTGATCTATCAAAAATATCTGCAGGATCCCATTCCGGAAAACCTGCCCATTCTGGAAGACCTTTACGCGCGTCTGCTGGAAATGAGCGAACCGGACGCAAAATATCTGGCAACGGTACTGGAAATCTATGTCAAAGGTTCCTACAAGGTCTTCAACCACCAAACCAATGTAGACACCCAGAACCGCCTGATTTGTTTTGACATCCGCGAACTGGGAAAGCAGCTCAAGAAACTGGGCATGCTGGTGATTCAGGATCAGGTCTGGAACCGGGTTACCCGCAACCGGGCAGCCAGGAAGACCACCTGGTTTTATCAGGATGAGTTTCACCTGATGCTGCGGGAAGAGCAAACCGCGGCATATTCCGTGGAGATCTGGAAACGCTTCCGCAAATGGGGTGGTATTCCAACTGCCATTACCCAAAATGTGAAAGACCTTCTGGCTTCCAGAGAGATTGAGAATATTCTCGATAACTCGGATTTCATCTATATGCTCAATCAGGCCAGTGGCGATCAGGAGATTCTCGCCAAACATCTCAACATTTCCAAGGATCAATTGTCCTATGTCACCCACAGCGGGGAAGGTCAGGGCTTGCTCTTTTATGGCAATACCATCATTCCCTTCACCGATCACTTTCCCAGAGATACCAAACTCTATCAGATCATGACGACCAAACCGGATGAGGTTTAGGAAGGAGGTCATATGTCCAGAAAATCAAGACTCAGAGAAAAAGCCACCCATCACTACCAGGGCGATGACCCATTGCTTGAGAAAAGCATAGAGCAAACAGAAAGTGCAGCCTCTGCAAAGCTTCCCTCAGAAGCTATAAACCTAACACGACAGGCAGGTGCGATGGGCAGTATTTCAAAAGAATCCCTTACATCAATGGCTTCTGCCGAAGAAATGAGCAGGGAACCGAAGAAAAAAATTAAAAGCGTTTACCGCAAACTCAGCAAGGGTTTTGTCGCCGATTCACCCAAAGCCCTCACGCCTCAGCTTCAGCCTCAAAAAGAAGCCCAGCCCAGGATCTCCGCTTTGCGCTTTGAAAGTTCTCAGGCTAAACCTGCTTCGGCTTTGAGCTTTGAACAACCAGGAGAGGAGAAAAGACAACGACCATTCAGAAACGTTCTGCGCCTGCCCAGCCCCTGGCAACCCTCCCGTCACGCCAATGACGAAAAAGAAGCTGCTGATTACAACGCCAGCCGGGATGCCCTCCAGGCAGCGCAAAATCATCTTCGGGTTCCCCGGGCGCGACCCATTGCAAGAGCCATTCAGCACCAGGAAGCCTTGCAGCTACGCTCTTTACGCCAACGTGCGGATCGCTTTGCTACAGAGCAGGTCAAAAAACAATCCGGCAAGAACCTTGTTTCCCGTTACATTCAGAAACAACGCATCAAACGGGAGTACATACGTGCCTACCGTGCCTCCGCAGGATTTCAATGGACTGCTGTCCAACAAAAGGCAGCTCAACGGGGCTTGAAAAAGTTCACCGGCAAAGTTACCCAAACCCTCAAAAGCCGCGCCGCGCTCTACGGGGTGCTTGTCTTGGTGCTCTTGCTCCTGGTCGGTTCCATCGCTTCCTTCGCTGTTTCTGCTACAACCGTTATGGGGGGCAACATTATCGGTGGTTTGGGAGAAAGCCTGCGTGGCTCTGAAGGAATGGTTGAGGTTGCCCGTTCCCAACTTGGTCAGGTGGGTGGCGAGCCCTACTGGTCCTGGTATGGTTTTCCTTCCCGAGTGGAATGGTGTGCCATCTTTGTTTCCTGGGTTGCCGATCAGGTCGGTCTGATCTCTGAAGGTTTATTCCCCAAGTTTGCCGGATGCAGTATTGGTGAAGACTGGTTCAGATCCAACAATCTCTGGCGGGACGGGGGCTATTGTCCCGCTCCCGGAGAAATCATTTTTTACGACTGGGATGGAGATGCTTTTCCTGATCATGTCGGTATTGTCGAAAGTTGTGATGGTGGCACGGTCTATACGATTGAAGGCAATTGGGCCGATAGCGTCCACACTGACAGCTTTCCCGTCAACAGTCCCTATATCCGCGGGTATGGAAGCCTGGGTACTAACGAATAAAGGAGAAAACCATGAACTTAGTCCAAATTAGAAATGAAAAAGCCAAAACAGAAGCCCGTCTTCAGGCTTTACAGGAAAAGCTGAAGACACTCAAAGAAAAAGAAACCGAAATGGAAAACAGCGAAATCCTCAGGACAGTGCGCGCTCTGCAACTCAGACCATCCGAATTGGATGCCTTGTTGAAACGCCTGAAGCAAAACCCCTTTCAGAACCTTGAGGATGTGAACGAATGGATTCCAGAAAGTGAGCTGGAAAAATATGAAGACTAAGCCCAAAACTCTTATGTTGTTGTTCCTGATCACCATCAGTTTCCTTTCCGCCAAACCGGCTCATGCGGCATCCCTGTCAGATGAAGGCAGGATCAACCCTGCTCCTCCTACGGATGCCAAAGGCAGTCTGATCAGCGATATGCCACCTGGAACTGCCATACTGTGTGAGTACAGTCTGGTGAGCTTCCCGATGAGTAGTGGGGCAACGCCTGTCCCATCTGAAGAACCCACAGCAGAAGCGACTCCCAGACCACCCACCGATACCTATCTGGAGCCGCCCCAGGTTATCACTGTCCAAGCTCCGGAAAAGGAGTTCTTTGTGATCAAGACGCGAAACGACAAGATCTTTTACCTGATCATTGACCGCAGTAAGATGAGCGAGAATGTTTATCTGGTGACCGAGGTGGATGAGGAGGATTTGCTCAATTTCGTCCAGGCGACCGACTCACCTTCTCTTTTGCCTTTTCTCCAGCCTTCCAGACCAACCGCAACGCCTCAACCTACACCTGAACCGTCCAATGACAAACTACCTCAGCAATCTGCTTTTTCCCTGCCCATCAACAGTGGCATGGCCATAGCCGGAGCGGTCTTATTGTTGCTGGCAGGCGGGGCGTTTTTTTACTGGAAGGTGATCAAACCCAAAGAACACACGCCAAGTGAAGGGGACTTTTTTGAGGACGATTTCCTCGAAAAAAGCACTACGGATGATAACGAAGATGATGAATAAGGAGGATTCAATGAAAGTCAAGGAACTGATCTTCAGCCTGACTGGCGTTACCGTGAACACGGATAACCTGGCGGATCTCAAAGCCCATCCGCGGGACTATACCGAAAGCGATGAAGAGGCTGCGCTTTTAGCTGAACTCTTCTTCGTGCTTGAACAAACGGAGGAAAGTGAGGAGCTGCCATGAACCAGGCTGAAGAAAATCGTTATATTACAGCCTATGCCCGCATTATTGGCGTGCAGGAGGCCAGGGTTACAGAATATGCCCAGCGCAAGGGTCTTGCCGCGCTGGTGGATAATGCCTATCAACTGCTTGAAACCCCTGAACAACAAGCCAAACACAAGGCCTTTCTTGAGCTCTACCGCATGAGCAGTTCGCTTACTCGGGAAAATCCAATTCTCAGTTCGCCCTCTGCCGCGGCAGGTTACATGCACACGGTCATCGATCAGGTGCACGACAAGGAGTCACTGGTGGTAGCTTTTCTCAACACCAAGAATCGGGTCATCGACTATGAGCAGGTCTCTATCGGGACAATCAACAGTTCCGTCATTCACCCCAGGGAAATCTTTCGCAACGCGATCCTCAACAAAGCGGTATCCGTGCTGATCTGTCACAACCATCCTTCCGGGGAACTGACCCCCAGCGATGAAGACCTGGCAGCGACCAAAGCACTCAAAGAAGCCGGTGAAATGTTGGGGATTCCCGTGGTGGATCACATCATCATTACGGGTCTCAACCGGGATGCGGTTTATTCTTTCCGCGCCCATGGTGTATTGGAACAGAATGCGCATTATGATGCCGGGATCAGTCTGGCTGAAAAGAAAGGAACCGCCAAGGACAAGGATAAAGCCCTGGATGAGATTACCGCCAAACTGGAAGAAGGCATCAAAGACATCTTTAGCAGTGGCAAGTATGCGGACTACCTCAAGGTGATGTCGCGCTTTCATCGCTACAGTCTCAACAACACGCTCCTGATCGCATTACAAAATCCTGAAGCTTCACTGGTTGCCGGGTATCATGCCTGGCAAAAACGATTCCAACGTCAGGTGCTCAAAGGCGAGAAAGCCATTCGCATCATTGCGCCTGTGGAAGAAAAACGCCTGGTGGAAAAAGAAAAGATCGATCCTCAGACAAAGAAGCCTGTTTTGGACAGCCTGGGCAATCCCGTCATGGAAGAACAGGAAGTGACGGTCAAGCGTTTCAGGGTGGTACCGGTCTTTGATGTCTCCCAAACCGAGGGCAAGGAGCTGCCCACTCTGGCCAAAGAGCTTCAGGGCAGTGTGCGCGATTACGACCTTATGTTTGAAGCCCTGCAAGCGGTCTCCCCTGTCCCAATTGAGTTCAAGGCAATGAAAGCGGGCAAGGATGGCTATTACCACCTCAAGGACAAGAAAATCGCTATCCGCCAGGGCATGAGCGAGATACAGACCATGGCAACTGCCATTCACGAGATCTCCCATGCCAAACTGCATGATCGTGATCCCCAGCAACGCGATAGCACAGGAAAAGAGAAGGATCAGCGCACGCAGGAGGTTGAAGCTGAAAGCATTGCTTATGCCGTTTGCCAGTATTATGGCATTGAAACAGCGGACAACAGTTTTGGCTACCTGGCAGGCTGGAGCAGCGACAAAGACCTGACTGAACTGAAAGCTTCTCTTCAAACCATCCGCGATACCGCATCCGATTTGATTTCTTCGATTGATGGAAAGATTCAGAGCCTGAAGCAGCAGCTGGAAGTTGAAGCGCCCAAAACCCGCACAGAGGCGGTGAAAGCCGTCAAAGGGAAGGTGGCTGCCCTGGCAGAATCCATGGATTCTTACGCCTTTGAGCCATTGCCTGAAAGCGCGCTGGCTTTTGACGACCGCCAGCTGGAACAAACCGGGACCTTACGCCCATGGCTGGAAATGCTTGTCCATGAAGATCGCAGCCCCTATACCACCCAGGCCAGCAAGCTTCTGCAGCAGATCGATCTGATCCAGGAAGCTTCTGCCAGCTATTTGCTGGAAAACGGCGAAATATTATCTCTCTTGCGTGAAGGCGATCAGGTTCATTACACCCTGACAGACAGTCTTCAAAATCCAGTATCCGAAGGGCTCCTTGGCGAACCGGATCTGATGCTGGATGCTGCCAGAGACCTTTCCCTGAGTGACGCTGGACGGGATGGGCTTACTGCTACCCTGCTTACGGCTGAAGCGATCGATCATCTGAACGCGCTGCGGGTCAGTGAGCCAATGGTTTCTTTCAGCCACTCGCAGCATGATCAAATCCCCGATGGAATGAGCATGCCCCTCTCGCAGGCCAATCGTCTGATGGAAAGGCTGGATCAACGTCAGGCGATCGACCGTCAAAAATCTGATTATGCTGGACCGCTCACCTACAGCACTGATTTTCGGGTGGAGTACATTAAGGAAGGTCTTCCGGCAGCTTATACCGGAAAACAGGAGATAGGTGCTGGCGATGGCAGTCTCTCCCATCACATGCAGCTGACCGTTCAGGAGGCTCTATCAGATCGTTCCTGGCGCAATTACCTCAAAGAAATGGGTGAAACGCAGTTACAAGCCGATCCTAATGCGCTCGGGGAGGTGCGTGATGAGCTCTTACCCTATTTCAATCAGCATCAAGCCCTGACCTTCCTCAAGGAACGGACGGAAGTCTACCAGGCAGGGCTTCCCAATGTTGCGGAGGAGAAAAGAGAGGCATTATCGGCTTACTATGCGGATGTGGCTGCTTACGTACAGGAAAGCAGACAGCAGATGAACCTCAGCCAGAACCCACAGACCCTTGATTTTCCACAACTGGATCAATATCTGAACGCAAATCTGAAGGAGCGCGATCTGGACCTGGATGGCTCACCGGAGCGGGTGGATATCGATGATCAGGATAGCCGTGTGCAGCTCACCCATCATCTGAACAAAAGAGATGGGGTTGCTGAAAAACAATCTGTTCGGGAGCGCTTGCGGTCGGGAAAAGCAGAGCACTCTAGAATGCAGATCGAAAATGAAAATCACAGGGAGGTGGAGATAAGTTAGCACGTTATCTTTGTCCTGAATTAAAAAGCCTCCCCACTCAAATTCTGGGAGGCTTTTTGAATATATGGTATTTGGCTTTTACATTAATAGTATGGCTTTATGTGGCATAGGTGGATTCGATATAATCAACAAAGAGCTGATTTTAATAGATAAAAAAAACATAATAAAAAGTATTGCAACAAACTTGGCAAAAGAAGAGGCTCAGCCGCTTTGAATAATTACAAGGTACTATTTTAATAATACTTGCCATTCTTAATTTGAGAGGCATAGCTTCTAATCTCCATTAACACCTAGACGAAAAAGAAAGGATTCGGACTTAGATTTTCCGCTGGAATGCTTTGAGTAAAGGCCGTATGCTTTTTTTAATTTTATTTTAGCATCTTCAGAATTCCCAGAATAGTAGTTTTTGATACCAGAACTTGCATAACAATTAGCTTGACCATCATTCTCTTTTTGCTGAATGTAGAAAATGAGTGCATCCTCAGATACCTTTTCAATCCTATCATCCACATCCGAATGCCCTAACGCAGCCGAAACCTCCCTAACTCTCAAAGCAGCTAGTAGATTATAGGCAATATTTACCTTCACACCTGAGTTGACATATGGGAAAAGCACTGCATTAGAATATTCCTTAAGTGCCGATTTTAAAAAAATATTTCGTAACGGTTTTGTGAGTAAAAAACACAACCTATCCAATAAATGAAATGTTTTCGAGTTACGAAAGACCAAATGCTTAAATCCGCGATAGATTGCATCGGTTGAGGGGCAAAAACAAGTTTCTGCTATAAAATGATTTATATCTCCGAGGAGAAAAAAACCTTTTTGCACACTTTGTGCTTCTCCGCGTCTGATTACTAAACTAATCGTAAGTTCACAGAGCTTTTTAATTATCCATAGTGGTATAGGAAAGATTTTCCAAAGAACAATCAGACTGCCGACCACATCTAATAAAGCATAATCGCTTGGGGTATGTATATAGGCACGCAACGAATGTAACACTGAACGAAAAACCTTTTTATTTTTCTTTGCATATTCGGATTGCACAACATTGTGAGTGTAGTATGCATAATACTTTTTTTGTGTTGGTTTAGAATTAATTTTTTTCCGAATGGTATCTTCCATATCTGAAAAGCCAATATCGTGAAATAATGTCTCTAATGCTACTTGAGAGGTTAATCTTCTATGTCCCTCGTTGCTCCCTAACAATGGTAAAAATGCTAGTTCGAAATGGCAAAATAAATCTGCTTCTTTTATATCTTTTTGGCTAGACACTAAATCTTTTATCGCTTGCCAATCTGCATCATCATTTATACAGTTTTCAAGGAATTTCGAAATCCCAATGCCCTTTTCGTCATTTAACAATAGATACTTTTCTGGATATTCTCTAACTAATTCATAAACATTTTGTGAAAGACCATGCTTATAGTCATACCAATATACTTTCTCACAAAATCTGTCGATAAGAGGAAAGGTGTCATAATCACCATTTGAGTAGCCTAAACAAATAATTGATTTATCTTTAATTGAAGACAGCAGAATATCCTCTTTTTCTTTCTCCAGTGCTACTCCAGTGGTGGAGATAGTAGTGGCTAAAGAGCTGATATCTCCAGAATCGTTTCTTCCATGGAGATGAACAATTTCTAAATAGGAATCCGAGTTTTTCTTTAAACGAGAGATATAAGGTTGGCTAGTTTCAGTTAAGTTGGAAATTGCACCATTGCATTGCAAAAATGCTTCTTCTAGATAATTGTCAAAATTAAGAGTGAAAATAGTATTTATATTAAATTTCTGGCTTAGTTTTAAAACAAAATGATGGTCTAAATTTGGTTTTCCCTTTTCGAGCATTGGAATAGTCCCTAGTATACCATTATTACTTGCTCGATCCACGGACTCCCACAATCTTTCCATCTGAGTTCGTTTAATTATTTCGTTTAAAACACACTCACCAAGGGGAAAACCTGCAGAAGAAGTCAAAATATTTAGTATTTTTTTCGAGATATTATATGCAAGAGGGAATCCTGCTGGTTGTGATACGGAAATTCCTGCACCCGTTAAGATTGCCAAGTTGCCATTACCCAAATCGGATAATAGTATTTCTTTAAATTCCATCCCAACTACTCCTTATGATAATAATTCCTGATTGTATACCCACGATGAATTCTTCATAAGAGACACATTTAGTTGGGCAAAGAACTACCGCTTTATCTACCGAAAAGGTCGAAAGAGCGGTAGATTAATTGTATTTCAATTTGTATCTAACACTACGCCCACCACCAGTTCGTACAATTTTTCCTTCTGATATCAATTCGTTCAGCACTTCTGTAAGGCGAGTTCGTTGCAGACCAGTAACAAGATCTAGTTCAGAACGACTTACTCCATCTGAGTTTCCAATGGTCGTTAAAATAAGTTCTTCCAAAGATATTTCTTCAGGCTGTTTTTTGTAATCAATGACAGGCAAGACAATCTTGATCAGCACATCGGAAACTTCGAAGTGTGGCTTGGAGGCATATGGCTCGTACTCCTTTCGGATGCGGTCGATACCGGTTCCGAACTTTTCAATCAAGTGCAGACGGTGAAAAACTTCAGCTAAAATTAGGTTTCTTGGAATGGATAGCTGGCTATAGAGATATGCGGTTTCATTAATCCCTTCCGGCAAACCGCCAGGCGATGTAATTTCAACTCTATCCTCATACATCGCGACTTGAACTGCACCACCTTGGTCATAACGACGATGAATGAGAGCATTGGCAACGGCTTCGCGATAGGCATCTCTGGGGATTTGAATTCTTGGGACTCTTATAAAGCCATCTACAGCCTCATAAGGCTGATACCATTTATCAAACATTTCCAACGCGCCTTGGTATTGCGAAAGTAATGACTGGTGAGTCAGATCCACACGGTCCATAAACTCAGAGATGGTTTTCCCAAAACGGACTATGATGGTTGCAGATTGAGCGTTTTGGTTTATGTCAGCCAATAATTCAGCGGAGCGCAAGAATTGATCGCCTTTCATTAAGCCAAGTGTACGCAATGAATCATCGCCAAGTTTCTTGAGACCGACCGTCTCTTGCAACCAACGCTCCAGTACTTTGAAGCTCAATTCCTCTTCATTCGATGGCAGTTGGTCAAAGGTCATGGTGCTGCTATCTAGAGAAAGTCTACGTAACTCATTGGGATCCAACGGCGTGGAAGACGTATCACTTCTTTTATAAGCTCGACCGTTATAAAGATAGGGCGCGTTCTTTCCTTTGCTTACTGTTAATTCCACGATTTGCTTTTCCTCAAAGCTAACCGTGTTGAGAACAAAATCTGGTCTTGGAGAAATGCTGTCATTAATCTTGTTCTCAAGCTGAAGACGTGTTTTTTCAGGATCAACAATGCCCTCGATACTGCCGTTTTCTGAGACGCCAAAGACAATTTTTCCCCCATCATAATTGGCAAAAGCGCTAACAGTTTTAAGAAAGGAATCGGTTAATTCTCTCTTTAATTCGATTTTGGAACTTTCTTTCTCCGGATACAAAAAACACTCCTTCGCTGTATCAACCTTGATAATAAGTTTATCATGCTTCAAAAGAAGTATAGCCAAGTTGCTGCTGGATGGAACCCATTTTGTGAATCTGGAAAAATGACTTTATTCTTTCTCCATACTAAGGCTACCCCCAGGACGAATAAGCTGTTCAATGTTTTTTCTTACGATTTGAATTTGTTTCCAATCTGTCTTAAGTTGATAAAAACTTCGGTATATTCTTTCTTTTTCCACTTCCATATTTTTGACTTCATCTAACATCGTTACTGTTGAAGGATAAGGCGGTTTTATACCTTTTTCTGAAAGGAACTTTGAGGCGATGTCAGCCAAGGTTTGATAGCTTGTCTTTGAAGCATCACTCTGCGCATCTATAGATGACGTTTTCTCTAAGACGCTCAGCTGCTTCACAATAGCTGATAGTTCAGCGATTTTCTTTTCGAGATTCTTAATTTCTGCTTTGGTTTGGTCAAAAGCGACCTTGATTTGCGAGTACCTTATATCAAGCTTGGTGTAGCTGTCAATTCCTCGCTCGGTCAAATAGTTCAAAGTCCTACCAGTCCTCCTAAGGTTTTGAACTTTGAGAGCTTGTGCATATCTTGGATTTTGCATAGCTTTGATTGCATTATCTATGTCGATGAGAAGCCGTAAATCCCGTTCTGGTTTCAAAATAGTTTGCTTGTCTGTATTTCTGTTTACCTTTTCTGTAACACGTTCCTGAGTAAAAGCATTTCCCAAAGTCTTTGAGCTTATGTAACGCTGTTGCCCTTCTGCGCGAAATGTAAGATGCTTTTCTTGTCTGACTTCGTAACCAGCGAGATTCATTCTTAAAGTAAACTCTTCAAATGAAGAACTGTATTTTACAGATTGGTTTATAGCTTTCTTCAAGCGATCTTTCCAACTTATCCCAGACTTTTGGGCAAGGTATTCTTTATAACACATCCCTTTCTCTTCACCTGGAACAACAACAGATAAGCCATATTGCTTACAGCATCGGTCGCTCGCTTTTCTGATTTGATAGTAAGACTTTCTGTTTGATATGTATTTATGATAATCAACAAAGTTTGCAGCACAGAAAATCAAATGGTTGTGAATATGCCCTTTGTCAATGTGTGTACTAAGTACATATTCATATTTTCCTTTGAGCACCTCCTGTGCCAGATCAGCACCAATCTTGTGAGCGGTTTCTTGATTTGTTTCGCCAGGTTTAAAAGACTGAATGAGATGGAATGCGAGGTTATTCCCTTTTTCCATACAATGGGATAACGTAAAGCCAAATTCTAAATCCGCAGTTTCAGGTGAACAAGCAAAGCTTGAAACAAGAATCCCTTCGTCGGTTTTCTTTCCATCAAGAACGTAAGCCAATGCTTGCTTTAACGGAGACTTGATAGGATGGATCTTTGTAATCGCCATATCTCATCAAGCCTTTCGTTAATTGTTTCAATATCCTGCTGATAAATATTACCAGTAGCATTTAGGTGATGCGCAATTTGATTGATATTTATTCCAATCATTCTGATTTGGCGTGTATGTTCTTTTAAAAATGAGTAGTCAATATGAATGATGTAAGTATCAATCGCGACTTTCCGTAAATATGCGCTTCTATTCCGAATTCCTGTGGATCTCATTCCTGACTCAATTTTTTGTAGCTCTTCGTCATCCACATAAAACAATATTTGATTTTTTCGTTTTCGATTAGTCATATGCTCTCACAGTCCATCACTTTGATCTTTCCTAAACTCGAAAGGTAAGCAATTTCAGTTATTGAAAATGTAATTTTCGGATGTGTATATACACTTCCTTTGCTTGCTAATACAAAAAGCTTCGTTGCACCATTAACAACTGTTTGTATGTTTTTGCCAACACTGCATGAGTTGGCCTTTTGTTAGGTATCTTTTAATTCTGAGAAAGCAAACGCATTCAGTCCTGCACTGAAGGGTGCTCTAAGCAAGTATTCACGCGTTTATGTTTAACTCTCAAAAGGAGAACTGGCATAGCCGGTTTTTGTCTCTGATTATTGGCAAAATTTCATTGAGCGTTGTTTTAAGAAGTGAAAGGAGATCAGCAAAAAGTTCAATCAAAGGAGGTGGATATGATGCCAGTATTAGATGAATTGGAACTGCGGCGTGCTTTCAATAGCTTTTGTAAAAAAATATTACAAAATGAAGCTATCAATGCGCTCGTTGCATTACAGAGGCGAAAGAATACCATATTGAATTTTTCGGACATCAACTTTGATGAGGAAGTGATGGCTGGCAGCTATGACCGTGCTTTTGACCCGGATGCGGAGTATTTAGTTCAGGGCAGGAAGATAAGCTGTCTCTTATACACATCTGACGCTGCCGACGATCTACTCTGTGTAGATCTCGGTGGTCGCCGTTTCATTAAAAAAAAAAACATTATAAAAACAATTACAATAGATCAGCTCGCTACCCTACCCTTCAGTTACTGCAATAGATTTATTTCATCGAGACTTCCACTCACTATGCT
>ERZ1026814.630-NODE-630-length-17625-cov-10.386673_pt1 | contig 17625 bp, 18 predicted proteins | sample MGYA00520871_ERZ1026814 | MGnify/ENA primary metagenome ERZ1026814 (study PRJEB33270, sample SAMEA104284478) | anaerobic digester metagenome | biome: Anaerobic digester microbiome; feature: mesophilic sludge digester; material: Anaerobic digester biomass | place... | reverse complement strand
GATTTGTTAGATGGGATTTGAACTGATGGACCTTATCGGCTATGAAAAGCTTGAAAGCGCCCGTAGCATGTTTGGTAATGTATTCCGAAATGCTAGGTCGCCTTGCCCCGTTGAACTCAAACAAGGGTGTCCCACATGGACGCGTGCCCCATACCGAGTCACCGTTGGCATCAAGTTTCGTCCTCCCGTCTGCATCCAACTCCCAGCCAGGGATTTGATTGCGGCAGAATTGGCGTTTTTCTGCCAATTCAGAGGCATCAGTTATCGGAACCACAAATCCGTCCTTTTCGACCATCACGACCTTACCACAACCAGGACAAGCACAGGCATCCACAATCTTTCCAGTCAGTGGGTCTCTCGCTTTCCTGGTGATAACTGCCGGCTGCCATCCAGCCCCGAATTTGGCAGAGGTGTGTGCTACTACTGCCACCCATTTGGGCTTTGAACCTCCTTTCTTTTGAGCAGTATCACAGGCTGCTTTATATTGATCCAGGAATTCACGGACATCGTTCACATCATAAACTTCGTCACTATTCCGACCGATGCGACGGATTTCTCGTGCATATGCTCCTGGGATCACTTCCTCGATTTCGCGGATCCATTTGGGTACGAGGTGTGGAGGACAAAGCACGATTGCAGGATAAGCATCCAGCAGCTCTATCACCCCAGTTGATATTGTCGTCTTCCCGGTACCCATTTCTGCCTGGCAGTTGGCCACGCCATTTCTGCGAATTGAACGAGCTAACGCCGCTGCCGCATGTCTTTGGGCAGGAAGCAATCCAGCATGCTCTTGTCCGGGAAGGGCTTTTCGTTGCGTACCAAGACTATCGAGGACTTTAATTTCGGTTGCAGTCGGGTCCAGATTGTAGATGGGTTTATAGGTTTCCAGTACATGCGCAGCGATCTTCTCGCCGTGAACTTTCATGAACTCTGAAAGACCTTTAACGTCCTGGATCACCTGGATACCATCCTGTTTCAGCACAGCCACCGTAGTAACAAAACGATCCTTGTAGGTTTCTACGACTGTATCCGCTTCTTTGGCATCCGGCTGCTCAGTCTTTTCGACCACCTTGATCACCCGTCCCTTGATCAGCATTGGTTTACCCTCTTCATCGGTCAACTTCACCGTGCCCATCATGCCAGAGGCCATGAGCATAGCGATATGTCCTTTCTTCAAGGGCATGACCGGTTGGGAGAGTTGAGCCAGACCACGCGTTGGGTGTATCAGGTCAAGCCAATCACTGGTCTTGTGGACACCTGCTTCCTTCGTGGCTTCAACCACCTCTTCCGGTTCCCAATCCGTTCGCTTGAACATAACTGGTTTGCCATTTGCACCTCGCAATGGCGCAGACAACAGTTGATAGATCGGTTCAACAGCTGATTGGATGGGTTCCAGTTCAGTTGATGCCAGGCTTTGAAGCGAAAGAACCTCCTTGTCCGTGGGTAGCTGGTAGAGCTTGCGCTTGTATGCCAACACCACCACCTGTTTAAACTTCTCGTACAATCCATCCGGAAACCGATAGACCGTGATAGCTTCATAATGCCCGGCCAAAAGCCGAGCAACTTCAATCATTCCCAGGATTTTCTGTGGGATGATATAGGTCAGCAGCCCGCCACGCATCAGTTTGGAGGAGGTCGTCTTGAGAAAATCCCATTCCAGTCGTTTTTGACCCTCAAAACGGTCAAAGTCATAAGGCGGATTTAAATAGAGCCAGGAAATGCTTTCATCACTCAGAACACAAGCCTGCCAGGGAGCCTGGAAAACCTTATCCATCACGTTTTGAGCTTTCCCTGCTCGTTCTGGTGAGAGTTCTACACCCCAGGTTTCGCAGTTGAGCGCGTTGCCCAAGGAAGAAGCAGCTTTTCCTTCCCCTGCGCAGGGATCAAATAACCGCCCTCTTTCGCTGGGCGGTTTCAGGTAAGTGCGGATGATCTCGACAACCGGTTCATCCGTGGGGTAGTACCCCATTCTTTCGATTGCTGGTGGACGCATTGTTCACTCCTTTACGAAAAAATCCCCGTAGGAGACGCGTCCAACCCCTTGAGGGGATGAAAAGCGCCCCCTCCGGGGTGATGTTGCGAGTAGTTTTACTTGTTCTCTCAGATGGTCAGTGAGATTTCCTCCTGAGCTAATAACTCAGATAACAGGTCTTTCCAGTCAGCTTGCAGGTCAATTCTGGCACCAAGGATACAATCGCCACCTGTGGTCAGATCTTGAACCAACTTACGACTGCGAGCTTGTTTCCAAAGGGCTACTGACCATTCATCCAGGATCGGCACCTCCAGAGCTTCTTTGATTCGTTCAACGAAAAGCTGAATCAATTCCTTTCCTGGATCAGGTGTTCCTCGAAAAATAAGCAGATATGCACTGAGGTCTTCTGGTTCCCATTTTCCAGGAAGCGCAAGCCGAGATACGAACCCGACATGATGACTGGTGTATTCAGGCATGGCTTGCCAGGCTTGTTCATACTTATCAGTGGGAATCAGGGACACATCGCTTAGGCCGTCCTGAGTCATTTGTAGGGATTTCCCGCACATAAGAGTCACTCGTAGTGACTCCAGGCTGGTCTTGTAACCTACAAGGCCAATATACGCCAGGTTGTGATCGGTGTCATAGGCATAGCCGGTGGCATGTGCCATTGCTTGCCCGTTCCGAAGCTTTGGTACCGCTTCAGGAAATAGACGATCACCCGATTTGGAATCCCCGCTTTCCTTCGGAACAATCTTCCAAACAACAATCCCAGAATTGACTCGAGCCAGTTCTTCGTTGACCTCTTTCAGAACTTCGTACAGACCTTTCCAGGGTTGTGCTCCGGTGAAGGTGACGCTGGTTTCGCCGCATTGAATATGGATACTCCGGTCCTTTACATCAAGGATTGCTTCACCTAGAGTAAGAATTCGGTAGTTAGCTAACACTTGAGGTAGTTTCTCACCCGATTTTGCGGTAAACAGGTAAGCTCCGAGTTCCGAATCGTAGTTAAGGAAGCCGGCTTTACCAACTGCATAATCGTATGGGTAAGCTGCCCGTGTCAGTTCCTGACCGAGATCTTCTCTCGAAGGTAAGCCACAGCCATCCTTATAAGCAGCGATAATGATCTTGCCCTCCTTCTGCCTGACAATAATACGGTTCACTTTTTCACGCAGGTATTTGTCTTCGTAAACATTCATGTGATCCTCCTTTGGATTAGATATGGATTGACTAACCAACGTTTATTTGAAGAAAGAGCCAACGTTTTTGTGCCTGTAGTGAAATGCCATACAGAACAGCAAAAAAGGGTCGGAAACGAAATGTTTGTGAACCTTTTTTACGGTCCTGCATGTACTGATCAAATTAGCATTGGGGGAAATACAGATAACCTTCTGCGGGTACAGTATGGTTTTTTAATAGTTATTAAAACTCCCCATTCCATTAAAACTGATTCTCTTTCTGTCTTGTTTTTAATGAAAACTTGTGGTTTAATAAGTATTAAAAGAGGTTGTTATGTTAAAAGAAGCGGATGTCTCTAAAAAAGGGTTACTTGCATTCAGGGATTGCCTCTCGGTTGTGCCATCTCTTACAATCACCTCCATAGAGGAGTTGCCTGCTAAAGACGGGCCTGATTACCAAGCGATTGTTCAAGGGGAGGGATTCGAACAAATTATTTACCTTGAAATAAAAACTCTGGGAACTCCAAAAAGCACGAGAGAGGCAGTCAATTTACTCGTGAGACGGATTCAAAATGACCCCGCATCCTATGGGATATTTGTTGCGCCTTACATAGCACCTAGCTCAGCTGCCATTTGCAAGGAATCTGGAATCGGGTTTGTCGATTTATCTGGAAATTGTTTTATTGCTTTCCAGCAGATTTTTATCAATCGAGAAAAATTGGGAAATCAATTCCCCTTCAAAACGGGTCTATCATCGATCTACTCGCCAAAATCCGAACGGATATTGCGTGTTTTACTCGTTTATCCGTATCGAAACTGGAAAGCAATTGATCTTGCGAAAGAAGCTCAAGTCAGTCTTGGAATGATCACACAGGTAAGCAAAAAATTGATTGAAGAAGAATGGTTGAAAAAGACGTCGCAAGGTATCTCATTAACCCAACCAGAAAATCTATTAGCAGATTGGAGCAATCACTACACCATTAAACGCAACATCCAAAACAATTACTACTCAATGAAGCCGCTGCAAGATTTAGAAATTGAGATTGCAAATACATGTAACAAGATGAACATTCCTTATGCCTTGACTGGTTTTTCGGCGAGCAATCGTTTGGCCCCAATGGTCAGGGGTCAACGTGCAATGATATATGTCGGCAGGGATATTGATTCGGTGGCCGAAAAAGTGGGCTTAAAACCCGTCGAAAGTGGAGCCAACATCATTTTGATTCAACCTTACGATGAGGGTGTATTTTGGAACGCCAAGTCGATCGGTGATCTACGAATAGCCGATCCTATTCAGGTTTACCTTGATTTGAAACGATATCCAGGTCGTGGCGAAGAAGCGGCTGATTTTCTTGTTCGAGAGGTGATTAACCCAAGATGGCAACAACTAAAAATGAATATGATCGCCTCTTAGTAGAGGCTGCGCACAGAGTACTTTTGGAAGTTGCTCGGCTTTTGTATGACTACCGAGACGGAATTGTGTTGGTAGGTGGTTCTGTTCCTGGATTATTATTTAACCAGGATGTTTCTGAACACATTGGAACAATTGATGTTGATGTCGCACTGGATCAAAATACCATCCAGGAAATCAGTTACCGCTCCATCATGCAATTGCTTTCCAAACGAGGATATGTTCAAGGGGATCAACCGTTTATTTTTTATCGTACTTTACAGGTTGATGATCAAGAGATCACTGTTGAAGTGGATTTCTTGGCTGGCGAATATGGAGGGACGAGCAAGAAGCACAGAACTCAGATCGTCCAGGATATGCATCCCAGAAAGGCGCGTGCTTGTGATCTTGCCTTTCTAAACCCTATTCAAATAACGATAGAGGGTACTTTGCCAGAGGGTGGAAAGGATCGGGCTTCCATTCAAGTTGCTTCGATTGTCCCATTTCTCATAATGAAAGCGCAGGCTTTGAATAGTAGACTCAAAGAAAAAGATGCCTACGATATTTATTATTGTTTAACTAATTTTCCGGATGGGATGGATGCATTGGTTGAGGCGTTCCGAACATTTCCTGATCATCCTTTGATACATGAGGGATTAGCGATTTTATCTGAAAAATTTTCGGCTTCAGACTCTGTTGGTCCTGTATTTGTAACCAATTTTCTAGATGAAAATGATCCAGAGACTCGAGCACAGATCCAAAGAGACGCATATGAACGTGTGCAATATTTATTGAATGCACTTCTAACCTGAACTGCAAATCACCTTGGGAATCAGAAGCCATCAATGGAGGGAGTTACGCTCCCTCCATTTTCTTACCTTCCATCGATATGCATGGGCATTAAAACGTATAAATTCTCCTCATCTCCTGTTGAATGGAGTACCGCCGGTGTGTTGTGGGCATTCGCCTCAATGGTCACTTTTTTGGTAGTGATTGCTTCCAACCCATCTTGCAGGAATTTCACGTTGAATGCGATCTCCAATTCCTGTCCTTCAACCGAGGCATCAAGCTCTATCTCACTGGCGCCGGTCTCATCGGATTCAGCCAACAGTTTGACCCTCCCTGTTTGATCAGCTCCGGGTTGAAAGTGAAACCGCACTACATTGCTACCTTCGCGAGCAATGATGCTGGCCTGTTTGCAGGCTTTGAGCAGGTCACCCGCGTCAAGGACTGCTCTGGTCTTGTGACCTTTGGGTAGAATCGCCTGATAATCCGGGAATTTCCCATCGATCAATTGTGAAACAATCTGCACGTTTTCACAACGGAACACCACCTGGCTACCATTCGTGGGTAAAACAAGAGTGATCCTGGCTGTTTTAGTCGCGTTCAGGATACGCATCACCTCTTTCAATGCGGAAGCCGGTATGATTAACTGCTTCTTGGCGAACAGGTCTGGAAGGATCGCTTTACAGATAGCGAGACGGAATCCATCCGTTCCGACCATGGATACAGTCTTTCCATCCATGCTCATCAAGACTCCAGTCAGAACAGGTCGGGTATCATCCATGGAAGCAGCGAACGCAACCTTTTGGATCATCTCTTTGAACATACTTGCGTCCATTGAAATCCCATTGGTGATAGGGTACTCCGGGATGGTTGGAAACTCGGATGCATCAATTCCCTTGACGATCCCTTTATAGGTTCCGCACTTCAACGATGCTTCCGGTTTCCCATTTACCGAAAAAACGACTTCGGGATCTGTTAAGCTGTTGATCACATCGGTTAGTGTTTTCGCAGGTAAGGTCAAACCCAGGTCGCCGTCCAAATTGGCATCCATCCAAACCATGACACCCACGGTCAAGTCGGTAGCCGAGAGGCGAAGCTGATCCTCATCTTTACTGAGCAGAATGTTCGATAAGATCGGTAGATGGGAGTGAGAACCTACCGCTCGCCCAACAATTGCCAGGCTTTCAGAAAAAGTATTCTTTTGAACTGTCACTTTGCAGGTCATTTTGTATCTCCTTGTTGTTTTATAGACTGAGCGTTTGATCGTCCAGCCAGTGTTCAAGTGCAGCAACGAGCTTGTCGTCCTCAGCAATTTGCGACATGAGCTCATCCATGCTGGGGAAGTGCAGTAGCTGTTGCTCCAATTGCTCGACCCATTTCTCCATTTCTTCTGACGAAAGGGAGACAGGTTTTTCCAGCTTAACTCCTTGGTTCCATTGGGTTGCTTGCAAGCGATCTGCTACTTTGCATGACGTAACGAAAGCCTGCCGATCAACAAGATCGATGATCAAGTGATAGTCTGCAGGACATTCTGAAGAACCCAGGTTGAAATCTGTCAGGTGAGGATGAACCATTTTATGTCGCACATAAGCCAGGTAACCTGGCCAGAGACCAGTAAAGGTCACCAGACCATCTGATACCATGACCTCATCTCCGCAAGGTTCTCACCAGAGGGCACGATAATGGGCACCCCGATAATTTCGGTAACCCACTGCCTGTTCTCGAAGTAGCGCAGGCGGAACAGGGATTTTGAGTTGGGTCATCTGTTTTTCCATATATCTCCTTTGTTACAAAATAGTCTTCAAGTGGATAAGTTCCAGGTCCGGAAAAAGATCATGCTTTTCTGCTTCAATCTCAACCCAATCAGTGAGCACGTCTAGTTCCTCTTCTGTCAGCCGTGACGGAGGAGGAAACCAATCAATCCAATCCCCTTCGGGGACGTACCGGTCCGATTCAGGCGGACTGTCACCCAGACACTCTTCATCAAACTTGCCCAATATGAAATCTTCCAAAGACTTCTTGCAGCGTTCATCTATTAGGGCAATTTCTGCTTGAACCAGTTCCCAATTAACATCTTTTTGTGTTTCGCACAAAACCTCCAATTCTTCCTCCTTTGGTGAAATAATCCAACGTTACGCATCTAAATAAACCAACGTTGAGGGTAAAAATGCCGACGTTAATGAATCTTCAGTAGAATGAAGCTTCATAGAATCAAAGGCGGAATTAGTAATCCAACCTTTTGATCACACTTAAAATAATGCTGATGAAAATTGAGCTTTTTTATGAGGCGTAGGAAATCACTTAACAGACATTTAATATCTGGAATGTTATTATAAAAAATAGGTATGATTAAGGAGGAAGTAGAATCTATCTATAAGTATTGTTGTTGGTTTGCTAATCAAACGAATGATCACTCAGGTGGATTACCCCCAATGAGAATATTAATTATCGAAGATGAACCTGATTTTGCAAATGCATTATCTCGGGGATTGAAAAACCAGGGATACGCAGTTGATGTCGCTAAGGATGGAAAAGAAGGTTGGGAGTTGGGAACTGTCAATCCTTATGATCTTGTGATTCTTGATTTGAATCTTCCATTGATGGATGGTCTTGAGGTCTGCCGTCTTTTACGCCGCCAACGACCGGATTTGCTCATCCTTATCCTTACAGCACGTGACAAGATTCGTGATCGCGTGATTGGTTTGGACATGGGGGCTGATGATTATTTGGTCAAACCATTTCATTTTGAAGAGTTGACTGCCAGAATTCGAGCACTACTTAGGCGTGATCTACGAGTTCGTGAGCCAATTTTGCATGTTGGTGATCTACAGATCGATCCCGCTGAAAGAATCGCATGGAAAGGAAAACGAAGGCTGGACCTAACGGCAAAAGAGTTTTCCATCCTGGAATATTTAGCGCGACACAAAGGTGAGATCATCACCAGCGAGCAACTCATTGAACACACCTGGGGAGAAGACGAAATTGATCCATTTTCGGGTAGTGTTCGAGTCCATATTTATTCACTTCGCCGAAAACTAGGTAATAAATCTGATTCCACTCGATATATTGAGACAATTATTGGACAAGGGTATCGGCTGATTGGCTCGGAGACGAACCTTGCATGAAAATATTACAATTGCGATGGTATAAAATTAGGAACTTTTTTACACTAAGTCGCCGGATAATGCTCCTGGTGGCTGGCCTCTTAATCATCCTGGGTTTTTCACAAGCCGCATTGATAAGTATTGTCGCGAGAATAAACATTCCGCATACAATCCAAGAGGAAATGCTGTCTCCTACACAGTTACCGCCAACAGATAAATCGACTGATAACCAAATAGATGTTCAGCCTACACCACTTGAGGTAATTGATTCCACAGAAGGAGTTCTGCTTCAAGATATAGTTCTGCGCCAGGTTCAGTCGATATCTCTTTTGATGGCAGGAGTCACAGCGATAATTGGTATTTTAGGCGCACGGTGGATTACGCATAAGGCCTTGTCGCCTGTCAACCGACTTAGCCAGATGGTAAAAGATATCCAGGTAGAAACGTTAAACCAACGTTTGCCAGTCGATGGACCACCTGATCAAGTTAAAGACCTGGCAGAGGCTTTTAACCAAACGCTTGAACGTTTGGCACAGGCATTTGAAATGCAAGGCAGATTTGTTGCAGATGCATCCCATGAAATGCGTACGCCGTTAGCAACCATGCGTACCAATTTGGAGGTTCTTCAACTAGATCCCAAAGCCACCCTATCCGATTATAAAGAAATGAGTGTAACACTCACCCGAACCTTGGACCGCCTGGAAAGATTGTCGAACGATTTATTACTCCTTGCGCGTGGTGAGCTTGAAGTTCATAAAGTCCCTGTGAATATAGAAGCGTTGCTGACTGAGGTAGTTCAGAATCTGATGCCCTTTGCCAAGGAATATCATGTCATTATCAATATGAAAGTGCAAGAGGGAGCCGTTGTATTGGCAGATGAGAGACTCTTGGGAATTGCCTTTGGCAACCTCATCGACAATGGAATTCGCTACAATCGTTCGGGCGGTTCTGTGGAAATTACTGTTTTCGGTGTAGATAATGGACTAACCGTACAAATTCAAGATACCGGCGAGGGGATTCCATCCGAAGAGCTCCCAAGAATATTTGACCGGTTTTACCGGGTCGAAAAATCCAGAACACGCTATCGAGGTGGAGCAGGCTTGGGTTTGGCAATTTGCGAACACATTGTTAAGTTACATGGTGGTCATATTAAGGCGTCAAGCACGGTAGGTGAAGGGAGTATTTTTATTATTTGGTTACCTTCAATAGCATCCACCTCTATTGATCCCATCTTAACAGAGAGTTAACATCCTTCATGCTATTCTGGAATTGGTAATATACCAAGAACCAACTTTCAGAAATGGAGGCATGAAATGATGCGGAAAGTACTTTACATTTTTGGAGTTTTGATCCTGGCAGGAGCAATTCTTGCTGTTGGTTTGAACAGGGCAACTGCTACTGCAAATCAGGATGTCGGTGCAGTTGAAGAAAATCTTACTCCGATCCACCCGGGAGATGAGGGGTGGGAGGTAAAACCGTATGTACCAACGGAAAGGAGTGAGACCGTTCGAGGTCCGAGTCAGGAGACCGCATATCGTTGCGTCAGCTATCTAGAACCGCTTCAGCCTGGAGAGGAAACATCTAAAGAATCGAAAATGGTTTGTTCCACAGGGACCATTAGCTCAATTGATGGTAAATCACTTGATTCCAGCTTTTTAATCGCAAAATTCTACGACAATACCAACTATGGATCACTCCTCATTGAGTATTACGGACCCTCAGCCTGCTCCGATTCGATTAGCTATGGGAAGACAACCCTCCCAAGCGACCTTGACAATAAATTCGCTTCGGGAAAAGTGTTTTCCGATTGCAATCTGATCTCCGTTTATGACTTCGCTAATTACAGTGGACCCTCTTACTCATGTGGACCAAATTGCTCAAGTTTCTATGCGCTAAATAACTACGTGAGTTCCTGGCGCACCACCCACTAAGGTAAGTCATAAATATCAATTTGCGCAGGACACGCAGGGATTATTTACTCCCTGCGTGTCTTTGTGATATTAAAGTTCGTCGAATAAATCGGCTGATGCACCACCATCTGGCCAATAAGCCTCGTCATCCCCTAAGCGAATTGCATTTTCGTATTGCTCAGTGAGGGAGCCTTCGTCATCATCCTCGTTCTGCGAGTTCATCAAAGCTCTGAGAATGGGTTGATCCGAGGTATAGGCACGAATGCAATTGCGCCAGAAAAGTACATCATCGTTCTGAAGAACTTTCTGGATTCCTTGCACCAAGTCGATTAAAAAGTCTTCTTCAAATCGATCTGGAGGTAAACCATGATCGGCCAGTGTGTGAGCAATTTCTTCAGCGATTTGTCCCCATGTGATTGAAAACGCCGGCTTTTCCATTGAAAACCCAGCATGCGCCAGAATTTTGGACACCTCGAAACCAGATTCAAGGTATTCAAGTTGTTGTAGTGTAGGTAGTTGATCCATTTTTATCTCCTGTGGATTATGAAAATCCCAACCCTTTTTCCTTCAGGGACACCCATCGTGATAATCCAATGACCAAATGGTCCAGGACTGACACATCCAAAAGTTTGCCGGCTTGGACAATGGCACGAGTCACGCTGACATCTTCGGGACTGGGTGTGGGATCTGTGCTGGGATGGTTATGTGCGATCAAGATAGCTGCTGCGTTCCGCTGCAGTGCTGGTTTGAATAACTCACCAACCCGCACCATCGAGGAATTAAGCGAGCCGTGATATATCTCAATCACATCCAACATGCGGTTGCGTGTGTCAAGCGGCATCACGACCATGAATTCTTGTTCACGATGCGCCAGCATTGGCATCAAGATTTGAGCAGCATCTCCAGGTGAATGAATTGTTGGACGTTCATCTTCTGGTTGAAGAAGCTTACGTCCAAGTGCTAAAGCTGCTTTGAGTCTCAGTGCAGTCAAGTTGCTTATGCCCGGTACTTTGGAAATCTCATTCACATGTGCCTGGGCAATTTTCTGGATCGTGCCAAATTGTGCCAGCAGCTGTTCAGCGGACTCAATTTGATTTGAACCACCAATGATGACTGCCAGCAATTCAGCCAGACTGCATGCATCTGAATCCTTGCTTACCCGGAAAGCCGGCTGCTCACGAACGGGCAGGTGCTTAAGCCGGGGAAAGTTGTAAGTTTGAGGGTGTGCACTTTCTATAAGGTACGGTTGTAGATTGTTCATGTCTGTCTCCTGTGAAATGGGGGACAGACCACCCCTGGAGGGATGCTGTCCCCCCATTTTTTCCCTTGCGGGGTCCATTAGGGTCCTGTTATTTATGCGGTCGGATCGTATCCGGTCTCAAGAAATACCTTGCGGCTGATTGCTTCGCATTCTTCCCAGGTCATCAATTCATCGCGCCGCACACCTGGGTATCCAGGTGCGGGAGGTATGAGCCAGGGGTTTTCTGCAAGGTTCTTTTTTATCCTTTCAGCTTTTGCATCCAGGAAATGACGCAGGCCGCCTTTTGTGCAGCGCCACCCCAATTCCTTGGTGTACTTGCCATCCCAATTTCGATCGCGGTAAGTCTTGCTGCCACAGATAGGACAAGGTGGCATCCCTTCTGGATCAGGCGCTCGTGCACCACCAGCTTGAAGATAAAAACGAACAGCATCAATCGCTTCGCAATAAGCTGCACCACAAGAGCACTCCTTGTTTTTATTGACCCTGTGAAAACGATGTTCACTGCCCGAACCAAAATCAACCAGGTATTGATATCCCTGGACGGAAACGGATGGCGTGAACACGGTAAAGTCTTCCCGGATCATTGCACTGCCATGCGCTTTTGGGATCCCCTGACTGCTTCTAACCGTACCTGCGGTTCTACTCGGAGCAAGTTCGGTCTTCATAAGCACTCTCCAGAAACCAATCCGCTGGAAGCAAGTGATCCTGCGGAGAGATTTGGATTTCTAGTTCTCCTGGTTCAATCGTTTCACAGATTGGTGCTTCTTCAGGATCATTCTCAACACGGACATCCCTCAAGTGAGGGATATGAACCACCGTAGTGCTGTCCTGATAAGGGCCACCGTGGCTGTTCTTGGTAAATGGCTCCAGTCCATTGAGCGCGCGTACCCATACTGTTCCAGGTCTCGGGCCTTTTCCCACTACCTCAACGGGAATGACCGCATCTCCATAACATGTACCGATTGTGATTTCAGCTTTTACCATGTGTTCCTCCTGTGTTCTTTCAATAGGAATGAGAAAGGACATGCCATTCAGGGCATGTCCTTCGTTGTGATTCACCGGTGCGTTTTGACTCTGGCTAAAATGGAATTTCGCTTGGGTCTAAATTTGGCGGGACCTGGGTATTTACTGCGGGTTCTGCTTCCTCCTGGTCTTCACGTCCAGAAAGAAAACGTACGGTCGAGGCGGTTACTTCGAATGAAGCGCCAACCTTTCCATTGTTTTCCCAGATATGTGGCCCACCAGTTTCAGGATCGGGGTTTAGGCGTCCTTCCACTAACACCTTGCTTCCTTTGTGTAGGAATTCATTGCAGGATTCTGCTTGTTTTCCCCACACAGTGACACGAAACCAGGTTGTTTCTTTGACTGGCTGTCCATTCTGACCGTTGTAACGACGATTTGTGGCCACCGATAAGGTGGTCACTGGTTGTCCGCCAGGGGTAAAGCGCATTTCAGGATCTTTTCCCAAATTTCCGATGAGGATAATCGTTTGGTACATTGTGTTTTTCCTTTCTCTTTGGTATGTGGTTTTTTACGCTGCAACGGATGCAGGCGTCGGTGTGGCGCGTTGACTGGCAAGCCAATTACGCAATTCATCCTTTGAAGCAGGAACTCTCCCGGTTTTCTCTTTGAATTGGTCGAATGCCTCCTGTTCGGAGACATTGCCATTCACGGAGACACCATCCCCATACTTGCGTACGATAGAGGTGGTGGGAGGCATTGAATTTGCTTTCGAAGTTGGAATTGCCGTAGATGAGGTGCCATTGGATCGGTTTTGATCAAGGCCTGCGTTCTGAGCAATTTCCTTGTCATACAACAGATTGCCGAACTGTTCACCCAACTGGCGGAAGCAGCGCTTCAGACAGTCTGTGGCTGAACCTGCCAAGGCCATATCAAGAGCTTCGGGTGTATCACCAGTGAAGACACAACGACCAAGATCGGCGTGACTGTATGATTTCCCGTCCAGATCGACAGAAACTTTGCCGGTGATATACACTAAACCGACTTCCTCGGTCTGAACATTCCCATTGGCATCCAGGGCAGGAACCTTGCGTTTTTCCTGCTGATTCCAGATCAGCACCTTTTTTTGCCAACGTACGATGACCGGATCACCAATCAAGTCAAATGACCAGGTAAATCCGAAGATACTGTTGGCTCGATCAATAACGTCGTATCCTTCCAGATATGGGACGGATCCCATACCTGGCGCTTGGCGGCGTTTGACGCGAGACATATCCAATGGCTGGCGAAGTTCCCAGAGGATGCGGCTCAGCCGGTCGCTCAGGTTCCCATCATTTGAAGGGATGGTTTCATTCATGTGACTCTCCTTTTCTTGATCTATGTGAATTTGTGGTTGCGCCGCTTCTAAAAGGCGGACACCTTCAATGTGTTTGCAGAGAATCTGCGGTCCACGCTGCTGATAGTCCATACAGGTACACGCCCAATTGACCTCTTCAGAATCACCTTGAGATGGTCTCAATGTGACGACATATGGTAGCTTGTCGCCATTTTTGACCGTCCATTGGTGGGGATTGGTTCGGGTGACCTGGAACTTGCCAGCGAGAATCGCAGATTGTGCACGTTCAGTACGTTCAACTTGTGCTTGGGTAAGGTCTTGTGTTTTTTGCATAATCCTCCTTGTGGAAATATCCGACGTTGATTAACAAAAGGTCGATTCGAAAGATCAACTCATGGCTAAGCACCAGGAGTGTTCCGACGTTATTTGCTACCCGTGAATAAACACAGGGCAGAAAACGACAATGGTGAAGACTTTTTCTTCATCGCTGACATTTGCAGCCCTATGGATGTGAGAATATATGGGTGGGATGAGTCATTCATCCCACCCACACAGTATTGTTTTCTCCTTGTGATATGAACCTTTCTGCTTCTCAGCACGCCATGACGCCTCCTGGGAGGAAAAGGTTGTTTGTTAAAGTGCAAGCCCACTATCCGGGGACTCCCGGAAATAAAATGGAGGATCACTCGCTCCCAATACCAAAGGGAGCTTACGATGACAGTTCTCGAAATCCAGCTTGCTTTATGCAAGGGATTCGGACGTCATCTTGTGATCCTCCACGTACCCTGAAGTATTAAGAATTCACTTCAGGTCTGAACTCATCCATCTCTCTATTTTTTTACACGCGTAGGCCTTTTGCAGGTAATCCAAAAAGATAATTACCCATGCTCACCTTCGGTTTGTTGATCGGATGAGTTATTCAGCAGTTGCGTCAATTTCTCCAGAAGTAGATTCCATCTCACGTGAATCGTTTTCCGCTTCAGCGTGCTTGCCAGTCGTAACTCTCTCAATTGATCTGGCTTTTTTCTCGTTCGGTGCGGCAGCATCCAACACAATAATGCGCCTGGCGACTGCCTCTACCACGTTTCGGTCAATGAATACCTGGTTTTGTTTCAAATCGCATGCTTTGATATCCACCGTCAGGTCAGTACAATTCTTGGATTTCCGCGCTTTGTTGATAAACTCTTCCAAGCTTTCGCGAAAATCTCGAGATTGGAGGAAACCATGTACTCGCAATCGCATACCGCGGCGAATATGGATTAACCCATTGGCTCCGCCATTGACCCGGACGTTGATGTAATCACCTGCATCACGTTCCAAATCCAATTTCTTGGCAGGTAGATCACTGTCTCGATAGATCACCAACCGGAAGAACAGGTCATCCATAAATTTCCATGGATCGCGTACCACGATTCCTTCTAGAACTACATCATTTATCATCTGACCTCCTTGTTCGTGAAACCCTCGTCAATTAGGGTTAAAAAGAAAATGCCGGACAGATCCCAGTGGGTTATGTCCGGCCAACGATAAAGAGAAATGAATATTCAGTTGTAATAAAAGTATAACAATGGAAAGGTAGTTATCCTAGGGGGGATTTTTTACCTCTCATCCAGCGGGCTGCGCACCGCCTTTGGTCCGCGGTTGAGAACATGGGTATAAATCATCGTGGTCTTGACATCCTTGTGTCCGAGCAATTCCTGCACCGTCCGAATGTCATAACCCGCTTCCAATAAATGAGTCGCAAAACAGTGCCGAAAAGTGTGCGGGCTGACTGGTTTATCAATCCTGGCCAATTTCGCTGCTGCTTTGACTGCACGCTGCAACCCGCTGGGGTCCAGATGGTGACGACGCACAATTCCACTACGTGGGTCGGTGGATAATCTTTCCGATGGAAAAAGATATTGCCAGCCCACTTCTTTATCTGCAGTGGGATATTTACGTGCAAGCGCAAAAGGCAGCTCAACCGAACCATACCCTTGCGCCAAATCTCGCTCATGTTGGTTTTTGACAAATGTAATTTGATTCTTAAGTGGCTGAATAAGGCTGGCAGGCAGCATGGTCGCACGGTCTTTTTCGCCCTTTCCTTCCCGGACGATGATCTGAGATTGCTCAAAATCGATATCTTTCACCCGCAAGTGGAAGCATTCCATCAACCGTAACCCGCATCCGTAGAGCAACTTCCCCATCAATTGATGCAGTCCATGCATTCCAGCTAACACCCTTGCTACTTCATCTTTCGATAAGACCGTCGGCAGATGTTCTGAGCGTTTGGCGCGCAGTGCGTGGAGTGGAACAGGAATATCTATTTGCAGGACATTTCGGTATAGAAATAGCAAGGCATTGAGCGCCTGGTTTTGAGTAGAGGCAGAAACATGCTCGTCTTTCGCCAGATGGGTGAGGAAGGCCTCGATCTCAGCGACACCCATTTCAGCCGGATGGCGTTTGTTGTGATAGAGAATATAGCGCCTAGCCCAGTGAACATAGGTTTTCTCTGTGCTGTAGGAATAATGCTTCAAGCGGATCGTGTCTCGGAGCTGATCGAGAAGTTTTTTAGGTTTTGGAGGGGACATATCAGTTGTATGATTCACTAACATTGTTTCAATGAGTTCTCTTTAACATTATACGTCCGGCTGTGGAAAAGTGGACAAGAGCGAAGCGGTGTCCACTTTTCCACAGCCACTACTACGATGGCGGCTGGCCATTTTTTGAATACAAATCCATGTTCCGGTAAAATGCCAGAATGGAAAAAGAAGCGCAGAAACGACTTGTCTGGGTAAAGCTCTACGAACAGACGAAGGATGCCGGCCTGGTCTGTCGTAAGTGTGGAGTATCCAGGCCAACGCTCCGCAAATGGTGGAGGCGGTATCAAGAGTCGGGTGAGGAAGGGCTGAAAAGCAAATCCAAACGACCAAAGCATACTCCGTCGAAAGAGGTTCTAGAGCAGCATGAAAAATGGATCCTCGAGCTACGTCAGGAGCGAAAATTGGGAGCGCGTCGTATCCAGAGTGAGTTGGAGCGGCAGCACAACTATTCTCTCTCGCTATCTACCATACAAAAGGTTCTGCAAAAACTCCGAGTAAAACCGCTAAAGAAAATCCGTCGGCATAAAGAAGTGAAAAGATACCAATGTGAATTGCCAGGAGAACGGGTTCAGATGGATACCTGCAAGATTGGTCCAGGTATCTATCAATATACTGCCGTGGATGACTGTACTCGCTCTAAAGTGGTGGCCGTTTTTTCGCGGATAAGCGCCAAGAACACACTTCAATTCCTCGAAAAGCTGATAGAAGAGATGCCTTTTCCCATTCAAAGGATCCAAACGGATCGTGGGAGAGAGTTCTTTGCCTATCAAGTACAAGAGACATTGATGGATTGGGGTATTAAGTTTCGGCCGATACGACCGCGCTCACCGCACCTGAATGGAAAAGTGGAACGGGCTCAAAAAACGGACCTGGAAGAGTTTTATTCGACAGTCAACATCAAACAACCCGATTTGGAGGATCGATTACAAGAATGGCAGCATTACTATAACTGGGATAGAGTCCATGGATCGATAGGAAAACCACCCATCGATAAATTCTTTGAGCTCAGTTCAAAGACCCCATTTTGGGATGAAGTGATCGAAAAATATGATCCTATGAAAGAGCATATTCAGGAGCAGGATTTTAAGTCCGAGGAAATGTACCGAGAATTGAAACGATCTCTGTGAATCACACAGATCAGTCATAGAT
>ERZ1026814.619-NODE-619-length-17856-cov-7.697670_pt1 | contig 17856 bp, 17 predicted proteins | sample MGYA00520871_ERZ1026814 | MGnify/ENA primary metagenome ERZ1026814 (study PRJEB33270, sample SAMEA104284478) | anaerobic digester metagenome | biome: Anaerobic digester microbiome; feature: mesophilic sludge digester; material: Anaerobic digester biomass | place... | reverse complement strand
TGCACTCAGTGCGGGCTGTCGATGGACCGGGATTGGAACGCAGCGATAAATATTCTCAGATTGGGATTGCAATCTGTCGGCACAGGAAGCCGTGGAAGCCCTGCTCTTTAGGGCGGGGAGCAGTCACGTCCTGCATTCAGTAGCTCTGATAGGCGTAGATACCGGCAGCGGACGGCCAGTGATAGATGCCAACGGATCGTCGAGCGCCATCACATTGAGGGCCAATGGAACGAGGATTGAAGGCTTCAACCTGACCGGCTCAGGAGGATGCGGATGCGGAAATGCCGGCATATTCATCGACTCTTCTGATAACATCATCCTGAATAATATCCTCTATAAGAATAGGTATGGCATTTACATTGAGGAAGGGGCGACGAACAATACCATCCATTCCAATGACTTCCTGGAAAACAGGGTCGCAGCAAACGATACTGTTGGCAACTGGTGGAGCATGGAGATGAAAGAGGAGGGGCTCATGGGACTGCTGAAGGGCGCAAAGATCATCGGAAATCATTATAGCGATTACGACGAGCCAGGCGAGGGCTGCAATGATACCAATTCGGACGGCTTTTGCGATGAGCCCCGGACGATAGGGAATGGGCCGGGGATCGACGAGCATCCGCTGGTCGCTCCCATAATAGCTGGTCAAAAGGAATCTTCATATACTTATTGATGATGAAGCAATACAGGTGATCTTTACGATCAATAATAAGCTTCTAGCCATAATTCTAGCAGCACTGAATCTGGCGCTGCTTGGTTGTGCTTACGGTTCTATTGACTCCTCTTTAAATGGCAGCATTCAGGCCCAGAGCGAGCCTCTGGACACCTCCGGGGCCCTAGCCCTCTCCGACCTGGATGAATGGCTGTTTTATGAGAACTATGACTATGGATTTGAGCTGATTTATCCGGCAGATTGGATCGAGCAGGAGGTCGAACCCAACGATCAAGGAATAATCGTGGGCTTCCTGGCCCCTGGAGAGGATGTCGATAATCCGACGGCATATCTGTTGCTCCAGAACGAAGAGCTTCCCGCGGGGCAGGATGTAACCCTGGAAGTGTATAGCCAGGCAGCGTTGGGAGTTCTCAATGACATCATGCCAGATCTCCAGATCCTGACCGAGAGCGATATCACAATCAATGAAGTGCCGGCTCATGCCATAGTGTATAGCCTGGAAAGCGAGGGTGTGACATTCAGAGTCTTGAAGGCCTGGACTGTGATTGACGAGTATGCATACATATTCACATATAACGCTCCTGATGAGCTTTATGATCAGTTTGCCGAAGATGCCGCCGATATCATAGACTCCTTTGATGCTGACTTATTTGCTCGAATCCCTGAGAGCTCAGGACCATTGGAGGAAGCGGCTGAGAATGAGAGCCTGAATGAGACGCCGAATCTGATGGAGGAGAACACCAGCGTTGTCCAGTAGGATAGAAAAGGGGAATCTGAGGCGAAAAAATCGGCAATATGGCGATCTGCGCAAAGAATATGTCCAGGAACTTGCATGAAGGCCGGTAGATGTCCTGGCTGTCTCTCGTATTCGCCATTGTTCTGGCGATGGCATTGGTATCCCTGGGCGGCGCCCAGCAGTCTCTGCCCGCCCAGAAGATCCTATCCCAGATTGCGGCTGGGCAGCCGGTCCATTACGATGGCATTGCCATCACCGGCGATCTCGATCTATCCACATTGCCCGGAGCACAGATCCCGGCAGCATTCGCACTTTTCAACTGCACCATCCCCGACGCCTCCTTTGAGGGAATTACATTTGCAGAGGATGCCTTCTTCTGGGGAAGCTCCTTTGGCAATGCCAGCTTCCAGGGGGCCACATTCCTGGGCCGGGCGGACTTTGCCAATACCTCTTTCCGCCAGGCCAGCTTCGCAGGCTGCACCTTCTATCAGCCGGCGCTCTTCGGTGGAGCGCTGTTTGAGAACGATTTGAGCTTTGAGGATACCGCCTTCGGCCTGGATGCCTCCTTCCATGACGTCCGCTTTCTGGGGAGGGTGGACTTCAACTACTCCGATTTCGATTCCTATTCCTACTTCGCAGCAGCAGAGTTCTCAGAAGATGCCTTCTTCTCCGATGTCGACCTTTCCGCTACCTCGGACTTCTCTGCTGCCACATTCTCCGGCCAGGCCAACTTCATCCGCTCCCGCCTGAATGAGCCCTATTTCGGAGATGTCCTATTCTCCGGTCCAGCCCAGTTTGGCATGGCTCGTTTTTCCGGCCTCACCTCATTTGGCGGGGCGGTATTCGCCGATGAGGCGGGCTTCGGCCTGGCCAGATTTTCCGATGCCGCCTACTTCTCCGGTGCCCACTTTCAGGACCTGGCCCTCTTCGGCCTGGCCAGGTTCGAGGACATCGTAACCTTCCAGGATACCCGGTTCGATGGCGACCTCAACTTCAAATCCGGATCCATCACCTCTCTGCTCTTCGACGAGGCAGAGCTAAAAGAGGGCTCCCGCATCATCCTAAACGATACTGAGATCAACCTCTTCCGGGCTCACTGGAAGGAGATCCAGGATCATGTGGCCTGGCAGCCGGGAGCATACCTGGCCCTGGTGGAGAACTACCGCCGGCTGGGCTGGCTGGAAGATGAGGACGACTGCTACTACCAGTATCGAAAGCTCGATCAGGCCAGCAAGGGCTGGGGCTGGTCAAAGATCATAGATATCCTGGCCTGGCTCTCCTGCGGCTATGGAGTGCGGCCAAGCTATGCCGTGGTATGGTCTTTGCTTACCATTCTGATCTTCGGCCTGGTCTTCTGGATAGGGGACGGCATCCGTCGCTCGTCCAAACCCCTGAGCGGGCCGGTGGAGAAAGACAGCATCCCCGAGCGGGCTACATTCCGAAATGCACTCTTTTTCAGCACCATGATCTTCCTCTCCCAGGGCCCCATCGACTTTCTGCCCGTGGGCAGGCACAGGTACTATGTGATGCTGGAGATGATATTGGGCTGGCTGCTCTTGGCGCTGTTTTTGGTAACCTTAGGAAAGGTGATGATTCGATAGCTTTGGGGTGCTGCAATGGGTCAGACCGAATCGATCCAAAAGATGGCTCCTCACTATTTAAAATGGGTGAACTTGAATCGCTGATTCTCTGTGTCTCAGTGACTCTGTGGTGAGCTGCTATGCTCTGACCCAACCACAGAGGCGCAGAGGAACAGAGGCTATAATCGCTGCCGGGCCTGACCCACATAATTCAGCGAAGAGCCCAAAAGATGTTCGAGCATGGCAAATCCAGCTCATGTTACATTTCCAGCCGCCTCGCATTTATAGCCACTATCACCGTGCTGGCGCTCATGAGAATAGCCCCGATGGCGGGACTGAGAATTATGTCATAGCCGTAGAGGACGCCTGCGGCCAGAGGGATGGCCAGTGCGTTATAGCCCGTTGCCCATATCAGGTTCTGGAACATCTTGCTGTAAGTCCTTTTCGACAGGCGGATGATATTTGCCATATCCCTGGGATCGTTCCTGACCAGCACTATGTCCGCCGATTCAATGGCTACATCAGTGCCCGCTCCGATGGCAATTCCCACATCAGCCTGCGCCAGGGCAGGTGCATCATTAACCCCGTCTCCAACCATAGCCACAATGTATTCCCTCTGAACATTCCTTATGGCCTGAGCCTTTTCATGGGGCAATACCTCTGCAAAAAAGTCGTCCAAGCCCAGATCCTCCGCCACCCATCGGGCGACGAATCGATTGTCTCCGGTGAGCATCATGCAGTTGATGTTCATCGACCTGAGCTCTTCGATTGCCTCTCTGGATTCTTTTCTTATCACATCGGCCAGGGCTACGGCCCCGACAAGCCGATCCTCTTCCAGTAAAAAGACGACTGTCTTCCCCTGCTCCGCCAGCCTGTTCACTCTATCATCATCTAGCTTGATGTTGTTCTCTCTCAGGTAACCTGGGCTTGCCACCATCCAGCTCCTTCCCTGAATCTGACCTTCAATCCCTTTTCCGGGAATTGACTTAAATCCCTGGATGGGAATGAGATCAATGCCCATTTCTTTTGAGCCTTCTGCAATTCCTGCTGCTATGGGGTGCTCCGAGTTTGCTTCCAGAGATGCGGCCATTCTCAAAACCTCGGTCTCATTCAGGCCGGCAAGTGGTATGATATCGGTGACCCCAAATCGGCCTTCGGTCAGAGTCCCCGTCTTGTCGAAGACCACCGCCTGGATGTCTCTGGCCCTCTCAAAAGCGGATCTATCCCGGATCAATAGACCTGATTTCGCAGCCAGTGAGGTTGAGACTGCAACCACAAGAGGAACTGCCAGCCCCAGAGCATGGGGACAGGATATGACCATCACTGTGACTGCTCTCTCAATGGCAAAAGCCGAGTCTTTGCTGAAGTTGAGCCAGGCGGCAAATGTGATAGCTCCGACGCTCAGAGATATTATGGTAAGCCATCGAGCGGCATTGTCTGCCAGGTCCTGAGTCCTGGATTTGCTCTCCTGAGCCTGCCTGACAAGCTCGATGATCTGACTGAGGTAGGTCTCGGATCCGATCTTCTTAACTTCTATCGATATCGAGCCCTCGCCATTGATGGACCCGCCTATCACGTCGTCTCCCGCTCTTTTCCTGACCGGCCTGGATTCGCCTGTGAGCATGGACTCATTTACGCTTGTCTCTCCCTCGATCACCGTTCCGTCGATGGGTATCTTCTCCCCGGGTTTGACCAGGACTCGGTCTCCCGGCTTAAGAGATTCGACCTTGACCTCCACCGTCTGGCCATCTTTTATCAAGTGGGCTTCCGAGGGCATGATCTTGACCAGCTCCTCCAGGGCTCGGGAAGCTCCGAGGATTGAACGCATCTCAATCCAGTGGCCAAAAAGCATGATATCGATCAGCGTGGCCAGCTCCCAGAAGAAGGTCTCGCCCATAAGGCCAAAGACGACCGCCGAACTGTAAAAATAAGCTGCACTTATGGCGGTGGCGATGAGAGTCATCATCCCTATATTTTTATCCTTGACTTCTTTGAAAAATCCTTTCAGAAAGGGATAGCCACCATAAAAATAAACCAATGATGAGAGCAGGAACACCACATAAAGGGAGCCCGGAAACTGCAATTCGAACCGGAATAATTCCTGGATAAAAGAAGAGAGGAGCAGGATTGGTATCGTTATAATCAGAGAAATTATGAATCGTCTTTTAAAATCCTCGGTTTTATGGCCTTCATGTCTGCCACGGTGTCTCTTGCTGGATTTGTCCGGATGCCGGGCCATGCCCATTTGGTGATTCTCATGCATTTCGCCTGCATCATCCGTCTTATGGCCTTTGGCCGTGCCATGCATCCCATGTATGTTATGCTCCATTCCCCTATTCGGCGACTTGGGCCTCTTGCTCTCTTCCGCCACCTCTAATCCCACCAGTACGATATATTAATGGACGGCAATGGATTTAACTCTTCGTAAAGAGAATTCCTATTCCGATGGTTTGTTCTGGAGACGGTGTTTATGCTAGATTTAGCGATAATGGGCACTGGTCGACAAAGAGGACCCGCAAACTACCTAAGTTTCAAATTACCAAAAAAAGTATAAATCAGCTAATTAAATTCTTGCTCCATGAAATATAGCCCTCTGGGTATAAAAGATCATTTTAAAAAAGTCGACGACAGAACAGTTGGGATTTCCGATCTGCCACTAAAATTTCAGGGCTCTACAGTTACTATCGATTTTGATGATGTTGGCACATATAAGGGACCCTTTGTTGTCAAATGTTTTTTGGCTTCCGAGTTCCTTATATATTTTAATGATACTGAACACCACGTTAACCCCTGGGAAGGTTTTTCCCATTTGCTTTTCCATGAGCATTGCGACCATCGATTAAATGAAATCTCGTTTGAGTATCGTTATCCTGATGTTAATGCCGATTTGCACCAGGCCACTGTAGAGTTGAAGAGCATAGAAGGCTTGCTTCGAAGCATCGTTATGACAATACCCGAAGATAATATAGATTCCGCTCTCGATATTGCTCATAAGACGTTTATTGGAATTCTTGATGCGATATGCCTCCGAAAAAGAATACCAATTCAAATACAACGTATAGAGGTTTTGACAAAAAAAGGGCGAATGCAGCGATCTTATACAACAATGCCATACATGCCAGTTGAGCTTGATGTGGATGACATAATTACTGTCAATTACATTCCGCAAGTATTGCGTCCTTGTCTAACGCTTTATAGAGAAGCAATTAACTCATGCAATCCATACTATAGATTATTATGTCTTTTTAGAATAAGCGAGCGTTTAAGAGAAATACAAAATGAAAACGTGATGAAATTGAAGCAAGATTTAAGCTTCAAAAGGCCATCCATTACGATACCGGATAATGATCTTACTAGAATATTTTTCAAAAGGTTTATTGGCAAAAGCTTAAATAATTTTCTAGAGAACCACGTAAAGACCGAATATAGAAATAATATATCGCATTTGGGCTTAAGGAAGGGCAGCTTTGACGCATATGGAAATATGAAATTACCTCCCGCAGATAACAAGATTAATAGCTCAGTTGAAGCAACCAATGCAGTCCTTATAGATGCCATTAATGTGGCTATCAAAGAAGAAATCACCATAATGAAAAAATATAATCTAGCGTAAAAGAACGAGAGGATCGATCAATTAATCTTTCTCCAGAACTGTCACCGGAGCCTATGTATTTTGGCTGCCGTTCCCGAGGGGATGTCGCAGCAGGAGAGCTCGCAAGTCGTCAATCTGATGATCGATGTGAGCGGATCCGCAACCCCTACAGAGGAGCAATCGGCAGACGACAGGGACAATATCGCCAACGTGTACAACTCGATGATCAAGGATAAAATACCATCAACCATGTTCTTGACCCAGGACGTTTCCGCATCCAGTCTGGTTTTGTATCTAACCCAGCTGGGCCTTTATGGGAATATCGAGTTTGGCATGGCGGGAAATCATTCGGATGAAAAATTGAGCACAATGCCATATAAGGAACAGCGGGCAATACTTGAGAGCTCCTATAGTTATGCGAGTGCGGCTCATGTATGCGGCAAGAACGAAAAGCCCATTCGGGGATACAAGCCGTTGTCCTTTGATCAGAACGAGGACACCTACAAGGCACTGGACGATCTGGGCATCGAGTATAATGCCGGCTTCCAGGCAGGGATCATTTACGCCCCAGGCCATGAGGACGATGTCTGGCCCTATCCGGTTGAAGGCCACGATTTCTATGCTGTGCCAATAAGCAGCTATACGGTATCGGACAGTCTGATGCCCCTTCAGGACAGCTACTTTAGGGATATGGGTCTGGGGGCCGATGAGTGGTATGATGCTCTTGCCGCCAAGTATAATGAGATCAAGGGCCGGGACGAGCCCCTGGTGATAAGCCTGACCACATCCATATCGGGCAATGGAGATTATCTGGATGCCCTGAAGAGGTTCATCGAGTTGGCCAAATCGGAGAATGCCGCATTTGTCAACACCACGCAGCTCGTGGACATGACCCGAGCAGGAGTGGACCGCGTATCGGCAATACCTGTCAGGACCAGCGATTCCGCCGCATGTCCTGATTGCGAAGAGAAGAAGAGCGCCGGGATTGATGACGATATGAATATTGGCAATGCGAGCGCCAGCAACGAGACGATCACAATATTCGTGGATATGTATAATTCAACCACGTCCGGCTGATATGGGAAGTGAGGATTGGATTTCATATCAAATGTTACATTTTTTTGCATTAGGGATAAATCGATTTTGGCTCCTCTCGCTATTTGGCATGGGTGAACTTGAATCGGAAATTGTCTGCATCCTTTTGCATCTGGGGTGAACCGCTATGCTCTGACCCAACCACAGAGGCGCAGAGGAACAGAGACTATAACCGCTGCCGGGCCTGACCCACATAATTCAGCGAAGAGCCCCTTAATTGAAACTAGCACGTAGTTGCAGCAGCTTCAATGATGTCCGCTCTTGTCGACCAACCAACACAAGTGCGGGGCAAAAATTTTTGCCTGATCGATGCATTACAGCATCCTCTTCGTCCCATATTCCTTATCGACCACTCCGGCGGGAAATCTTCAGAGCGGCGGCCCCGGCCTTTGCAGCTTCTCGCTCCTCCTCCGGGGGAGGTATCCTGCTATGGATAGCATGAAGGGTGATGATTTGACAGCCGCTATCTGAAAGATTGGGAAATTCGGGGCATGGCTGCGGGTTCTCTGCCGCGTTAGGCATTGGACATGCACCCAAATCTTCAAAACTGGGATGAGGTGAGAGCATATCACGGAGCTGAGGGGCGATCTAAAACAATTAAAAGAGGCTTATTTGGGGTGCATACCACCACAGGGAATATGAGGTGTTCTGCAAAACATAATCAATCTCAGGAGGATATCGAAGTATCGAAGATGTTCGACAAGGTATATATTTTGGCTGAAGCTAAGACGAAGACTGAATGATTCAGAGCTTGCCCGTGAGGGATATTAATTAATGAACGTACCAACGACTACATTATCAGTTTAGTACATGAGCTATCCAAACAGCCTCGAGAAGCCGAATGGGTAGAGTTCAAAAGCAATTACGCTGAACCTCATGATATCGGTGAATATATTTCTGCATTATCGAATTCCGCTGCGCTGGCTGGTAAAAGCTCGGCCTATATAGTGTGGGGGGTGAGTGATGGAAAACATTCAATAATAGGCACTCAGTTTTCGCCAAAAACTACAAAAGTAGGTAATGAGGAGTTGGAAAATTGGCTGCTCCACGAATTGTCACCTAGAATCCATTTCCAGTTCTTCGAAGTCAAGGTGGAGGGGCTATCTGTGGTGTTGCTAGAAATTGGACGCGCTTCCCGCCAACCTGTGCAGTTCAAGGGTAATGAGTTCATCCGGGTAGGCTCATACAAGAAAAGACTCAAGGATTTCCCAGAGAAGGAACGAGCTCTTTGGCATATTTTTGATCGATATCCATTCGAGAGCAGTATGGCGGCAGAGCGAGTTAGCGGAGAGGAAGTACTAAAGCTGTTAGACTACCCTGCCTTTTTTGATTTGCTGAAGCTTCCATTACCTGAGAGTCGTGCTGGTATCTTGGAAGCGCTGGCCAATGATAGTCTGATTGCACCCTGTGAGGCAAGTGGCTGGGATATAACCAACCTTGGCGCGATTTTGCTTGCCAAGAGGATAGATAGCTTCACAGCACTTAAGCGCAAACCTATACGAGTGATTCAGTATCGAGGAAATAATCGAATTGAGACTATCAAGGAATATGTCCTTGTGAAGGGTTATGCTAGTGGTTTTGAAGGTCTTATCGAATACATCAATGGTTTGCTGCCTTCTAATGAGCTAATTGGACAAGCTTTACGCAAGAAAGTACCTATGTTTCCCGAGTTGGCGGTACGCGAACTTGTGGCCAATGCGCTCATCCATCAGGATTTTTCAATTGCAGGTGCGAGCCCGATGGTGGAAATCTTTGCGGACCGCATAGAGGTTACCAATCCAGGTAAGCCATTAGTTGATACATATCGCTTTGTGGATACGCCTCCTCGATCTCGTAACGAGGCATTGGCTGCACTCATGCGTCGGTTCGGAATTTGCGAAGAGCGTGGCAGTGGATGGGATAAAGTGGTGTTTCAAACAGAGTTGTACCAACTTCCAGCTCCTTTGCTGGAGGCTACAAGTGATCATACTCGAGTAGTGCTGTTTGCGCATCGTCCATTGACCAAGATGGACAAGGCAGATCGCGTTAGAGCCGTGTATTTGCATGCCTGCCTGCGCTATGTTAACAGGGAAAATATGACAAATACCTCAATTCGAGAGCGGTTTGGCATCGAGCAGAGGAACCTTGCTCTTGCCTCTCGTCTCATCCGCGAAGCAGTGGATTCCGGCCTTGTCCTTCCCTACGATCCAAGCGCAGCGCCGAAATTGATGCGATATATCCCGTTTTGGGCTGACCCAAGAAGGGACAAGATTACTTGATGGATACTTGATAGAATCGAACTAATTGGCATGGCAAGGCAGTCAGAAATCACGGAAAATCGAAAGGCTCTGGTGGTTTTCATGCACTTGATGGGTACTTGATGGGTACTTGATGGGTACTTGATGATTGCCATGATAGGTGCTCCTTCCTCGCCTTTGGGCTAATAGGATTGCGAAGAAGGCCGGACTTGAGTGACTTTTAATTCAAGCTATTGTTGGTTGGTTCCCGCCTTTTGCTAGTGGTTCTGCCCGGGACCGTTATATTTATAGTTGTATACAATACAGTTGGTAATATGGTTAGCTTTTAAGATGTAATATATTATTCGGCTCCTCGCTCTGAGCAATCAGTATCGGTCTGGTCAGAAGATCCACCTTATCCTCCTCTAAAATTGGGTTGTCCGAGTCTCGCAGAATTCCTCTCTTCCTATCTGCATCTTACCCTCAGATCTACTCCTCCTCATAGATCTTTTCCACCAGATCGCAGATCCTCTCCCAGTCGTAGCCCTGTGCCAGCTTCAGGCAGGGCCTGCGCATCCTCGGGCTCTCTTGAAGAGCCAAAAGGAGGCCGTCTGCCAGATCCTCGGGCGCAGGCGGGCAGATGATCCCGGTATTCTCTGTGACCAGATCCATCACAGCATTCATCCTGTGCTCGACAGTCACCACCGGCAGGCCGCAGGCATTGGCATCCAGGGCGGCCATGCCGAATCCCTCTCTGGTGGAGGGTGAGGCGAAGGCCCGGGAGGACTTCATCAGGGCCAGAGCATCATCATAGTTCTCCAGAAATCCGCAGAACTCGATATTTTTCTCCAGCCCCAATTTCCCTGTCAGCGATCTCAGCCTCTCCATCTCCGGCCCGTCGCCAATGATCGCCGCCCGCACATCCGGGAGCTCTGACTTCATTATGCTCACCGCCTGAATTAGGAGGTGGATATTCTTATGGGCGGCCAGCCTTCCGGCAAAAACGATATCAAAACTCTTTGGGGAGGGCGCTATGCCCTCAATCTTTTGCCAGTCGATGCCGTTTGGCACCACCCGGACCCCTCTTGCCCCCAGGCCCTCCAGATCCCTGGCCGTCCTCTTCGAGACTGCCAGATTGCGATCAGTCAGCCGGGCAGCGATCAATTCAGTGATCCTGCCAATTTCTCCCTTCTTTCCCAGGTACTCATGCCAGTAATCTTTCCAGACCTCATGCCAGGTGATAAAGAGCTTCTGGTTCTTCTTCCTCCAACTGTTCAAGAGACGAGCGGAAAAGCAGGACAGATAAGGAAAATTCTGGCAGTCGACCACCGCCTCCTTTGAGGGGTGAGAAAGCAGCCTGGCGGCAAAGTAGGCAGCCTCTCCAATCGATCTCTTTCCATTGACATAAAGGGGCCTGGGCTCGCATATGCCATGAAAGCGAACGCCCTCTCTTTCGATCTCGTCCTCTCCCTGCCACCATTTCATGCCGTAGCAGTGGACGACATGCCCGCGCGCCGCCAGCCTTCGGGAGAGCTCATAGATCCTCTTCTCCGCCCCCCCTTTGACCCAGGGATAGACGGCATCGTACACATAAGCGATCTCCACCTATTATTCGCCATCCTGGTGCCCATTGTAAAGCAATAGCAGGCTGATGAACATCCCGGAGAAGATGGTCTGAATTCCAAGAATGGTGAGTATCATGGCCACCATAGCGTTCTGGGCGGCATCCAATGCACCAAAGCCCGCCCCTCTCCACCTCATGAGGACCACGAGGCCAATGACAATTCCCGCTGCCAGCAGAGCCAGCCCTATTAAGAGCTCTTTTTCCAGGGAATGGTAGCTGATCAGCTTCTTCATTCCGCTCGACCTGGAAAGGCCCCAGGCAGCGCCAAAAGCTCTGAAATGCATCCCGGCAAGAAGCATCTGATAGCCGATGATCAGCAGCAGTCCCCCCAGGATCAAGGAATGCATCCTCGAGCCACCCTCGATGTAAACCACCACTGCCAGGATCAGGCCGAGGAGGAGTGCTACCAGGCCCGGGACGAGCAGAAAGGGCCCTGGCCGGTAGAGCATCATGAATCGCATATGCCTCCAGCCATCGGTGAACGAGTTCAGCTTGGAGTCTCCCCGGCGGGGATAGTAGGTAATGGGAACCTCAGCAATCCTCAAGCCGCGGGAGGCGGCCTCGATCACCATCTCCGAGGCGAACTCCATTCCCCCGGACCTGAGGTTCAGCTTATAGAGGGCATCCCTGGTTATGCCACGCAGACCGCAATGGGCGTCGGAGATTCCGGCGGAGAAGAGCCTGTTCAAAATCCAGGTCAAAATAGGATTTCCTACATAACGATGAAGGGCGGGCATCGCTCCTGGGATGATCCTGCCTTTGAGCCTCGATCCCATGACCAGGTCATACTCGCCGCTCTCCAGGCAGGGAAGCATATCCAAAATGGTCTCGGGGTCGTAGGTGAGGTCCCCGTCCATGAGAAATATATAGTCCCCTCCAGCCTCCTGGAAACCCAATAGGTATGCATTGCCATACCCCAGCCTCTGGGGGAATACAACCTTCGCCCCGCAGGAGGCAGCGATATCCGCCGTCTGGTCGGTGGAACTGTCCGCAACGATTATCTCTCCCTCAAGGCCCGCCTTCTCGAAGGCCTCCAGAGCCCTATGGATACACTGGCGTATGGTTTGGGATTCGTTTCTGGTGGGTATGATCAGGCTTATCCGGGGCACATTTTCCCTTACTTTAGTTTAGCTGTTAAGCCTTTCCTTTTATAGATCATCTCCCGGAATCCGGGGATTACTTTGAGCTCAGAGCGTCTCGGGCTCGACCTCATGCTTAAAGGAGAGGGTCACCCTTACCCTGTACTCCATTATCCCTCCCTCTCTAAGCCTGGTGTCCATCCTCGTGACCTCGGCAATTCTTACGTTGGTCAGTTTTCGGTTCGCAGTATTGATTGCAGATTGGACAGCGTCCTCCCAGCTTTCATTTGAGGTTCCCACGAGATCGATAAAATTGTACACGCTCTTGCCTATTGGGGCTTCCATAACATATTCTATGCTCTTATGATTGATATATTTTGTCTGAAAAGAAAAAAGATTCGCAGATCTATTCTGCCTTCTTCTCTTCGCTCTTCTCTGCCTCTTTGTCCCCTTCTTCGGTTGAATCTTCAGACGTCTGAGCCACAGGAGGCTGAGCCTCTGGCTTCTTGGGTCCCCTGCCCATGGCGATCAAAGAGGCCTTTGCCTGGATCCTGGCCAGGGGATAGTCGTCCTTGGCCACCTTCTCTAAAGCAGCCACCGCCCGGTTCTCCTTCAGCTCACCGATCACCCAGGCCGCTCCCGCACGCACATCCTTGTCTGCATCTTCCAGGGCCTCGATCATGCGATCGGATACCTGCTTTCCATATCCGGCAATGGCCACCATGGCATTGCTCTTTACCAGATACTCCTCGTCTTTGAGGGCCTCAATTAAAGCCTCCAGGGACTCAGATATATCCCGTTTAGAGAGGAGCATGATGGCGTTGGAGCGCACAAGCATATGCTTGTCCTTGGTGGCGGCGATCAGCTTCTCTATGGACCAGCTCATGTCGGGGAGGACGGCAGGCATGGAGGGCTCTGTCGCTCCGCAGGTTGGGCAGGCCTCTTCCCTCATGCTCTGGGTGATTACAGGCTCTGCCTTCTCCTCAGTTTTGTTTTCTTCTGGCTTGTTCTCAACCATTTTTTTCTCTTCTTCCATAGACTGGTCTATCTCCCCTATTCTACTTCAGCTTTTCCCAATGCAAATGCCCTCTTATTGGCCTCCAGATGCTTTGGCGGCACAACCTCGACCAGGGCCTGGATGATATGCTCCTCTGAGAGGGGAATATACCGGGAAAGGGCGCCGAGCATCACCACGTTCATGGCCTGAGCGGTTCCCGCCTTCCGCGCCAGGGCGGTGGCATCCAGGGCCAGGACCCTCTGGCATTGGCCGCAAAGCGGCTCTATCAGATCATCTAAAGAGGGATACCGGGCTCTTCCGGTGGTGACAGTTACCGGCAGGACCGGCTGGTTGCTGATCAGGGCCACCCCATCTGGGGAGAGGAAATGGCCAAATCGCAGGGCCTCAGCTGGCTCCAGGGCGATCAAGAGATCGGCGCTGCCCGGAGCGACCAAGGGGCTGAAGCGGCATCCTATTCGGGTGTGATTGATCACGCTCCCCCCTCTCTGGGCCATGCCGTGGGTCTCCGCGCCTCGCACCGGCTTTCCCGCCAGGACCCCTGCCCTGCCGATCACGTCTGATATCAATATCACTCCCTGGCCGCCGACGCCGACGATCACCATATCGCATTCTGAGGTTCTCATCTCTCCACCTCCAAAATGGCAGAGCTGGGGCAGATCTGGGCGCAGATCCCGCAGCCGGTGCATAGATTGTTGATCTTTGCCATCTCTCCCTCAAACTCAATGGCCGGGCAGCCGTACTCCACACAGATCTTGCATCCCTGACACTCATCGCTCACCTTGAAGGCCCGTGGCCGTGTCCCGCTTCTGCGGGCCTTGATCACGCAGGGCTGTCTGGCGATGACTACCGATAGGCCGGGAAAATCCTTAGCCCTCTGGAATCCCTCCATCGTCCCCTCAAGGTCGTAGGGATCAACGGTCTCGACCAGCCCTGCCCCCAAAGCCCTGGCCAGCTCCTCCAGCGAGACCTGGGCCGTGGGCTCGCCGGTGGCAGTGACCCCGGTTCCCGGATGAGGCTGATGGCCGGTCATGGCGGTGGTGGAGTTGTCCAGAATTGTCACTGTGATCCTGGCCTTATTGTAGGCGGCATTCAATAGGCCGGTCATGCCTCCATGCAGGAAGGTGGAGTCTCCGAGGCTTGCGCAGATCCCCTCCGTCTCACCGCCGAATCTTATGCCGCTGGCGAGGCTGATGCTCGCCCCCATGCACAGACAGGTATCAACCGTCCCCATGCCCACTGCCATGGTATAGCAGCCTATGTCGCTGGGATAGATCGCCTTCTTGCCATAGACCCGTCTCATGGCATAGTAGGTGGCACGGTGGCTGCAGCCTGGACATAAAGCCGGAGGCCGGGGTGGGACTATCTCCGCTGCTGCAAAGGATGCTCTCTCCATAATACCCAGGCCGTTCATCCTGGCCAGGGCATTTCTCACCGTAATAAGGTCCAGTTCTCCCTCGCGAGGGATCTCCTTTTCCTTGCCCAGGATCTGTATGGAGGGATTTATCTTCCCTGCCAGCATCGCCACCTGTTCTTCGACCACCGGCTCCAGCTCCTCTATCACCAGCACCCTCGAGACATGCTCGAGCACGCGGCATATCAGCTTCTTTGGGGCGGGATAGGCTCCAATCCTGAGCAGAGTGTGGTCAAGGTCCAGATCCATCAGAGCCTCCTCGGCATACAGACCGGCAATCCCCGAGGCGATCACACCCGTCTCCCCCCGGAGGGTTAGCCTGTTCCAGGGGCACCCCTCCAGCTCCTCTTCTATTGCTGGCTGCTTGGCCAAAAGCTCGTGGTGGAGCGGCCGGGCATGGCTTGGCAGGGCCACCCGTCGCGCAGGATTCTTGACGAAACGGCGCTCGACTGGAATTGGTCGATCCTGGCTCACCTCCACATCCGCCCGGGCATGAGAGACGCGGGTGGTGGGCCGGAGCATTACCGGGATGTTGAATTTCTCCGACAGCTCCAGGCCATAGATCGCCATATCCCGGGCCTCCTGGGGGTCGGCAGGATCCAGACAGGGAATGGAGGCGAACTGGGCGAAGCGTCGTGAGTCCTGCTCATTCTGGGATGAATGGCAGAAGGGATCATCGGCACAGATCACCAGCAGCCCTGCTCCTACCCCCAGGTAGGCCAGGGTCATGAAGGGGTCGGCGGCCACGTTCAGGCCCACATGCTTCATGGTGGCCACGGAGCGGCAGCCGGTCCAAGAGGCACCTGCCGCCACCTCCAGCGCCACCTTCTCGTTCACAGACCATTCTATATGTAGGGGCAGATCGCCTTTCAGCTCCACCAGGCCCTCAATGATCTCTGAGGAGGGAGTTCCCGGGTAGCCGGCGGCAAGTCCGATCCCCGCCTCCAGCAGTCCTTTGGCGATAGCTGCATTTCCGAGGAGATATTCTCTCACAAAGAACCATCCTTTTAAATATATTTTAATTATATTCTTTCTTTGAAAGGATCAATGCCCTTCTCTCTGATAACCGTTTTGATGCCGCTGCCCCTGTGCTCAGCCGATTCCACAAAATTGATAATCCAACCCACCTTTCCTGCAATCATGCTCCAGTGGCAATCCGATTCTGTGGGATCGATCTACAACTACCTCTCCCCTGGCTGCCAGATCTGTCGGCAGGGGGCGGGCCTGGTCCTCTTCGTCACTGGCCGGTGCGAACGGGGCTGCTTTTACTGCCCAATCTCCGAGGATCGAAGGGGAAAGGATGTGGCATATGCCGATGAGCAGCCGGTGGGAGAGCTGGCTGATATCCTGAGCGAGGGCAGGGCCATCGGCGCCCTGGGCACGGGGATCACGGGAGGAGAGCCCCTCTTAAGGCTGTACTATGTCTTGGATTGCATCCGGGCATTGAAGGAGGAGTTCGGAAGCGAGCACCATATCCACCTCTACACCGGCATTCTGCCCAACAGATCTGTCCTGGAGAGGCTAGCACAGGCTGGCCTGGACGAGATCCGCTTCCATCCGCCTGATGAGGAATGGTCTGATCCAGTCGGACTAAAGGAGGTCCTGGAGGAGGCAAAGGCATTGGGATTGCAGGCTGGGGTGGAGATCCCGGCATATAAGCCAGCGCCCCAGATCGTTCATGCCGTCCGAGAAGCAGATGCCTTTCTGAACCTAAATGAGCTTGAGTTCTCAGAGACCAACTTCTCTCGTCTAATGGAAGAGGGTTTTTTGCCCCTGGACCTGGGCTGCGGTGCAGAAGGCAGCGAAGAGATGGCCCGAGGCTATCTATTGGATGACATCAAGGTGCATTACTGTCCCTCCCGCTTCAAGGATGCTGTGCAGCTGAGAGAGAGGCTGCGACGCCGGGCGGAGAGGACATCCCGGCCGCTGGACTACATCACAGAAGAGGGAACCATAATCCATGGCATAATCGAGGGCAAAAAGGATGATCTCAAGTCAGCGCTGGGGATCATCGATGGGCTGGAGGTGCCTGCTGAAATGTACTCCTGCCTGGAAGGAAGGATCGAGATCGCCGCCTGGATTCTGGAGGAGATATGCCCGGATCTAGAGGGCTGCAAATGCGATCTTTGTATAATTGAGAGGTATCCTCTGCAGGATGGACCGGTCGTGGAGAGAATACCTTTATAATCCTTAAATCCATTCTTTCGAGGCGGTGATTTTGCCGGATGGAGAGCGCGGAAGAACGAATCCAGGAGAGACTGAGGAATTATCTTAAGCGGGATGGCGTGGGAATCCGGAAGGCGGTCTTGAAGCTTTTCCTGAGCGATGGTGCCTATACCACGGAGGACGTCTTCACCTATCTCGCGAAGGAGGGCTTTGACGTCAGCTACCGAGGGGTTTCGGCGATGGTCGGGCTCATGAACACTCGCCTGGGCATTTTGAGCATTGATGTCTCTGGGGATCACAACGTTTACTCCCTAAAGGGGGACCACAAAGGAGTGGTGAGGTCTGTTTTGGAGAATTATTGATTTAATATCCCCGAATCCGGATGCGCGCTCGGCAATTCCGACATGTCAATGGCAAAATATTTGTGTTTGCATAAGAATACCTCTAGTACTATAATGATCTGTCTCTTATACACATCTCCGAGCCCACGAGACCGTACTAGATCTCGTATGCCGTCTTCTGCTTGAAAAAAAAAAATGACAGTCCAGTTCACGGGATAGTCTGAGCAGCTCAACGCCTTCATCCGCGACGCCACCTCCCGAAAACGCATCTTACTCCCAGGCACATCCGACCATGAGGACCTGGGCTACTCACACGTATCTCACC
>ERZ1026814.616-NODE-616-length-17923-cov-4.912565_pt1 | contig 17923 bp, 27 predicted proteins | sample MGYA00520871_ERZ1026814 | MGnify/ENA primary metagenome ERZ1026814 (study PRJEB33270, sample SAMEA104284478) | anaerobic digester metagenome | biome: Anaerobic digester microbiome; feature: mesophilic sludge digester; material: Anaerobic digester biomass | place... | reverse complement strand
TTGTGCTTAGTCAGTGTTGTACTAGTGTGAAGGTGATGACAGGTGTTGGTTTTGTTTTTTTTTTTTTTTTAATGATACGGCGACCACCGAGATCTACACAGAGTAGATCGTCGGCAGCGTCAGATGTGTATAAGAGACAGTTCCGGCAGGCTTTCCAGCATTTGATTAACCTTAAATTTTAAGTGGGAAGACAGGGCTCCGGCTTGATTGATTTTTCTCTTTATCCTCACGCGTTGGGATGGAAATTCCTCACCCATGGAACGTTTATGCATCTCTGATTGAAGATCAGCCAGCCGCCGGGCGTAATGAAAAACACGCCAGGGCTTTTTAGCCAGCAGATCCACCATTTCAATTCCATCCACCCGCTCATATAACAATCCCATGCGCTCATTGACATGGACAATTTCACCCACTGCCGGTACAGCCAGACCGGTTGCATGCACCGCCCTGCCGAGGTATGCCTCGTACTCAATATCCTCCAGGTTTACCCCGTTATAAAAAAGTTTGAGTATCCAGCCTTCCTGCCAGGCGAATATCTCTGCCGTGCGTCCGCGTGCAATGAGAGTATTGAGCTTCATAATAATGATTGATTATGAGGGGGTTTTCTTCCTTGCTGTGGCAATGCTGATGATTCCCAGCACCGCAATGGCAATCAATCCTGTTGTGGAAAATTCACCCCGGGCGAACACAAAAAACAAAGCCGCGATGAGCACCATCGCAAGCCCAATAACCAGACGGGGTTTATCCCAATGTATTTTTTCCATGAAACACCTCAATTCCAACCTGCCAATCCATTACAACAAACAACTGTGAAGTGACTCATTATATCAATGTTCCCCCCTCATCACCTCCTTTCAATAATTTTTAATGAGAATCAAAAAAAGATAACCACATATGCCCTGCCACGAACTGGATTTCGGGATGATCCCTGGTAAAAGCCTGGATGCGATCAACATGTTTTCCAAGTACAATCCGGCTCTGCCAGCCGGGTGTGGCGTGGAAATCCAGGTTTACCGGTGCTGCATCCCCGCAGTAAAACAACCAGTTGTTCTCAAGGTGGATGGCAACCCCGCAATGACCGCTGGTGTGTCCAATCAACGGAATCAGGAATATATTCGGTAACAATGGAAGTGGAATGGCATCAAATCCAAACCAGTTCCGGGTGGGTTGGTCATATAGAACCCAATCCGGTTGGTGTTGAAAATCTTTGGGATCATAAGCATAACGTTCCAGCCAGGTCTTGGGATGTTGCAAGGCTTCATATTCCCGGCGGTGGACATGCACCTGTGCCCAGGGAAAATCAGGCAGCCCGCCGGCATGGTCAAAATGAAGATGGCTGAGTACGATATCCCGGACCTGTTCCGGTGGAATATTCATCCGCTCCAGCTGCCGGACAGCCGTTTCTCCGGGTGCGCCATGCATTCCAAAATTCCACCGATGGAACCTCACCCAGGTTGAAGGCGATTGATGGTCGTGCAGACCCAAACCGGTATCCACCAAAACATATCCCCTGTCCGTCCCCACCAACAGGCAGGCAGCTCCCGTATGCCAGCCGCGAAACCAGGGAAACATGGAAGCGCAATTCAGGATTTGGATGGTCATCTTGTCTGACCCGACCTCGCGGTTTGTCTTTTCCTGTTCCTTGCCGCCAGCATGGTGATGTCATCAACCTGCCTGGCTCCCCCGGAATAGCTCCGGACACGTTTTTGGATCTGGTTCAGTGCAGAACCCAGCGTCTGATCCCCGCACAGGATGGGAATCATATCTTCCTCACAGATGGTTTCCCCATCCGGATTGGCGGTATCAGTCAAACCGTCAGTATACGCAAAAAACAAGTCCCCATTCCCGATGACAACCTCCCCGATCGAATAATCAACATCCGGAACAACCCCCACCGCCGGACCGGTTTTCACCAGCCGGACAACATCACCCTGGTGAATCAACAAAGGGGGTTGATGACCGCCATTGATATATGTCAGGACACCTGTATGTGGATTTAAGATCCCAAAAAATATCGTGGCAAACATACCGGTATCGCCATGGGTTTCCACAATGTAATTATTGGTGATATGGATGGCATTTCTAATCCGCTCTGCCGGCGATTCATAATGACCGGGATTCGTTCGCGCATAAAAATCCATATTTGCCACCGTCCGCAGCAGGCTGCGCACCAGGGTCATGAATAACGCCGCCCCCAGCCCCTTGTCACAGACGTCCCCGATCACCAATCCCAAAAGTTCTTCCGGCAGTTCATAGACATCATAAAAATCGCCGGCAACTTCCCTGGCTGGCTGCAATGAGGCGGCTATATCCCAGCCCTTCGGGCGCGGTAGGTCCACCGGCAGGAAACCCGCCTGGATTTCACGACCGATTTCAAACTCCCGTTCCAATGCCCTTCGATAGAGGTTCTCCTGTTCCCACAACCTGGCATTTTCCAGCGCCACACTCATGGATGCAGCCAGCGTCTGCAGCAACCGGACATGGGATTTTTGGAAGGCATTTTCCTCCTCAATATTTTGCAGGCTTAATATCCCGGTCACCTGACCCTCCACGAACATTGGCACACCCAGCCACGACTTGGGTGTCACCGTTCCGGGTATGGTGGGTTGACCCAGCCTGGCTGCTTTTTCAGCTACATGGGTGTTGACCAGGACCGGCTTGCCGGTCTGGATGATTTTTTGACGGAAACCGCCCGGGGGGTGCGGACCCGGGTAGTAGATTTGTTCTCCACATTCATAGGCATATCGATGTTCAACCGAATTGTTGTCTGGATCGTAAGTGGAGATCATGACAACCTGGGCATCAAAAAAATCACGTATCCGCCTGCCGACCAGGTCAAAAATCTCCTGTACGTCCAGGTGAGCCACCAGACCATCCTGGACTCCACTGATGATTGCCAGCTCCGCCTCGCGTTCCGCCAGGTTTTGTAATAATTTTTCCCGCTCCTTGGATGGGGAAGGGTTTTTATTCGTTGTCATCCTGCCTCCTCTTCAAATGAAAACGGGCTTGATATTCATTATACGGATTCTTTCTCCGTGGTGATTAATGAATTTTTGGGGGATTTATTTGCCAGTCCTTTAACCAGAACGGAGTGGATATCATCACCACTCCGTCACAATCCAAAATGATCACCTGGTTGTCAGTGTTTTTGAACCCGACTGCCTCATCAAGCGGGGTTGTCGTTTGCAGGAATTGTCTTCCAGTATTTCCGCTTGACGCCATCTTCAGGCTCCTCAAAGCGGGACCATTCAAATCCCTGTGCAACAAGGAACTGGTGAATGGGATTATCCACATCGTTATTCCCGGGGCATAAAATGATCATGCCGCCCGGCTTGGTGACCCGCGCCAGTTCCCGGTACTCCTGCTCTGGAAAATCCCCAAACACATGACCGCCCATCGTAATATCAGCAAACTTATCCGGCAATGGAATATCAGTGATGACTCCATCAATCGGATACACATTGGTCAGGTTGCGGGTTTTTATCTCCAGTCGAATATATTTGCGGAGTCTGGCTACAGGCTCAACAGCAAAAACAACCTCAGCATAAGGTGCAGCCACAAATGCCAGACGTCCCGTACCAGCGCCAACATCAATGACTGTCTTTCCCATAAAATCGGTCAACGAGGTTAATTCCCGGTCATCCCAACCCAGAAAGGGCTGCCTGTCGTATATTGCCGGGTCAAGGGCATAAACCAGCAGATCCACCATGGACCGCATGATGTTGACTTCAGCCAGCCGGATTTCCTCCCGGGTAGGGCTGGTATCCGGTTCCAGCATCATTACTTTGTCCAACCAATCATTCAATGATGGGCATTTGTGGCGGAAAAACCACTCCACCACCGGGTTTGCCTTCAAGGCGACCTGTAAATCCGGCTCCGGCAGCCAGCCTGACAGCCAGTTTACTTGCACTTCCTCCAACAGCAGCAGGCAATTAAATGATAAATCAGATACATCCATCCATTTAAGCGGCATTGATTTACTCCCTCATTTTTTTATGAAGTCAAAGTATAACACTTGACTCCACACTAAATTTCTGCATGATGCAGGCTCTCATCCATCCAGCCCAGGTATAACTCCAATCCCCTGTCGATGGGTATCTGGATAATCTCCGGAATCTCATAGCTGTGATTTTCCAGGATGGTTTTCTCAACATCAGAATACAGTTGAGCTGCAGTCTTGACGAACAGCAGGTATTCCGACTCCTTTTGGATTTTCCCCTGCCAATGGTAGCAGCTTGTGATCGGAAAAAACTGCACGCACGCTGCCAGCCTGTGGGAGACAAGCAATTCCGCCAATCGGGCAGCTTCCTCCAGGCTGCCGGTTGTGGTCAAAATGATGCAATAAGTTTCAGCCATGTTGTGTTCCCTTCCCATCATTTATAACTTAAAAATTAAGTTTGCAACGACAGGAAATGCAGCCATGATAAACAATATAATGTCCGCATAGAGCGCCGGTTTTTCGCGGCTGCGCAGATGACAGACAATGGAAATCAGCAGCATGACTGCCATGAAACCTGCTGATATTGTCGCCAGGAAACTGATTTTATCCAGCGCACTTCCAAGAAGTAAACCCAACCCTCCCAGCAGGCAGAGTATGGAGACCAATTTCAGCCAAAAGCGCACCGCCCCGCCCATTTTTTGAATGGCAGCCTGCATGACGGGTTTCTGATGCTGCAATCCGTGGGAAAGGGCAGTGGCGAGCAGCTTGATGCCAAGGATTATTTGAAGAGTCAGCAGAAGAATGTCCATAAGACTAGTGAATAAATGACAACAATGTGGAATTAAAACATCATTCCTTACTCTCGTGGATGATCCATCCCCTTCCCTTGATCAACAGGATCAATGCAGAAATATTCATTAACAACGAAAGAATATCCATCCAACCGGTTTGATCCATAATGGAAAAACCTGCAATAAGGATCATCAGGATCAGTGCAAAATAATATGCCAGGGGTTTCCGCATGCTCAACAACAATGCCGTGCCTGCCAGGATGAGTGAACAGGCAAGCCCCAGCAAGACCATGATCCATCTTGTCGTGCCTGATGCTGGAATGGATTGAACCCACCCCAGCGACAGCACGATGGCAAAAACCAGCCAGTAAATTGCCTGAATTGTGATAAGTATCAGGGCAATCTGGATACTGGCAGGAATGGTCTTCTTGGACCCCTCATGCCGTTGGTTTTTCATCGGTTTTCTTGAACACCTCCCTTAACAACAAACCTGCACCCACTCCCAGAACAATCAGCGCTGCAATGTAAAGAATTATTCCGGCAAAAACAATAGCAAGTGGCCAACCTTCCGGTTTAGTTGTCCCGGAAGCCAGACCCGTCACATTTGCCAGCAGCAAAGTGAGTACCAGCACCCCCAATATACTGCCAAAACTCCAACAGATTAATTTACGCCATTTGCGCGTCCGTAATGCCCCCCAGACTAAAAGGATTCCACCCACGAGTACCACCAGAAAGAGTTCCATTGGGATGAAATAATCACATCGAAATTCACCGCTGGCAATCGTTCCAATAATGGATGTCACGATGGTCACCAGGATTGGAAACCAAACCAGCACAGCCCCCACCACAACCATAATTTTTGTAAGAATATTTTTTTGATTCATCGCATCCTCCGGGCGGCTTATCTGAATTATTTGATTATACAAACAAAGATAAAAATATTGTAAAACAAATCATAAACAATCCAATCAAGGTTGTCCTTTACCAGATTCCCGGGATCCAACGGTAACGCACCCTTTTTGTATATTCCTTGTATCCCTCCAGTTCATCCTGCAGGCACCTGTCTTCAAGGCAGGTGCGGATTGCCAGCAGGATGATCGCAATAAACGCGGGAATCAATGCCCAACTTGAATCAAGCAGCACTGGTATTGCCAGGTTGGTGAACAAGGAACTCGCATAGCCGGGGTGCCGCACCAGACGGTAGGGACCGCTGGCAATCACCCTTTGACCTCTCTCCGCCTGAATGCGCACCATGCCGGAGAAGAAAGGGTTTTCCAGGAAGGCATATGTTCCCAGAGCGTACCCGATGATTAATGCCAGGATCGCTATGATTTTTAATGTCAGGCTGAAGGGATGTGACCAATTCCACAAGCGATCCATTCCAGCCACAACCAGGATGACAGCTCCCAAAATCATCAAAATGGGCGCCAGAATTTTATCAAATGATTTGGCATCCGCCTGTCGTAAGAATCGGGAACGTTCCACCAACAAATCAGGGTTCATGCGTGCTGCCAGCAGCCGGCTGATGGCAAAACCCAGTATGATGAACCCGGCATTTACCCAGGCTTCCCACCAATCCCACCGCCCCGAGATAAATATTGGAAGCAGGGGAAAAAGGACCATGACAATCAGAACCTGGATAATGGCATGTGGGGTCAATATTTTTGACGACTCTGTCATTTTTACCTCAATCACTTCATAATCACATATCCGGTTGAATTACAACCAGGATTCGCTTTTTTGCATACGTTTCCAACTCCCGGCGTGTAGGTGGCAGGGAGATGCCTTCTGCTTTCAATATTGCTCCCACCATGCGCGGATGGCGGCTCAGACGTGTCTCCAGGAAATCAGCAATTTGGATGGGATCCTCAATAATTTCCGCCGTTCCGCCAAACTTCCGGGACTTCACCTGAACCTTCACCTGCGGGTTGGATTTCAGGTTGCGTACCCAGTCTGCTTTCCCGCCCAGGGCGGAGGTAACATAGTACCTGCCATCTATTTCTTCATATTGAAGGGGTGTGACCCGTGGTTTGCCCGTCCGCCGCCCCCGGGTGGTCAGCAGTAAAATAATTTTTCCAACGAGTGGTCCCAACCCGATAACATAAGCCAGCCGGGGTGGAAAATGAATCAGCTTGAGGATATACCTTGGGGTTTTCTCAAATCCGGGCATCGTGACTTTCAATCCATGTTCCACATCTGGAGGATCTGTCACGAGTATACATCAATGCGTTCACCGGGCGTCAATTTCCAATGCCTGCCGGATATAGTATCGCAGCGCATCCAGGTTTACATCCGCAACGGATTTTATCTTCACATGGCGGGATACCTTGCCAACCCCCTGAAACAGGTGATAAGGATCATCAAATTCAGTGCCATGGGTAAATGACAGCGTGATATCCTTTTTCGTCGGACTGATTACAGCAATAATTTTCCTCACCTTATAAGCAGGAATTCCATAACTGATCATTTCCCTGGCTCCAGGTGCACATTCCTTCATCAACTCGCGTATCATTGCCACGACCGGATAAAAGCGGGGTAAAACACGGGCTTGTATGAATTCATCCACTGTCATCTCATTCATGCTGGATCGACCTCCAACTCAGGTTTTCCACGCCGGGTGGAATGGGGAATATACTTTTCCACCGGCTACATCCTGCCCACCCAGGGCAACTCCACGCCCGTCCTGGTACCCAGCCTTTCCATCAACTCACCGGTGTGTTGCTGCAAGTGGCGGAGGGTATAAATCAGCAGTTCCAGCCTGGTGAAGGGCAGCCACGAAAATCCTGACTCCGCTTCCAGATTCACTTTAGTGATTCTCTCCCCAACCACCTGCTGGCAAAAAGCCAGATATTCCAGTACCGTTTCCCGGTCATATGGGCTTCCAATTTTTGGAGGGCGGTGCGGCTCCCAGGGAACCTGCCCGAGGAATTGATATTCATGAATATGCTTATGCCAGGGTTTGAACGATTCCTCTGAATCTTCCAAATAGAGGTGGGTATAGAACAGGGCATGATAGGCAATATTCCAGAATTTCATTCGATCATCCGGACTGTTCCAGATGGATTCAGGACACCGGGTGATGGTCTCCTTGAGCATTTCCAATGCCGCCAGATATTGGGAAATGAACACTTCACGTAAATTCATAGCATCAACCTTTTCAGGAAATCAATCTTCTCATTCGACAATTCGCTCCCCGCGAATCAATGACCAATGGTTATGAATGATCTGCCAGCGCTGATGATTGCGCCGATAAACTTCCGTACAGTTCCAGGGAGTCCGGCTTAAAACAGATCCATCCGGGTTCAATCGTGTGGAGAGGAAGCGGTACACCAAAACTGCCACATCCCCCAGCACCCGGACAACCGGATCCACAAAATCCATTACATCGTAGAAAATTTTACCCTCCAGCTGCTTGTAAACGGCAGCCAGGGTGTCACGTCCATTGGTTCGTTGCTGCGTCCCCGGATCGAAATAGGTTACATCCGGGTCATATAATTCACAGAATCCCCAGGGATCACCCTTGCGCCAGCGCTCCATCGCCGCCGATTCCAGCGCCATCACCTCCCCCAGGATGCCCTCATGGGGTGCCGGTTTCTGACAAATCGGGAGGGGAATTTCGATCCTGCCGGGCAATTGGTGACTGATAAAAGACCAGTGCGAATGAACGATTTTCCAGCTTCCATTCCTGCGGAAGTACACCTCCGTTGTATTCCAGGGAGTTTTGGCAGCACTTCCATCCGGCAGATCCTTGCTGGAGTAGTAATTATAGGTCAGAACGGCAGCATCCCCCGCCATCACGGTTTTGGGGTCGATGAAATCGGAACCCTCATAGTGTACTTTTCCTTCAATGCCCTTCAGGAAGGCTGAATATTCCTCCAATCCACATAGGGGTTTGACAAGACTGGGATCAATATAAATGATATCTTCGGCGCTGATTTCCACCCAGCCCAACGGGTCGCCCGTACGCCAGCGTTCCATCGCACCCTGTTCCAATGAAAATATCTCCTGATTCATATTGCCAACCTTTTCGCAATCATCTGGATTCCCATATACTATTATGCACCAATCCTGTCCCCTGCCCACTCGCTGCGTAACAAGGAAAACAAAACCTGATCATTATAAATTCCATCCCGGCAATAATATTCCCGCAAAATTCCCTCTTTTTGAAAACCAAGCTTATGCAGCACACGCTGCGAGCGGACATTTTCCGTGTGGGTGGTGGCTTCGATCCGGTTCAGGTTCATTTTCTCAAAGCCAAATTGAATCAATGCCCGGATGGCTTCGGGCATTATTCCCCGCCCCCAATAATCGATCCATAAATCATAGCCAATTTCAGCGCGGCAGTGGTGTTGATCCCACCTGCAATAACCACATGTACCAATCAGGCAGCCTTCCGCCTTGAACTCAATTCCCCACCATTTAAAATGGGGCAGCTTCCCGGGCGTTTGCAACGGGCGCAGCATTTCTTCAGCCTGTTCCAGGTTTTGAAGTGGATCTTCGTCCCGCATATAGTATGTCACCACCGGATCACCATATTCCTTGAGAATAAATCCGGCATCATCCATGCGAAGAGCACGTAAAACAAGCCGCTCCGTTTCCAACCTGGGGTAAGCTTCATCCATGTTCGTCTCCATGATCACCTCCTGTTTTTGATTCAAGGGTGGTCTTCATCTTAAAACAATTCGTGGTTTACAGGTCCTTGACCATATAAAATCGGGTATGTCCCGCCGGATAGTCCTTCAATTCGCCAAACACCCTGTATCCATACTTTTTATAAAATTCCGGTGCCTGAAAATCAAACGTGTCCAGGTGGGCATGCCGGGCGCCGCGTTTGCGGGCTTCCTCTTCCGCCATCATCAGCAACCGGTGTCCATATCCCCGCCGGCGCAGATCCTCCTTGAGCCACATCAGGTCCACCTGCAGCCAATCCCAATAAGTTGCACCGATCACTCCACCGATGACCTCCTGGTTGGGCGCCCGAATGACAAAACACAGGCTCTTTGAATTGTCATCCCCTGCCTGCCGGGCGTTATAACTTTGAATACCGCCACCGATGATGGACCATTCCGGCTTGTCCAGGTATTCGATTTGATATTCTTCGTTCATGTTCATCTCCATCCCATTAAATCCCGGAGCCAAACTGGAATGAATTAGCTTGATCCAGTGGAGCCGGGTAAATATTTCAACAATTATCGCGCCGTTTCGCTGATTTCATAAATATAAATGGAAGAAGTCTGGTGGAAAGAATCATTAATGACCTGGCGGTTCACCCCGGATTGACGGCAAAATATTTTATCCCTTTCGCCCAACAGAAAGCAGGTGTCGGGCTGCACCCACGATGGACAGCCCGGTGCTTGTTTCCTCGAATCAATCCAGCCAGAACCAGTTTTTTAAGTCTGAATTCTTCAGGCAGGTATGCAAAACCAGTGGTTCTGACAAAATTACCGAAAACCTCTGTGCGGAGAATAATTTAGGTCATTGCCCAGGTGCAGGATTGACAGGTCTTCCGGCTGGTCCTCGATCCAATCAGATTTATATCACAGCAGTTGATCTCGAATTCTGATGTGTATCCAGACAATCCTGCCATGATCATAACAGGCAGAACAGGATCACTTTCCCAATTGTAAGTTAATATATTATGAAAATTACACGATCAAACATCAGGTTAAGGAGCCCGACAGTCAAACCGACCGGAAATGGAAGCACATCTCCATCCCCAAACGGGTGGATTTCCATGATTCACATGATTGGGATTGGCTAATTTTGCTAACTGTTTTTTTTTATTCAGTCTTCCTGACCAGGTACCACCCACACCAGATTACAAAAATTAAGTGGAGAATGACCACACTCCAACCCATTGAATTCATCAATCCTTTCAATTCGATCACCAACAAGCAGATGCCGCTGAACAGGAAATAACAAAAGATTGTGATCAACGCTCCACGTTTGAATTGAAAATTGTCAGATTTCCGGGCAAACCATAACAGGATGGGGAAGTTGATGATGGCGGTGCCGAACAAACGAGCCAGGGCATCGGAATTGGCATCCAATGTGACGCCCATCGGACCCAATAAAGTACCGGGTGAAAAGATGAAACCCAAACCAAAAATTACTACGATAATCATCGCTGCAATGAATAATGCATTCATGGAAATCCTCCTTCACGAATTCATCAAACGATTCGATTGAACATGGATAACGCGAATACGCAGCCAATGCAACGATCAGGATTTTTATTGTTTGAATATCCAAGCCAATGTTGTTGAACCCTGTTGATGGATTGACCTGGGACTGCCTGCAACCCATTCGTGTAATTTGATTATATTTCGATTACATTAACTTACCATTAGCTTCAAATTTGCCAAACTTTTATACTCTGTCAGCGAATTATCTGCCGGAAAGAAGCCAGGTTTGTAAAGTAAACTTGGTTTTCCCTGTTTGATTTCACTTTCCAACAATCATCATTTTATGGACTGTTCAAGATGACTGGAAGGAATATGGCGTTTGGACCCTCCCCCCAACGGGCAATAAAATCGGCGCTGTCCAATCCGCCTGCCTGGACGAACCGCCCCCCGGCATAGATGTCATCACCGACCACAACCACATCAAGGACAGTGGCATTTAAACCCTCGCCCAAAGGCTGCCATGCGAAGCCATCCCAGAGGGCAATGGAATCACAACTGGCATTTCCACCCGCGTCGTAGAAATCCCCGGCTGCGATCAGGTCCGGGCCCATGGTATCGATCGAAAAAACCGCCCGGTTTACCCCGGGGGCAACTGCATGCCAGTCTTCACCATCCCAACGGGCAAGATAATCGGCATCAATATCCCCGCCGGCGTCTGTGAAATCACCCCCACATAGAGATCCGTGCCAATCTTCAGGAGGGTGTAAACATCCCCATTTAAACCAATATCCAATGCCTGCCAGGTGGAACCATCCCAACGGGCAATCCTGTCCGCCAGGGGATTGCCGCCGGCATTATTGAATGTCCCACCGACATAAACATCCTCCCGTCCACAAGGATATCAAACGCTGGATATTCAAGACCAATTCCCAAAGGCTGCCAGGAATCACCATCCCAGCGGGCAATCCTGTCGGCAAATTGATTTCCTCCCGCGTTTTCAAAGGATCCACCGGCGTAGATATCCGTCCCGTCCACAGCGGTTGTGTAAACCCAATAAGGCAGGGGATCTGCCACGGCATGCCAGCTTGAACCATCCCAGCGGGCAATCATATCCGCATCGGGATCTCCTCCGGCATCAAAGAAACCTCCTGTCACATAGAGATCCGTGCCTACCACATCCAATTCCTGGACATTCCCATCCAATCAATCACCCAGAGCATGCCAGTTGGTTCCATCCCAGCGGGCGATTTTTGTGGTTCCAGCCAGATCGCCAGCCATGTTGAACTCACCCCCGGCATAAACATCCGTACCGATTGCCGCCACTGCATACACATATCCGTCCACCCCGCTGCCCAGGGGGTTCCAGCCTGCAACCTGAACATGCTCAGCCCTGGCATGCACAATGACCGGGAACATGGATCCCGCCGGTTGAGTTGTACTGACCAGCAGGAAAATGATGACCATTGCGAATGCGCGTAATACCCGCCATCCACACCCAAACATTTGGAGCGTGTGAGGTTTCATTTTTCCCTCTCAAAAAACACCTTTCCGGTAAATTCAGTTTTGAGAGCTCCACGCTGTTTAAATTGGTTAACCCATTTTTCCAACCCAATTATACAGAGCGAATTATTGAAATACAATCACGGATTTTTTTGAGTAAAAAGATGTCCTGCTGGTTTACAGGCTGCAAAAAAACCAGAAATATCACCCGATACACGTGAATCCATTTTCCCCCACCATTCAGCCAGCCTGCTTCTCAATCAACCCGGTCTCAGCGTTTGATGATCCGGGGGATAATGAACGGTGTTGCGGCTTTGTAATCCAGATATTCCTGCCCGAACCTGTCTGCCAGTTCCTTTTCTTCAATGAATTTAATATACATCAACAGCAGGGAGCCAAAGAGCAGGACAACCCCAATCGAAGAGATCGATCCCACCAGGACACCAAGCCCCGAATAGGCAAGAATGGTTCCCAGTGTCATGGGATTGCGGCAGAATTTAAAAGGACCGACAACCAGCAGTTTTTGGGTTGGCATGATCGGCAGCGGAGTGCCCTGCGCCAGAGCAATCTGGGTATAAATTGACCACCATGCAAAGAAGAATCCCCCCGCCATCAGCAGAACACCGATGATGGTGCCGGGAATCTCCGGAGAAAAACCCGGCAAGCCCAGGGTGGCATCCAGGCGTGGCACAATCTTAATCAAGAGGTATGGTATGAGGAAGAGAAACAGGATGCCAGCACAAAGCATGGCAAGTAGAATTTGCAAAAAGCTGTATTCTTTTTCAGCCCATTTGGAAAACAATTTCATTTTTTACCTGCATTCTTATTCCATATCGGGGATATGATTCCATTATAGTACAGACCATTCATTCCTCTTCCCGTAATGAACTTAAGTTTATTCTCATACTACCAGGACGATTGATTTATCGTTTACAATATCAATATGATCATCCGGGAAGTCCACTCCAAATCGATTCTTTCCAATTCAAAAATTTACCCCTATGTCATCAACCCTTATACAGGCTGCCAGCATAACTGCACCTACTGCTATGCCCGCTTCATGAAAAGGTTTACTGGACACCAGGAACCCTGGGGGGCGTTTGTGGATGTCAAAATCAATGCCCCTGAATTATTACAACGTGAAATTACCCGCAAAAAACCGGGGACCGTCTGGGTCAGCGGGGTTTGCGATCCCTATCAACCACTGGAAGCAAAATACAGGCTCACCCGGCAATGTCTGGAAATTCTGGCGCACCATCAATGGCAGGCAGCCATACAAACCCGCTCTCCACTGGTTGTGCGTGACCTGGATATCCTCAAAACGAGCAGGGAATTCGAAGTCGGTTTCAGCATCACCACCGCCGATGATGGAATTCGCAAGCTGTTCGAGCCCAACGCCCCCCCGATTGCGGAACGGATCGCAGCCCTGGAGGTAATCCATCAGGCAGGAATCCGTACCTTCGTGATGATTGCGCCAATTTTACCCGGGGCGGAGAACCTGGCGAACATTCTGGCTGGGAAGACCAACCATGTGATCCTGGACAGGATGAATTACCATCACGCTGACTGGGTGTACCGGAAATACAATCTCGAGTACTACCTGAGTGATGAATATTTCACACAGACGGAACAGACCCTGTCGGCGGAATTTTCAGCGCTGGGAATTCCATTGAAATAAGAGACAAGCCAATATCAAGGGCTGCTTTCAGCCTTCCACTTTGCGTTCCACGGGGTGGGTTACATCCGGCGCCAATTTGACTCCAACGGGAGGAATGCGAACCTCACTCCAGTGGAGGAAATCGATGCATCCATTAACGGACCATATCTACCGGCAATATCTCTGCAAACTTCCCAGTGATATTCCGGGATATTTACTCTCATATCCCAAAAAAAGAGTTCGATATACAGGCGGGGATCAACCGGTTTTGCTGACCGGCAGTTTCGCCTTTTGCTCCTGCTTCTTCTTCTGTTCCTTTTGCTGCTTTTGCCGTTTGGCTTTTTCCTTATCCTTCTTGCTACCTCTTTCTCCCATCACGTGTCTCCTTCTCCAACCTGATCAGACTGACAGCGCAAGCACCGCCATGGACAAGTTTATTATAGTGGTTTATGGTCCCGGTGAAAAGTACCGTGTTCCGCAAGTTTCAAATATCTTATTCCTGGTAAGACCGGTCATCCGCCCTGAAGCCAGTTTCAATTAAGTGCTGTAATCCTGAATATGCCAACAGGGCGTTTTCAATCAGGTAAATGGCAGCATCAGTCTGGACAACCTGATTGCTTTTTTTATACAGCAGAATCGAAGTGATCAGGGGAAATAAATTTTTGTGCGACCTCACCCGCCCATTTCCTTACCGCATCCAAATCCGTCATATCACTTGCCGGCACCCTGCCGGCAAACAGACTCAACGGAAATCCTAATTTGGACGGGTCATATCTGCCCCCAAAAATATGGATGTCATCCGGCATGAACCAGGGCAGGTTTGCCAGTTCCTTTTTCAGTTGCGCCTTGGAATCCTTCCATTCCTGCTCAACATGGGGATCATGCGTGGGACCCAGGGCAAAGACCGCCACCGGCAGCCTGGTGATGGCTTCTTGATGCCGCACCAGGAACTTCAAAGCATCTTTGTGCCAGCGGAACATGAATAGCGGCGCACCCAGCACAACAGCCTGGTAACCGTCCAGTGAATGCACTTCACGCAAAGGAAGGATGACCACATCATAACCAAATTCCTTCAATGCATCTGCCAATACTTCAGCGGTTTCTTTCGTGGAGCCGTAACGGGTTGCATAACCAACCAGAATTGTTGATTTCATTGAATCCCCTTTCCATTCAGGATGCAAGTGATATTCGGGTTTATCTTCTTCCTGCAATGATTCATGGACCCGGCTGCAATGATTTTTCTTCATATCCAAGATGTTCTGCATCCATCCTTGTCCACTTAATATACCAGCACGATGCGGTAGCGTGCCTTGTTCTCCCGAACCCGCTGAAATGCTTCATTCACTTGGGACATGGGCATTAATTCAACCATGGGTGTGATGTTATGCTCTTGAGAAAACGCCAGCATCTCCCGCATGAGTGAACGGTTACCCAGGAAGGAACCGGAAATCGTCAATTCGTGCGCCACCAGATCGGTTGAATTGAATTCCAAATCCGGGAAGCCCACCAGGATAAGCCTGCCTCGTTTCTTCAAAGTCCTTAATAGCACTTCCCAGTTAATCCCTTGATTGGCGGTGCATACCAACAGGTCAAACCCATAATATGCCTTCCGCATATCAGCCCTGTCATTTGAATCAATAAAGTAATCCGCGCCAAAACCCAGTGCCTGTTCCTTCTTGCCGGGTGAGGATGAAATCGCGGTCACCTCACAACCCATGGCGTGTGCAAACTGGATTGCCAGATGTCCCAATCCTCCCACCCCGACAATGGCTGTTTTTAATCCTGCTCCTGACACGTTATTTCGAAGAGGGGAATATATCGAAATTCCAGCGCACATCAATACAGCAGCTATCTGTGGGGGAATCCCTGGCGGCAATGGGTGGGCAAAACGACTGTCCACAACCACCGATGAGGACATCCCCCCAAATGGAATCCAGATTCCACAATCGACGATGTCCATGCAGAGCTGTTCCTCACCCTTCTGGCACCACTCACATTGTCCGCAGGACCTGCCCTGCCAGCCAATTCCGACCCGGTCTCCTTCCTTCAATCCGGTGACCATGGGTCCCATTTCTGACACAGTTCCCACAATTTCATGCCCGGGTACAAATGGATAATCGGTGACGCCGTAATAATTATCAACCGCCTGGATGTCCGAGTGGCACACACCGCAATGTGTGACTGTGACGCGAACATTGTGATTGCCCAAATTGGGTTGTATGTACTCAAATGGTTCCAGCGGCTTGCCAGCCTCCATTGCTGCATACCCCAACACCTTTTTTTCAGACATGCCAGCATCTCCTTTCAAGAGAATCGGATTCCTGGAAAATCCAGGTGCTTATCTGGAATGTATGAAGTGGTAATTGGATTTGTGTTCTATTCCAGCGGATTATCTTGTGTATTGACTTCCCGATCGTACCTCATGTCCTGCGCTAAAAATACAGCTGACTGTTTACCAATCCAACCCACCGGTTATCCCGATTTTTTCAGGAAGGATGAGATTCACAGGAGTGTGTTATGCACCGCCCATCGGATTATCCAGCTTTGTACATTGAATAACATGCAAGAGCCCGCAAGATAATGGAGAGAAATCAATCCTGCCAGCCTGTACTTCAGTTCTCATCCAAGGAAATGTTTCAGAATTAAAAAAGCCGCAATAACCAGGGCTGTAAAAAAGGGGATGATGTAGTGATAATGCAGAGCACCCACCTGCCCGGTTTCCTGCAGGGTTATGTCACGGTATTGTGAAAGGTACTTGAAAAATTTTAACCTCAATACCACAAAATCCACCGGGACATTATGCTGTTTTAGATAATCCAGAATCCGCATTCCAGCCACCACTGCCCAAATACAGCAAGCCAGCATCAATGCAATCAACAATATGGTTAACGAATCCATTGCATTCCTCCAATTCGGTAAAACCTGCGTCAATATGGATGCCCTGATCGTTATCATTATGCCACGAAAGAGCATCATATTAAATACGAAATTTTATTAAATTGGTTTCAAATATTTTCCCCTTTACTCCCCCCAGGGATTGATTCCGACCATATCGATGCCCTCTCTGGTTATCCATGAATACCATGCCAATCCCCGAAAACCATCAATCCTTACACCTTTTCGAGAACGAGATGCATGATATGCCTGTCACTCTCCATTTTGACCTGTCGAAAGCCGGTTTCCTCAGCCAGAGCAAGATAATATGAAATGCTGCGGTCATCTGCCTTCCACCGATTTCAATAACCGGTCTTGATTTCATCACACGCCACCCGGATCCACAGGGGCACGATGTAAATATCAGGTGCAGTTGCGGGGTGCCCGGATATCACAAGATCCCAAATGTACAGGGATCCACCGGGTTTCAAGACTCTGTGGATCTCCTGGAACACCTGCAGCTGATCTTCACGGGTTTTCAAATACATTAATGAAAAAAACGCAGTTGACTGGTTGAAACTATCATCCGGAAATGTCAGATCGCGGGCATCCATGACAATCTTCAAAGGTCCTGCGGGGGCTTCCATCAACTCATCCCGGCGGATGTCAATTGCAATCACATCCCGACCCTTCAACCGACCAATAATGCCCTCACCGCCGCCCCCAATATCCAGGATGAAGCCGTCGGTTTTAAAATCCACCAGGACGATCTCCATTTCGTCAAACAGATAATATTGATTTTCTTCCATAACAAATCTCCTCGATGCATCTCCGGGTGACGATCACCCTCTTCCATTTCTTTAATCCAAAATCATCCGCTGCAGCTCCATGGCATTGGCGGGAGCATATCCCCCAAAATCATTGTTGAAAAAGATATAAACCTGCCTAGCACCGCGCCTAACCAACCTGCGAGCCAAGTCAGCAACCTTTTGTAAATCCTCTGTCGAATAATCACTGGAATACCAGTTCTCATGCC
>ERZ1026814.614-NODE-614-length-17930-cov-4.358760_pt1 | contig 17930 bp, 12 predicted proteins | sample MGYA00520871_ERZ1026814 | MGnify/ENA primary metagenome ERZ1026814 (study PRJEB33270, sample SAMEA104284478) | anaerobic digester metagenome | biome: Anaerobic digester microbiome; feature: mesophilic sludge digester; material: Anaerobic digester biomass | place... | reverse complement strand
TTGGTAGTGGTTTTTTTTTTTTTTTTGTTTTCAAGCAGAAGACGGCATACGAGATCTAGTACGGTCTCGTGGGCTCGGAGATGTGTATAAGAGACAGAAGTAGGAGACGGTCACACCACCGGAATTGCACAGAAAATCCGGAATAACAAAGATGCCGCGCTGCTTGAGAACCACATCCGCCTCGGGTGTGGTGGGACCATTGGCAGCTTCTGCAACCATCTTGACGGAGGGTTTGATCGCCTGGACTGTCTCACCAGTAACCTGTCCTTCGAGTGCAGCGGGGATGAGAACATCAACTTCCTTGTCAATCCAGGCTGCGCCATCTTCCAGGCTGTAGCCGGCATCCCGGGCAGCATCCTTGTTGATGGTGCCGTATTGGTCAGTGATTGACATCAGGAAGTTGGGATCCACACCATCCTTCTTATAGAAGGTATAGGATTTGCTGTCTTCACGATCCCAGCAGGACACAGCCACCACGGTTGCTCCAAGGTCTTCAATCGCACCAATTGAAGCAAACTGGGACACATTGCCAAACCCCTGCAACGAGATGGTGACAGACTTGGGATCAATATTCAAGTACTTGAGGGCTTCGCGGACTGTATAGATAACACCGAAACCGGTTGCTTCCCGGCGACCCAGTGATCCACCACCGCCGACTGGTTTACCCGTTATGGCGCCCGGAGTGAATTGACCGACCAGCTTGGAATATTCATCCATCATCCAGCCCATCATCTGGGCATTGGTTCCAACATCAGGTGCAGGAACATCCTGGCGGTTGCCAATATTTTTCCACATAACCTGGATATAACCCCGGCACAGGCGTTCTTTTTCAGTAACGGAGAGTGTGGCGGGATCAACAATGACGCCGCCCTTGCCGCCGCCCAGGGGGATGTCAGCCACGGCACATTTCCATGTCATCCAGGTTGCCAGGGCGCGAACTGTGTCAATGGTCTCAGCCGGGTGAAAACGAATGCCACCCTTGTTGGGGCCGCGGGCATCGTTGTGCTGAACCCGGAAACCCTGGAAGAAACGCATGCTCCCATCATCCATACGGACAGGGATGCGGAATGCGTATTCGCGCATCGGCCAACGCAACATCTCGCGTACAGACTGGTCGAGCTTCAACAGATCGGCTACGGCATCAAATTGCCGCTGAGCCATTTCAAAAGCATTGGTTTGTGACGCCATTGAGATACTCCTATTGTCTCAGATAATTAAATTTTGACTCTTGATGTAAAAAAGATAAGCGAGCACTCCGGTTCTGTGCCCGCTGTATTGCATGGCAGGGTGGTACAGGCACTGCACCGTATTCTCCTCCCGCAACCTTTACCTTACAAGATTACCCGACAAGACACTTCACGTCAAGATGATGAAAATCGCCTCTCCAGTGTGATACCCGGCTAATTTTTAATTCATACATCCCGCTGACTCAACCTTTCACTGACCAGGATACCGGCACCACACAGGAACATCAATATGGTTGCCATTGCCAGCGCCTGACCATAATTTCGCGCCCCGGGTTGTGAGAGAAAACGAAAGATAGCCACCGGCAGGGTGGGATATTCCGGTCGTGCCAGAAAAGCAGTTGCCCCAAACTCGCCCAGCGAAATTGTGAATGCAAATATAGCGCTGGCAAGCACCGCCCTGCCAATGATGGGTAAATCCACCTCCAGCCAGACGCGCCAGGAAGGCGCTCCCAGCACGCTCGCTGCCTGGCGCAGGGATGGCGGAATGGATTGCAATGCCGGCAGCAATGCCCGCACCACGAAAGGCAGCGCCACAAGGCTGTGTGCAATTGGAATTAACAAGGGGAAGTTTCGAACATCCAGTGGAGGTTTGTTAAAAACAACGATAAACCCCAACCCCAATGTCACTGCGGATGCCCCCAACGGAAGCATTAACAGCGGATCCAGCAACAGGTTCAATCGCGCCGGACGTGATAATGCGTACGCTGCCAAAAAGCCCATTGAAAGAGAGATTATAACCGTGACTCCGGCATACCCCAGTGAATTGACCGCGGCCTGGATGGGTGGCACATAGAACAATGATCCTCTGCGGTTGATAAATAATTCGTGGTAATAATCCAACGTAAAACCAGTTCTGACCATCCCCCGCTCACCGCGTTCAGCTTCCATGCGTACGGTGGAACGGGTGGCAAGCGCTGCCATTGGTAATATCAGCAGTAAAACCAACATACCCACAGTCAATCCGACGACCATCTTCTCACGATGGGATGCCGGTCGGCGAGTCCCTTCCCCCTGCAGGCGCGGCATCAGTGGAATGACCTGACGCTGTGACATCCGGGTATAAAGAATGGTTAATCCCAGTGTGCAGACAAGTTGTATTGCAGAAAGCAGCCCCGCCAATGGCAGATTGAGCATGTTCAACGCCTGAATATATATTTCGACTTCCAGGGTGGCATATTGCGGACCGCCAAGAAGCAGAACTACTCCAAAACTGGTGAAATCAAACAGGAAGACCAGCAAACCTGCCGCCAGGATAGAGGGACGAAGAAGAGGGAGGGTTACCTCCCACAGTAATCGCAGCGGTTTGGCTCCCAAAACCCGCCCTGCCTGTTCCAAACGGGTATCCAGCTGTGCCCAGGCGCTGCCAACCACCCGGATGACAATCGTTGTGTTGTAAAAAACATGCACCAGCAGGATGGCCCCCAATGTGTTCAGAAACTTGATCGGGGGTGCGGAGAGGTGAAGCCAGTCCATCAATGCCAGGTTCACCCAGCCGCGTGGTCCCAGCAGCGAGTTGAAACCTGCAGCCGCCACAACCGTGGGCAGGATGAACGGAATGGAAGTCAGGACGCGCAATGCCTGTTTGCCCGGGAATTCAAACCGGGCAAAGACATAGGCAGCCGGCAATCCCACCAGAAGTGTGAGCAGGGTTGATAGCGCTGCCTGCCAGACAGTAAAACCCAGCGGACGGAGAATGCGTTCCGCCAGATTAAAAGCCATTCCACTGCTTAACGCCTCCTGCCATGCCAGCTTGAATACAGCCGCCAAAGGTTGGAAAAGGAAAACCGCCAGGAATATCAGCGGCAGCAACCAGAGTAGAAGGTTTTTTTTCAACGAATAACAGTCCGCGTCCACTCGTCGATCCAGCGCTCACGGTTGCCTGTAATCAGAGCTGGATCCAAAATGGCTGGCTCATCCGGGATTTGAGCAAATTCCCGGAATGCATCCGGCAATTTGGCTGACTGGTTGACCGGGAAAACAAACATCTGCAGGGGCATATCCTCTTGAAAACGGGGCGAGAGCATGAAATCCACAAATTTCTCAGCCATCTGGCGCTGACTGGTTCCCTTCAGGATTCCCACAAACTCGACCTGCCGATAACACATATCACGGGATATCAGGCTTCCGGTGGGAGGTTCGTCCACCGGCGGATCGGCGAAAATATACTCTGCCACCGGACTGGAACCGTAAGAAACAACCATCGGCTGGGGTCCTCTGCCGGAGCTGCCGCTGAAGTTGGTGTAATAAGCAGTATCCCAGTCATTCACCACCACCAAACCATTGTTACGCAGATCATTCCAAAAATCCAGATATGTTTCCTCGGTAAACCGGGAGATGGTCGCCATTAAAAACGATAAACCAACCGAGGAAGTGGCTGGATTTTCCATAACCAATAATCCCTTGTACTCCGGTTTGACCAGATCACTCAAGTCAGTGGGTAATACCAATCCTTTTTCCACAAAGAATGCCTTGTCATAATTGATGCAGACATCGCCATAATCAACCGGCAAAGCGGAATGTGCGGGATCCAGTTGGAACTCAGCGGAAATATCAGCCAGCAACGGGGATTCATACGGCTCGAATATTCCCGCATCCAGTGCCCGGGTGAGGAAGGTGTTATCCACCCCATAGAAGACATCAGCCTGGGGAGAATCCTTTGAAAGAATCGCCCGGTTGAGAGCCGAACCCGAATCACCGGAGGGCAAAAAAACGAGTTTGACATTGTTTTCCTGTTCAAACTGGACAATTACATCCTCCGAGACTGCAAAGGAATCATGGGTCATCACCGTCAGGGTTACTGGTTCCGGCAAGGATGTACTCATTGGGGACTCAATCCGGGATGGGGTACAACTCGTGAGGGTGAAACTGAGAAAAACAATAAAAAACGAGACCTTCATCCAAATTTTCATATTAAAAATCCTTTCTTTTACCTCCTGCGGGTATGAATACAGAGAAGCAATCCGTCTTTCACCTCCACGATTGCCCGATCCTTTAACATGATGTTTGAAATTCCACGGCTTTTATGGGGCAGAAGGGTTTCATCCACCAACGGATATCTCAAACCGGTTGTTTTAATTCCCCTTGCTTCCCCCTGGATTGGTATCAGGGAGACAAGATCCCCTTTTTCACCGATGACTTCCGCCTGTCTGTGAATCAGAAAGATTTCGGTCGTGCCATCATCGAGTCTGACATCCCGGTCGTCCTGATTGGGATCCAACAGGGTGAAAATATTTCCCAACAGATGATCCACCCTCCCCCCCAGCGCTCCCACAATGCGAATGGATTGGCAATCCAGATTAATTACAAATTGAATTGCCAGTTCCAGGTCGGTTTCATCCTTGACAGGTGGGTACCGAATGACTCTTGCCCCTTGCTTTTCCAGATTGGCGACATCCGCCGCCCGGACTGAATCCAAATCAACAATCAACACATGGGGCTGGTTTCCCAGTTGCTTGAGGTGTCTTAATCCACCGTCAACAGCAACCAGGAGATCATCCGGTTCCAGGATTTTTTGTAAAGAATCGAGGTCATGAATCTGACCATTGACGAAAAGCAAAGCGCGCTGTGATTTATTCATCAAAAAAAACCCTCGCCAGGGAAGGTGTGCATGAACCATCAAGCGTATGTTCCCTCCGCCGGCATAATCCGGATCAGGTAATGTGGGTCGAGGACAATTGTCCTCCTCTCAGCCTTCAGAAAGGCTCCCCATGTAATGTTGATTGCACTATATCGCAATGGGAAAATGCTGTCAAGTGTTTATCAGCGCACCCTCCGTTTCCATTCCTCTTTTAACTGCAATTCACGCGGAGATTCACCGGAAGGCAGGGACAAGAAATCCAACACCAGCCGGTTAAACCTGGCGCTCTCATCCAGCATGGGAAAATGACCGGATTGTTCAAAAATGATCGAGTATGATTGCGGAGGAATATCCAGCATTCGCGAATCCTGGGGAGCGCCCACGACCGGGTCGTTCTGACCGTGAACATACAGACAGGGGGTGGTGAAATTGCAAATTAAATCACCCAGCCTGTAATTGGAATATTCCTGTAAAGAGGTGTGGATGGCACGCGCATCAGCTTTGGATGCTTCCAGTAGAACTGGTTCCATATCCACATTTCGTCCAGACAACCAGATTGCCAGTTCCATGGGGGAATTCGTACTCAGGCGGGGATTGATTGTTCCATCATCAAGGGGAAAACTGACTGTCATCAGTCTGTCCACCAGTTCCGGATACTGCAAGGCAAAATAGATGGCTGCCAGGGCACCCAAACCATGTCCAACCAGCACAACCCGCATGATGCCCATCGAATACATGAATTGATTCACAAGATCCGCCTGCTCGGTCAGTGTATACCGGTTATTTTTGGATGACTCACCGTACCCCCACAGGTCCAATGAATATGTTCGATAATTGATGGACATTGCCTGCATGGATGGGATCCAATAACGCCAGGAACCCACCCAGCTGTGCAGAAATAGGAGAGGTTTCCCCCGACCCAGGACTTCATAATGAACGATACCCGAGTCCAGAACAATGACGCTCATGATGCCTGGTTGGAAAATCGATTCAGCAATTCATTCACCCGGCAGGTCAATTCATCCGGTGCAAACGGCTTGAGGAGATATTCACTCGCCCCGGCTTCCAATCCCGTGCGGATTTCTGATTCCTGTCCTTTGGCGGAGAGAAACACAACCGGTATGTGACTGATCCGTTCATCCGCCTTTATTTTTTCACATGCCTCGTAACCTGTCATCCGGGGCATGCGAACATCCATCAGGATCAGATCAGGCATTTCCACAATTGCAGATTGCCAGGCTTCCTCGCCATTGCTGGCAGTGACCACCTCGTGACCTGCAAACCTCAAGGTAAATGCGATCAAATCCCGAATGTCGCGCTCATCCTCAGCAATCAATATTTTTGCCATAATCTATTCCTCCATTCGATGAATGGGCAATGTAAATGAAAATGCACTGCCCTCACCGGGAACACCAGAACTGCGAAACCAGATTCGCCCACGGTGCATTTCCACCAGGGTTTTCGCCATTGCCAGACCCAGACCGGTCCCCGCAGAAGCCAGCACCAGGGGATGATCACCCCGGTAGAACCGTTCAAAAATCCGCGAATGATTCCTGGGATCTATTCCCACCCCATCGTCTTGAACATCCACCTGGACTTCATTATCCAATAGTTGAATCCGGATGGATACATGACCGCCTTCCTGGGTATATAAATATCCATTCCGTACAAGATTGCCAATAATTTGATCAATCCGTTCCGGATCACCCAGTATGGCTGGCATTTGTTGTGGCACGTCCATTGTAAAAGTTATGGGCTTGTTTTCATCGTTGGAACGGGTGCGCATCTCGTTCACCACATTTTCCATGATATCCACCAAATCGATCTGTTGCATCATCAACTGCACACGCCCGGTCTCCACACGGGAAAGGTCCAGCAGATCATTGATCAGGATGGTCAGCCGCTCCGAAGATGATTTGACCACTTCCAGGAAGTGTTTCTGCTGTTCATTAAGCTGACCAGCCGCACCCATCAGCATGATATCCACGTAACCCTTGATAGAAGTCATCGGGGTGCGCAGCTCATGGCTGACATTTGCCACAAACTCCGACTTGAGCCGGTCCACCTGGACCTCATGGGTGATATCGCGGAAGGTTGTCACCGTGCCCAGCAGGATTTTTTTCCAGATAACCGGGGCAAGCTGAATGGCGATAATCTGTCCGTTATCCAACTCGATTTGCTCGGAATAAATCTCTCCCGGGAGGCGGGTCTTGGGATAATTCAGCCAGGAACGAATGGTGCCAAGCCACATTTGAGCGGAACTGCCAAACAACCCGCGGAATTTATCCAGAGGATTTCCCACGATCTCGTCTGATGAAATTTTCAGGATTTTCTCCGCCGAAGGATTGAATAATGTCACCCGGTTTTTTGCATCCGTCACCAACACACCGTCGGCAACTGCATTCAGAATGGACTCCATCCGGCTGGATTCCATCTGCTGCCTGCGCAGCATGACACCCATGTTTTCCGCCTGGTCGCGGATCAGGTTGAATAGCTCTGAATTATTGATTGTTATGCTGATTTGCCGGGCAGCTGCCTTCAGCAAATCTATTTGTTCAACCTGGAAGGCGTTTTTTGAGCGCTGGAAGAGAAGCAATGCCCCCAATGCGTCCTGACCCATCAAAAGAGGCACGGCAATGACACTGGAATAATTACTTTCGTGTGTCTGTGGACATGTCCAGCGCTCATCAGCTGTCAGATCATCCACCACGACACAAGTGCGTTCACGGGCTGCCCAATCAGCAATCTCTACCTCCAGCGCTCCTGCTATCGATGGATTTGTCAGGGATTCACCTGAAAGGTAATGTTTTGAATTTCCAACAAGCCAGATCAGGCTCTGTTCGGCGCCTGTTGTTGCATTAAGGATTTCCAATGTGCGCATCAATACCTGGTCGATATCCAGGCTGGCAGACAGTTCGTTGGAAAGCCTGAGCAATGTCTGGGAATTTTCATGCTCACGTGTCAGTTCTGCGGTCCGTTCGTCCACGCGCACTTCCAAATCTTGTTTTAATCTCACGGTCTCTGCAAACAGGCTGGCATTTTCCAATGCAAGCGAGGTTTGCTGTGCCAGCGAAATCACCAGGGTTTCATCGTCAGCTGTAAATGCACCGGAGATGGAGTATTGGTCGATCACCAAAACACCCATGGAATTTCCGAACAATTGAAGCGGCACTCCCAGGGTGGCTAATGGCAGCCGCCCGCCAGTCGCTATTCGATAATGCAACAAATCATCAACCGGCAGGGCATATTCACTGGCAAAATTTAAATCAGCAATCCGCTGGACTTTCCCGCTATGAAAAATTCGCACCGGAAATAGTTTTGATCCTTCATCCAGGGGGAATCGAATTGCGAGGAGATCCGCTTTCGCCAGGAAACCTGCAGCCACCAGCGGGGTCAATCCATTTTCTTCATCTGCCAATGCAATCCAGGCGGATTGGGCTGCCGGTAAAACCTCCATAACACCTTCCAGCAGGGCATTCAAAATATCGATTTGTTCAAGGCTGCCCAACCGGCGGGTGAATTCCAACAACAGGTTTACTTCATGTAAATGCCGGTTGGTTTCCTCCAGCAGGTTGCGGTTCTGCAAAGTCACGGTCACCTGGCGGATCAATCGGTCATAAATCTGCTCGTCTTCAATTGTAATTTCCGGCAACTCATTCTGGCTGGTTGCCAGAATGCCAAAACACCTCTGATCCGAAATGGCAAACGGAAGGGCAAGCATTCCCCTGGTATTCAAGGAATGAAGCATTGGATTATTCTTCCATTCCAAGCATTGATCCAATGATGCTGTCAGGATGGGTTTCCTGTCCAAAAGGACCTGTCTGAGTGGATTCCTTTGACCAAAAAGTGCCTGTGGATTGACACCCGGCTCGGTAATGCCTGCGACCTCCAGGAGCCGAATTCCATCCGGTGATTGTTCGCCAATCAACGCAGTCTGCATGCCCAGGCTGCCGAGTAATTCGTCGGCAACCGTGCGTAAAACCTGCAGCAGATTATCCTGCCGGGCAGCTTCTTCAGCAATTTTCAATCCAGTTAACAATCGTTCATTGGTGCTAGCCAGATGTCGAACGGCAATGGTCTGTTCCAGGTTGCGGTTAAGCAGCTGGGGCAGGTTGCGCTGGGTAATTTCCAACGATGCCATTGCCTGGCGGGCTTGCAGGCTGGTTAATTCCAGGTTTTGTTCCAACTCATTCACATGACGGTTATTTTCCATCACCAGCGCCACCTGGAATGCCAGCAAATCCAATGCCTCCAGGGTGGGGCGATCCGGGCGCCGTCCATCGAGAGGGACATCAATACCCACAGTACCCAATGGATGCCCTTGTGAGTCATATAACGGTACTACAAGGAAATCATCCGGATCCCAGGCGTCTTCGACTTCCAATTCGGCTAACTGGGGGATGGCATAAAGGTGCACATCCTCCGGGATGACAGGAGCAAGATCAGCCGGGATGAAATAAACATTTCCATAACGAAATTCGGGCTTTAAAAGACTTTCAATTCCACGCCATGGAGGTGTGTGTTCCTTTAATTCCCGCCAGCTTTCCTCGGGAATCCCCAAACCATATACGCGTTCCAGCATATTGGTGGACAGGTTCAACCGATTGATCAATACTGCCTGAAAACGGGTAACCTCCTGGATGGCAGATGCGATGGCTGCCAGGGATTGTTCCAACGGTTGACCGGGTCGAAGCACCTGTGAAACCTGAAAAAGTTTGGTCAGGATTTCCAGTTGACGTTTAAGCAGTTCCCCGCGCCGCAGTTGTTCTTCATATTCGAAGGCATTTCCCAACGCCACCGCTGCCTGGGCAGCCAGTGAACGGGTGATTTCAATGGATTCCTCATCAAAACGTCTGGCGGAATGGGCATGCAATAGTACCAACCCGGCTGGCTTACCGCGGAAATGGATGGGAACGATCAGGGTGGATTCAACCCCGCCATGGGAGGTTGTCATTGATGATTCTGAGATTTCCGGCAAGTACACCGGCTCACCGGTGGATAATGCTTGTTGCTCCAACTCACTCAGGACCTTTGGTGATGAGTCGCCAACAGAATAACGGATAATTGGCAGTCCGCTTTCTGATCGCGAAAGGTCAAATAAAAGAATCGAGCCGGAATCTGCGCGGGTGATTCTCAATGCTTCGCTGTAAACCAGCTGCAGGATGGATTTTAAGTCCAGGGAAGTCCCCAATTCCCGGCTGATGCGCGTGAGTGCGGTGAGTTGTTCAACCTGGCGGCGCAGGCTCTCATCGGTTTGCGCCACCAGGAAGGATTGTTCAACAACCCCTGCCAGTTGACCCGCTGCTGTGATCATGGTTTGCAGATCAGTCTGGTTGAACGTGCTGGGTTGAATGCTTCCAAACCAGACCTCACCCACACCTTCATCCCGGACAATCAATGGAACTCCGATCAGGGATTGCAGCTTCAGCAAACTGAAAAGCTGTTGATAAAAGGGGATGACAGCCTGTTCCTTAACCAGTTGATCGATGATCCTTGATGACTGGCTGCCTGTCAGGGTAAAGGGGAATTGGGCATCATCTGTTGGGAGGGAAGCCATGGAAATATTGTTGGAATCATTATTGCCAAAAATGGATGGGAAATGGATTCCCAGGGATTTTCGATCCTCATCCAATACCAGGGCAAAGGCATAATCCGCCTGCAGCAGGCGCGCCAGCTCCTGGATGGAAAACTTTAGAATTTCATCCGTCGTGGCGGCTGATGAAGCCAGGCTGGTCACCCGGCGGAGAGCTTCAGCGCGGTTGGCGCGCTGCCTGGATTGCTGAACCAGGTATGAATTCTCAATAATTGCCGCTGCCTGATTCGCCACAATCATCAACAAGTGCAGCTCATCCCGGGAGAAACTGGTGCTGCCATCAGTATGATTGGATGCCTGAAGATAGCCCAGGGCATGTCCACCGGCTTTCAGGGGAATCAGCACCGTGTCCCGCAGAGACGCCCCCCTCGCCAGGTGATCAATCCCCAACAACTGCCATTGGGGATCCCCCAGGGCATTCGTTGTGACGAGTAAATCCTGTTCCAGCAGGGCAGCCTCCAGTGGACTGTTGGGGGGAACTTCCGCTGAATATAATTCCAGGAAATTTTCCGGCAGACCCCGGATGGGCGCCCGTCCCTCCAGGTGGCGGTTCGATTCGTTGTAAATCAAAAAACCAAGGATTTCAACCGGCATCAGGGGAGCAAGACTGTCCACCAGCCGTTGATACATCGTCTGCGGATTGGTGACTGTAGTAAACACCTGCGCCAGACCTGCCAGTTCTGAAAGCTCTGCTGTACGGCGCTGCTGGCGTTTTAACAACAGTGTATTGTAAATGGCGACGGTAGCCGGTGGGGAAATTCGTTGCAGGATGTCAAGATCATCTTGATGGAAAGCCCCCCGGGTGACGGAGCCAATCCCCATCGTGCCAATTAATTCATCCCCAAGGACCAGTGGAATGCCCAGATAAGACCGCAGGGGCATTACTGTCCGATCAATGGCTGGCAGCTGATCGCTTCGAGCCTCCACATCCTGAATCAACAAGGGAGCCCGTTCTTCCGCCAGAGCTCCGGGAAAACCCTCCCCCAGGCGGTACCGGTTGAAGGGTTTTTCCAGTTGAATATCCTCACTCGATTGACCGATCACCCGGAAAGGAACCAGATATTCCTTCTCCGGATCCCAGATGGTCAGTTCATAAATATCCGCCAGGACCAATTTTTGTAAATCCTGAAGGATCATCAATAATTTTGGTTCCAGATCCATATCAGCCGGCATGACACCCAGAAATGATGGGGAGGTTTGACCGGCTCCCTCGCGGATAATTCCCCCGGGCTGGAGATTCCGCAAGGTCAGCAGCATATACTCTCCAGATGGCAAGGTCACAGCGTGGGATTCCACCTCCAGGTCCTGCATACCTGCCACAAATTTACCATAACCCGGGCTGGTGCACAGCGCCAGAAAAGGCTCGCTGGGACGCAGGCGCCTTGCCAGGTTTTCCAGGTTGGGAAATTCTTCCCCTTCGATATTTAATAATTCCCGGGCGCCAGTCGAGAGCGACACAATCCGTCCGCCAGATTCAATGATGATGACCATGTCATCTGATGTGTTTTCGATCCAGGAGGGGTTGAAGAATTTCCACTCGTGGCGGGTACGGGAGCGATCCTGAATACGAATAAATATCCGGGCAATCAGCCAGAAAGTTAAGCCCAAAGCAGCAATGAGAATACCGGCAATCAGTGTGGGTGAATTCATATGAGGGATGAGGGTGTTACTGGGTGTCCTGGCGCCGGTTCTCGGCTGCCAGTTCGGTGATTTCACGAATATCCGCAAAATACTGAGTGGAGGGAGTCACAACTCCGACAGCCAGGGTCATCAATGGCACCTGATGGCTGGTACCGTCCTTTCCAGGCGCCATAATGAAGCCCTGCTGGCGGTCAGTAAACGAATAATGCGATAGAATTTCCTCGCCGAACCGTTCCTTCAGACGTTTTCGGATGGGTTGGGCATGATCACTGGTTGTGATCAAAATAAAATTATCCCCGCCGGCATGACCGATGAAGTCATTCACCGTCCCAAGTTCATCCGCCACCTCCCCCAACAGCATTGCGGAATAACGCAGGCAATCGTTGGCGGCTATGAAACCATAAACATCCTTGAAGGCGTCAAAATGGTTGATGCGGATGTCCATGAACGCCCATCCCTCCTGGCGGATCATTCGCCGCAACTGATCTTCGATCATCCGCCCGGCAGGCAGACCCGATTGGGGATCAGTGAGGCTTTCACGCTGGGCACGGCTGATGGCATTCTGCACGCGCAGCTTTAATTCTTCAATGTCAAACGGCTTGGTGATGTAATCATCAGCGCCCAGTTCCAATCCCTGCAGACGGTCGCTTCGTTCATCTTTTTGGGTCAGGAAAATCACCGGGATGTGGCTGGTACGGGTGTTCATGCGCAGGGTGCGGCATACCCCATAGCCATCAATATCCGGCAGCATGATATCCAGAATGATCAGATGGGGCATCACATGCCGGGTTTTCTCCAGCGCATCCGCCCCCCTCCCGGCGACATCCACATCATAACCCTGGCTGGAGAAGTAAATGCGCAGCATGGTCGAAATATCAACGTCATCTTCCACAATTAATAATCGTGCCTTACCCATGGGAACCTCGCTGTCATGGAATGTTTGGAAATTATTGGCGATTGGTCCTGCGGATGCTCACCGGATTGGATGATTGGCATTCCAGTCTGGCAAAGACCCAGCCGTGTCTATTGTACTTCATTCAAAATTTCGGGTTGTTGCAGAAGCGGGAAAAAACAGAATTCTAAAGTGGTTGTAAGGTCGACCTTGACCGATTGAACCCCCAAAGGTATAATTCAACGACTGAATATAGGATCTCCATGAGCACTTTCCAAGACAATCACCGTGACCTGACCCTGCTTGAACATATAGAACGGAATCCGGATTCCACCCAGGCGTCTCTTGCGGTTCAACTGGGGGTCGCCGTGGGAACCATCAACTGGCATCTCAAGCGGTTGATTGAGAAGGGGTACATCAAGGTGCGGCGGATTGAACGCCGCAAGCTGCGGTACATCATCACCTCTGAGGGCATGGCTCTGCGTGCCCGCTTGACGGTGGATTACATTCAGAATTCTTTCCATCTTTACCGCCTGGTTCGCGAGCGGACGCGTGAAGCTGTCCGCCAGATCTGCGAAGCCGGGTATTCCAGCGTGCAGGTTGTCGGTGAAGGAGATGTGGCGGATGTCGTCCGCCTCACCTGCCTGGAACAGGGTCTTGCCGTGGTTGAGAACGGAACAGCCCCCACGCTGCGGGTGGTGGAATTGAAAGTACATCTGGAATGGGAGGGATCATCAACCCATGAATGAAACCAATTACTGGAAAAACCGCCGTGTCTGCGTAACCGGTGGGGCAGGTTTTTTAGGGCAGTTTGTACAAGCACAATTGCGCGCCCGCGGTGTGGAACATATTTTTATCCCCGTGATTGAGGATTACGACCTGGTGAAGGGTTCTGAAATTCAGCGCATGCTGACTGATTCCCATCCGGATCTGATCATCCACCTGGCGGCGCATGTCGGCGGGATTGGCGCCAACCGGCTGCATCCTGCGGAGTTCTTCTATGACAACCTGATGATGGGTGTTGAATTGATGCACCAGGCATGGCAACGCGGTGTTGAAAAGTTTATCGCCATTGGAACAGTGTGCGCCTACCCCAAGTTCACCCCGGTGCCTTTCAAGGAAGATGATCTGTGGATTGGGTACCCCGAGGAGACCAACGCCCCCTACGGTCTGGCAAAAAAGATGCTCCTCGTACAAGCTCAGGCATACCGCCAGCAGTACGGTTATAATGCCATCTTCCTCCTGCCGGTCAACCTGTACGGACCGGGAGACAATTTCCACCCCGAATCTTCACATGTCATCCCTGCGCTTATCCGCAAGTGTATCCAGGCGCAAGAACAGGGTATCAATGAAGTTGAAATCTGGGGCGACGGTTCCCCCACCCGTGAATTTATCTATGTGGAAGATGCCGCCCGCGGCATTGTGATGGCTTCCGAAAAATACAATGAGCCCGATCCGGTCAATATCGGTTCCGGAAATGAAATCAGCATTCGTAATTTGGCTGAAATGATCGCCCGCCTGACCGGCTTCAAAGGGAAACTGATCTGGGATACCAGCAAACCCAACGGTCAGCCCCGCCGTGGCCTGGATACCACGCGCGCCGCTGAACGATTTGGTTTTCGGGCGGAAGTAAACTTTGAAGATGGCTTGCGCCGTACCATCGATTGGTACCGTGAGCATGCCGTTGAAATTAAACAGCGGGAAAACCGCTCCCGGGGAGTTTGATTGAGAAACGCTGTCTCCGAACCCCGCACCATCATATTGCGCCCTTCCAGCGGTCTGGTTGCATTGGATTTCCGGGAGCTGTGGATTTACCGCGAGCTGGTGTACTTCCTCACCTGGCGCAGCCTGAAGGTGCGTTATAAGCAGACAATCCTGGGTGTATCCTGGGCAGTTTTGGAACCGTTTTTGACCATGGTGGTGTTCACCATATTCTTTGGCAACCTGGCAAAGGTCGGCTCGGATAATGTGCCCTACCCCATCTGGTCTTATGCTGGTTTACTGCCCTGGGGTTTGTTTTCCAAAGCCCTCAGCGATGCCAGCCGTTCATTGGTACAAAACAGCCACATGATCACCAAGATCTACTTCCCGCGCATCATTTTGCCGCTTTCATCCATCCTCGCCGGTCTGGTGGATTTTGCCATCGCCTTTGTGGTCCTGATCGGCATGATGTTGTTTTACAACACATATCCCACATCTGTAGCGTGGACTTTGCCATTATTCCTATTGCTGGCATTGATTACCGCTCTGGGTGTGGCACTCTGGCTTTCAGCATTAAATGTCAAGTACCGGGATGTTGGCTACGTGCTGCCCTTCCTGACCCAGTTCTGGCTCTTCATCACCCCGGTCGTTTATCCTTCCAGCCAGATACCCGAAAAATGGCGGTTGATTTACGGTCTCAATCCCATGACGGGTGTTGTGGAAGGTTTCCGTTGGGCTTTGCTGGGGATCCACCCGCAACCCACATTTTTCCCCATGCTGGCGGTTTCCACCGGCATGGCGTTCCTGGTCCTGCTCACTGGAATTTTCTACTTCCGGCGCATGGAGCGGGGTTTCGCAGATGTGGTGTAATTCCATGAGTGATATCGCCATTCATGCTGAGAATATCGGAAAACGGTACCGCCTGGGAACAGCAGCCATTCATTACCCCACCCTGCGGGATGCCATCTCCGAGCGCATTCAAAAACTGCGCCGGATGGGCGCCCCCAGAGAGGAGGAAATTCTCTGGGCGTTGCGCAACCTCTCCTTTGATGTCCACCAGGGTCAGGTAATCGGGATTATCGGTCGCAACGGAGCCGGGAAAAGCACCCTGCTGAAAATTCTCAGCCGGGTGACTGAACCAACCGAGGGGACTGCTTTGATCCGCGGACGGGTTGGTTCCCTACTGGAGGTCGGCACAGGTTTTCATCCCGAACTGACCGGGCGTGAGAACATTTATCTCAACGGAGCCATCCTGGGTATGAAGCGGATGGAAATCGAAAGTAAATTTGATGAAATTGTCAGTTTTGCCGAAGTGGAGAAATTCATTGAAACCCCGGTAAAACGTTATTCCAGCGGGATGTACCTGCGGCTGGCGTTTGCAGTGGCGGCTCACCTGGAACCGGAAATTCTGATTGTGGATGAAGTGTTGGCTGTCGGCGATGCCGAGTTCCAGCGGAAATGCCTGGGGAAAATGAGTGATGTCGCCTCCCAGGGTCGCACGGTTTTATTTGTAAGCCATAACATGTCAGCCATCCTGCGTCTTACCGAGGAAACTCTGGTCATTGACAAGGGCAGGCTGGCAATGCGGGCACCCACCCCCGAAGCGGTGGATTATTATCTTTCCAATGGTTATTCCCAGGAAGGCGAGCGTGTTTGGGAAGCGGATGAAATTCCGGCATCAGCCCACCCCTTCCGCCCTATTGCCCTCCGGGTTCGCAATTCCCGCGGTCTGGTGGTGGATTCAGTTCGCTCGGCGGAAGAATTTACCGTGGAAATGGAATATCAGTTGAAAGCCCCCATCACTGGTTTACGGGTGGGCTTATACCTGTCCAGCACGCGTGGTGAAATTGTATTTACTACATTCGATACTGATGAGCCGGAGGAATTTGAAGCAAACCCTGTCCGCGACGCGGGATGCTACATCAGCCGCTGCGCAATCCCCGCTGATTTATTAAACGAGGGACGATTTGTGCTGGGGGTGAATGCCAGCACATTCCGAATAAAACGGTATTTTCAAGACGAACAAGCGCTTACCTTTACCGTGGATGCAACCGGTGCCCCTGGGATGCAATGGCCTGAGCCGCGCCTGGGTGCAGTCCGCCCGCGCCTGGATTGGCAAATTGAAATGGTGAAATCATGACAGCATCAGGAAAAGAAGTAATTAAAAATCTACTGGGGCAAATTCCATTTGCCGCTGAACTATACTATTTGGTAAGACAGAATGGACATCCCCTGCAAACAAGGTTTACCCTCAAGGAACTTCAACAGTCGCTGCCCGGTCTGGTGGCGAAGGCTGAAGTGCTGAGAAAAGAATCCCCCAAGGGTAAAAAAGTATTTATTTTCGCAACATTGCATTATTGGATTGAACATGCCGCCGTGTTGGGCGTCGCACTCGCCGCCCAGGGTCATGATGTCATTTTTGGCTTCTTGCCCTATGCTGATTGGCAGAAAGAAATCAATTTGTTTGACCTGCGGCGTCAGAATTTATATGCCCGCCGCATCCTCAGCCCGGCTGAATCCATTATGAAGGTGGTGTCGCTCTTCAATGCGCGCGCTCCCTACACCCCCCTGCCGGAAACCCTGGTGGAAGCGGTTCAAACCGTCACCAACTATGATGTCCAATACACCCTCCAGATTGAAGAAGTGGACACTGCCAGTGATATTTACAAACTGCGCAGCAATCGCAATAAGGATGCTGCCCAGACCATGCTGTCACTCCTGCGTGCCCACCACCCGGATGTGGTGATCGTGCCCAACGGCACCATCCAGGAGATGGGCATTGCCTATCGCGTGGCGCGTTCGTTAAATATTCCCACAATAACCTATGAATTCAGCGACCAACGTCAGCATATCTGGATTGCCCAAAACGATGAAATCATGCAGCAAAACACCGATGGAGTCTGGGCAACCCGCAAGGATGCGCCCCTGAAGGATTCCGAACTGGAGCGGCTGCGTTCGCTGATGGCTTCACGTCAACGCGCCACATTGTGGGAAAATTTTGCCCGCCGCTGGCAGGATACACCTGCCCAAGGAGGTTCACAGGCACGCGCTGCCCTGGGGCTGGATGCCCGCCCCATTGTATTGCTGGCTACCAATGTCCTCGGTGACAGTCTGACCCTGGGACGCCAGGTATTCAGCAAAAGCATGGCGGAATGGATCAGCCGCACGGTGCAATATTTCACCGGTCGACCCGAATTGCAACTGGTCATCCGGGTCCACCCCGGTGAGGTGTTGATGCATGGTCAGTCGATGGTTTCAGTGGTGCGCAGTGTCCTGCCG
>ERZ1026814.611-NODE-611-length-17968-cov-4.479009_pt1 | contig 17968 bp, 18 predicted proteins | sample MGYA00520871_ERZ1026814 | MGnify/ENA primary metagenome ERZ1026814 (study PRJEB33270, sample SAMEA104284478) | anaerobic digester metagenome | biome: Anaerobic digester microbiome; feature: mesophilic sludge digester; material: Anaerobic digester biomass | place... | reverse complement strand
TGTTAGTTTATACTGTTTCATTTATATTTTGTTTTTGTTTTTAATGATACGGCGACCACCGAGATCTACACAGAGTAGATCGGCGGCAGCGTCAGATGTGTATAAGAGACAGGTACTACAACAGCATAAGAAAGCATTCTGCGCTAGGGTAAATGACTCCTCAGGAATATGAGGACATAAATTTATAGATTTCTCTTATCTTTGTGTCCAAAATAGTTGGACCCTTCCATATTGGAGGGAGTGCTCATGAAAAAGCTAGTACACAAACCTACTAATCAATTAAATGCATATTTTATGTTACTGCTCACCTCTCATTTTATATAAAACTTCCCCAGCACAAATAGATACCCTTTTTCCTTATAGAAATCCAACCTACCCAGATCATCAAAGATAGTGGCTGGAGTATCCTCGCGCACCACATAACCCAGCCCAAATCCAAAAGAGTCTGAAAGCAGAAGATCCAATCCAACCCTCATGGTAAGCCCTATGCCGATGCGTGAGTTAAGCCCGGAGCTCCCATAGTAGCTCTTGAGATAATCGGTGAAAGCTGCATCCTGATTCGTGGAAGCAAAGTGAAAATAAAATGCAGGGCCAAGTCCCAGATAAGGGCGCACAGATCTCAATGGTGCAATGAGATTGATCGAAAGGGGAGCATAGATAAAAGACTCGTAGTACTTCCAATCAGCCTTGGATCCAGTCTTACTCGACAGGCTCGTCCATGAAAGAGGTCCTTCAGTAAAGGCCCCACCGCCTGGACCGTAGTAGAGATCGCCAAGATACATGACATCGGTGCTCACTCCGAGCCATGGACGAACCACATAGCTCACGGTCACACCATAGAGCATATCTTGCATATCAAAAGACGAGAGAGTATCAGTAAGCGGAGGACTAATCGCCATAAAACCTATACCTGCTTCACCACCTAGTGTTTGTGCAAAAGCAGAAGGAATAATACAGATAAAGAGCATCACGGTTACGATCAGCAAAAATTTCCCAAATTTTTTCATAAAAGCCCCCTATTCATTACCCATACGATTATTTTAATTCTTCTTTTCTCATAAAGCAAATAAAATAGAATCAAAACAAGGCAAAATTGCTATGAAGTATCTTTCGCCCCAGTGGCTCTTTCGATATGCTGACGCCATGAAAACCACATTTTCAGAAAAGGATGCTTTTATTTGGCAGGATGAATTCGGCGCTGCTATCACCGTAATCGACCGAGATTATCTCATTTTATACATGAACGACAAATCTATAGAAGCCAATGTCAGGTGGGGCGGCAAAGCCCTCCTCGGGCATGATGTGCGAGCCTGCCACCAGGAGCGCTCGGTGCGCATCATCGAACATATTCTGGAAACTGGCGAACCGAACGTCTATACCATCGAAAAACAAGGTGTGCACAAGCTTATCTACCAAGCGCCATGGCGCCATAATGGTGTTATCGCAGGTGTAGTAGAGCTTTCCATCGAGATTCCAGCAAAGATGCCGCATTATGTGAGAGAGTAATGAACATACTAGGTGAAAAATCTACAATTAGAATTTCAGACTAAGGAGCGAGATAGCGCAAGCATAATGCTGCATGTTGTTGCGACATTCCTCCTTGGTCTCACTCAGAACAAATATGTGATGTAATTCATTCTCAATATCCTCAATATCGCCTTGCTTCTTCTGGGTTGCTTTCTCGAAACTACGCCCATTCGGCTCATATTCACCCCCATCATAATTCCTATTCTGAGTCAGCTAGGCATAGATCTTGTCCATTTTGGCGTAGTGACGATGCTCAATCTTTTGATCGGACTTGCAACGCCACCTTATAGCATGTTTCTCTTCACACTATCAGGGCTTCTTTTTACTTTATCGATCGATGTCAACCCAGCGTGCTGCACGATTGCTTTCTATGGCAGCTTCGATGATGTGAACAATGTGATGGCCTTGGAGAAAATCAGCGTAAAGCGGCGGCTCGCTGAATAGGATTGAGCGATAGAAGTTATCGATCATTCTCTGCTGTGCTTCGAGGAATATTTCTTGCCGAGAAAGCGTAGGCCTTGCTTGTTCTGGAAGTCCGCCTTCCTCAGGATTACCTGCAATTTTACTTTCTTCTTTTTCTTTTGCAGGGAAAATACTGCCTGCCTCGTCCACAATGTTCTCTGGTTCATCTCGATGGGTGAGCGATGCACTCTCTGGATGCTCTTGGGACCACTGCAATGAGGCGATACTGCCATCGATTTCAAAGGTGAGGCCGCTTTTTCTACCAGCGCTGACCTGCGATGCGGTAAGACATCCATGAATTCCACCTTCAAATCGCATAAGGAGGCTCGCAAAATCTTCAGTGTCGACTGTAATAGTTTCTGTAGGTGAACATTTTCGCATAGGAAGAAATGTCGCAAAGTCTGCCGCAACGCGTTCCACCTGGCGGCCCAGCAAAAACTCTGCCATGTCAATCCAATGCGAGCCAATATCTGCAAGTGCTCTCGATGTTCCTCCGTAGCGAGATTCAACCCTCCAGTCATAATCATGCTCAAATAACAGCCAATCCTGCAAATAGGTTCCATGAATAGAATAGATTTTCCCCAGTGTGCCCTTTTCTATCAATTCCTTAATATGCTGGATGACGGGATAAAAGCGACAGACAAAGTTCACTGCAGTCTTTCGATTATTCGCGTGGGCAAGCGCAACAAGCGTGCTCGATTGTTGTGAATCTACAGTGAGCGGCTTTTCTGAGAGAATATGGAGGCCTCTTTCGAGAACGCTTTTATTTATTTCATAGTGCATTGCGTTCAGTGTGCAATTGTGCACAAGGTCGAGATTCTTATGCTTGAGCATTTCTTGGGATAATGTATAGCATCCGGGTATTTCGTAGGTTGCGCAGAGAGTCTTTGCCTTTTCTGGATCGTGAGTGCATATCGCGACAAGTTCTGCATAACCGAGAGGCTCGATTGCTTTGATAGCCTTGAGATGTGAGAGGCCGATTTTGCCAATCCCGATGACCCCTACTCGAAGTTTTTTCATGTGTTTGTCCATTTTTGGATATTTTTTCATTATCTTTTCAGCTATCCTTTCACCGCGCCCGCGGTCAAACCTTCGACAAGTCTTTTCTGAGCAAAGAAGAATATGATACAAACAGGGATTATGGTGATGACGCCGCCGGCGGTCAGCATTCCCCACTCGACGCCTAATTGCCCGATGAAGTTTTTGAGCTCGACAGGAATTGTTCTGTTGCGTTCATTGGTAAACATCACCGCAAAAGTATATTCATTCCACGAGGTCATGAAAATATATGCGCCTGTAGCAACAACACAGGGCAAAAGCATTGGCAGAATAATTCTAATAAATGCTTGAACGCGATTTGCTCCATCTACCATTGCTGCCTCCTCCAGCGACCGAGGCAGATCATCGAGGTAGCCAGTGAGAAGCCAGACAGAAAAAGGAATAGTGAATGTCGTATAGGAAAGAATGAGAGAGCTCGGCGTGTAGAGAATGCCTATTTTGCGCATAATGGCAAAAAGAGGGATGAGCAATAGCACCGTCGGGAACATATTGTTCGTGAGAAAAAGTGTCATGAAAACCTGGCGACCCTTAAATCGATATCGAGAGAACGCGTACGCGGCAAGCAAGGAAACAGCAAGCGAGAGTAGCGTGGTTACGAATGCAACGAATAAGCTATTGAGCATGGGTCGCAGAAAATTGTACTCAGCAAAGAGCTTCTTATAGGAATCAAAAGTGACCTTTGAAGGCCAATACCTTACCGTACTCGAATAGAGCTCCTTTTCTGGCTTTATTGATGTAACAAAGGTCCAATAGAAAGGAAAAAGGAGAAACACGAGCATCAGCGCAAGCAAAATATGCCCAGGAAGCAGCCGCAGAAACTTATTTGTACGAGTATGCGTTTTCATCACTTTGCCTCCTCCTGCGCTTTGAAGAGGTTTTTCAGGTACGGAATTGCGACGATCGATAGGCCAATCGTTAGAAAAATCGCGAGCGTAGAGGCATAAACAAGATGCAGCGTATTTGCTTTATTGAAAACATAGACGCTTAAGGTCTTAGTAGAGTATGCAGGCCCGCCTTCGGTCATATTGAAAATTACATCGACTGAATTTGCAACCCAAATGATCCTCAAAAGAGTAGTGACAAAAATAGTATTCTTGAGCGAAGGCACAATGATCCAAAAAAACCTTTGAATTCTGTTTGCTCCGTCAACATCAGCAGCATCATATAATTCGTCGGGAATGCCTTGCAGACCTGCCAAGAGCATCAGTGCAAAAAATGGTATTCCCTGCCAAATAATGGTCAAAATCACCGCAGGAAATGCGGTGGACTGCTGGGCAAGAAACGGAATGTAGTTGTCGATTAATCCAAGCTTCATCAATAGATCATTGAGCACCCCATAATTCCCGTCATAGATCCAGCGCCACATGAGACCTATCAATACCCCAGGTGTAACCCATGGAATGAGGCTAATGGAACGACAAAACCCTCGCCCCCAAAATCTTCTATTTAAAAGCAGAGCTAATATGAACCCAAAAATAAATTGAAATCCAACGCCAGCCGCCACCCAGATAACTGTTCTGAGCATGGCTTGCCAAAATAATCCATCATGGAGCGCCGCGATATAGTTCGCAAGCCCTGTAAAGCGAATTTGGCTTGGCCGGCGCAGGTCATAGCTTTGAAAGCTCATCAATATCGCATTGAGCACGGGGAAGAACACCACCGCACACATCACTAGCAATGCGGGCGTAATTAGCACATATGGCCATATAGTTGATTTCTTTTTATGCATTACCATCTGCATAAAGGCCCCTTAGAATCCTTAGAATGCATAGGGCGCTTTACCTATAGTTACTATAGTTGCGTATCGCAGTCAAAGCGCCCTAACTACACTTTTTAACAAATAAGAATGCGCTAGTATCTGACTGATATCTAGCTGCCAGTTTTGCAATCTATTTTTTGCTAGTGCATCCTACTTACCCCAAAGCCCTTTTTGGAGCGTCTTCATTGCTTCTGCAGCTGAAATCTTGCCGCTTAACGCTGCAGCGACGGTATTCGGCCAAATTGTGTTGATCCATTCCGTGGTTGTATCGAGAATTGGCAAAATCCCTGCATAGGGCGCGCCTTCAATCGATACCTTCATAAAGCGATTGTTTTGGAAGAATGGCAACTGCTGCACATCTTTGCTAACCGGAACGTTGCCCGTTGCAGTACACCACATTTCTTGGCCTTTTCCTGTTGCGAGATACGAAACCCACTCAAAAGCCGCATCTTTGTTCTTTGAAGAATTGAGAATTACATTTTCCGTATCGCCCATCGAAGTCCAGCAACCAACTCCAGGAGGGAAAGCAAACGCGTCGACATCATCGCCAAAGGTTTCCACCATTCCAATTGAAGACCCAATATGATGAATAGTCATTGCCGTCTTGCCAGACTTGAAATTTGCGATGATCTCATTGAAGCCATCCATGGGAGCGGTAGGCGGTGCATAGCCATTCTTATAGAGGTCGATAAAATCCTGCATGCCTTGAATTGCCTGTGGTGTTGTCATATCGTCGAAATTACCTCCACGAGCCCAGATAAAACTGCCCCATGGCTCTTGCCCGCCTTTTGCTCCTCGCATACCGAAACCGTATACATCGATCTTGCCATCGCCATTGGTATCCATGGTGAGCTTCTTGCACGCTTCAAGGAATTCCGCATAGGTTTTTGGTACGCCAATCCCAGCCTTTGTAAAGAGCGAATGACGATAGTACACATATAGAATTTGCGTATTCCATGGCATGACGTACACGCTCTTTGTGCCGCTTGATTTTCTCATTGTTTCATAAAGACTTGGATCGATTTTATCCTTGTCTTTCCATTTTGCGAGATATGGATCTAAGTTGACGAGTAACCCATTGGCGGTAAAAAGTGGTGTCGATGTGAGCTTGAACGAAGAAGTATCAGGACCACCGCCTCCCATCACCGCACGGAAGAGCGTTTCGCTATATGCGCCTCCATCCCATGGATACTCTTGTGCAACAACGGTAATGCCCTTGCCATTGGTCGCATTAAAGTCTGCTGCTATCTTTTGCATTTCTGCGGAATACTTAGGATTATCCGCCCAATACCAATGGACAATCGTCACCGGCTTTGTCTGCGCATACCCTGCAATCGAAACTGCCAGAAATACCACTGCCATAATCGAGAACGCCAATTTCCTTTTCATTTCAATCTACCTCCTTCTCATAAAATCTCTATATTAAAATCTATGTTAAGACGATTCGCGCTTCAACGAAGCGCCGTTGTCGCGCTGCATACATGTGATTCCTCATAGCATCTTCAGCTCCGACTCCATTCTTCGCCACAATGGCTTTGACAATTCGATCATGTTCTCTATAAGTATTTATAAAGCGGTCGGGATCGCTCTCTGGAAATTTTTCATTGAGTGCGATTATTTGTGGCGTAATATAGCTCGTGAGCGATAAACAAACCGCGTTTTTGCTCGCTTTTGCAATTGCAATATGAAGGAGGTGATCTTCTTCCAGTGCTCGCTTGCCATTATCAGCCTTTGCTTTAAATTCCATATGCCATCTAAAAATTTCTTCGGTATCTTCAGGCGTTGCCTCCACTGCAGCTCTCCTTGCCGCATAGATCTCAAGAAGCTCTCGTATATCAAACAGATCAATTGGCGAAAAGGCATCCTGAAAGCTTGCGATACTCGCGATAAGCCCTGAGATCGCCTTGCTCCCCAGCTCTGCGACAATCGTGCCACGTTGCGGTAGCGTCCGTATAAGCCCATAATGATCAAGCCGAGAAAGCGCTTTCCGCACATACCCTCGACTCACCTTGAGCATTTGGCTCAAAGCCCGTTCAGAAGGCAACTTATCTCCTGCCTTGAGATTGCCAAAAATAATCTGCTCTCGAATATAGCGAAAGACCATCAATTCGCCTTCCAGCGTATCAGAGACTTGTTGCTCTTTCGAATGATTCATTGGGCAGCGCCTCACGCTTTATATAAATCGCAATCTTCACATTGATTGGAACCTAGGCTTCGGTTTTGGACTTGGCTAAAACCTGGGCCTCGGTACGAACCGAGGTTTTCGACGCGATCTTTGTGGCAACCTAGGCCTCAAACCGGAATGCAATTTTGGCTTCAGACTGACCTATAATCTGGTTAACCAGATATAGATAGTATCAGCCCATGTTGGGGAGTTGTCAAGGAAAATTTGTAATGGGATGAAACCACGGTGAGCAGTAACATAAAATGCCCACCTAAAAGGAAAATGTGTTAGCGCAAGCAGTAATGGCTATCAGAAGCTGCGAAGTCTAATCATGCTTTGCAAAATCTCTTAGGAAGAGCGCCAAAACGATCAGAGGGGAGATCAAGCGTGGTATGCTAGAGCAAGTACTTTCAGATATTCCCTTTTCGCGAAAGGAATAAATTAATAGTGTCACGAACCATTGATTTTTTTAAATTGATTTTTAAATCTTCGCTCCGATTGATTTGCTTTTTTGGGAAAGACGGTGTAGGTTAAAACAGATGATTAAATTGTTTTCGCACCATTGATATGCAAATGTTGTTCTTCGGTAGGTGCCGAAGCAACTCTGAAAGGAGTCTGAAAGGAGGCGATATTATGCAAAGAAAGGAAAACCTTAGACAATTGTTTGTTCTTTTTATTTGCATTATTGGCGTTTTTGCTCTTGTACCGGTATTTGGCCAGTCTTCACCGAATCTTCGCACTATTGCAGGCCTTCAGCCTGGATCGGTGTTATTTCTATCGATTAAGGGCGATGTGAGTGGAGCCTCATCGCTTTGGGGAACCGACATCTATACCCTCGATTCCAATGTTGCCGCTGCTGCGGTGCATGCAGGGGTTATAGCAAACGGTCAAACAGGGATTGTGGCAGTCGTTATTTGTGATGGGCTTTCTTCATATTCTGGCTCCCTCAGAAATGGCGTACAGAGCAGCTCATGGGGAAGCTATGGCCTGTCCTTCAGGTTCGTTGGGCTTGCTCAAGCCTCTGGAAGCCTCGCGCAAGCGACTCCCAGCGCGCCACCAGCAACACAAACACCGCCTACTCAGCTCAAGCCACCCACGCCATCCACTCCACCATTGCCACAGCCCCCAGTAGCGAGTCGCAATCTCTACGCCTTTGATGATCCCTATGTGCTCAAAAGAAATGGGAACTTTAAACCAGGTACTACTTTCTATGTACAAGTAACTGGAAAAGTCTCGGGAGCGGATGTCTGGGGAACCGATATCTATACCCTAGATTCCGATCTCTGCGCTGCGGCTGTTCATGCTGGTATTCTTTCGGACGGGCAGACTGGCATTGTTAAAGTTACGATACTCCCTGGCCAACAGAGCTACGTCGGTAGTACGCGCCATAATATCACATCGATGAATTATGGAAACTATGGAATGAGTTATTCGCTCGAGCCTGTGACGCAATCCTACGACCAAGTTGTGTGGATGATTCTAGACCCCGGTACGGCAGACTATATCCCCAATGTGACAGTGGGTAAGAGCTATGTTGTTTGGGTTACCGGCATGGCAGACCAGCGCAAGGTTTGGGGCACCGACATCTACACTTCAGATTCTTATATTGCGAACGCAGCAGTGCATGCAGGAATCCTTAAACCAGGAGAGAGCGCACCCGTCATTGTCCATGTCCTTGAAGGACAGCCTAACTATGAAGGCTCAACACGAAACGGCATCACCACAAAGGCTTATGGCTCGTATGAGCGTTCCTACACGCTCGAACCTGCGCGATGAGATGAGAAGCAATGTGAATGCAGAGCTCTTGGGACTATCTACCTAAGCGTCAAATAGACACCGTTGCGTAAAAAATCAGTAATGAGTCGGTGCGAGTCAGTATGGCAAGAATGCAAGCTTCTACTCAAGACTCTTTGCCTTTGGTAGCTCGTTGAATAGGTAGCACAGGTAATGATAGGGCTCATGGCCATCAGAAAATCCTTGGGTCATGCACATGAAGTGCTTTGATTGCGCAGTTGAATTTCTCTTATGCAGCGCCTGCACCACTGTCTCATCCATACAAGAAGGAGCTAGCCTCTCGTTCAGCCTGAGTGAAGGGGGAAATTTTAATCGAACTATATATGGGGACATTTTAATCGAGTCTTGACAATCTAGTTTTTTATGCTACTATTATTAAACCGGTTAAGCAACCCAACTTAATCGAATAGCATGAAGGAGGATGTAGTATGAAAAGGTTTTTGTTGGCATTCATGGCGCTGTTGACAGTTACTGCTGCATTTGGCGCTGGTAAACTTACCTTGATGCAGAATAAACCCGAGATCGATGCTCAGCTTAAAGCCTATGCAGCCGCATGGGGCCAGAAAAATGGCGCAACTGTTGTGATCAAATCTATTGGTGGAACCTCGGGCGGCATGGGTCCTCAACTCAAAGCTGACTATGCGGCAGGAGATATGCCGGATATCTTCGCCTTCGATGGCCTTGAGGCTTATAAGGAGTGGGAAGGAATTATACTAGACCTCTCAAATGAAGCCTGGGTTTCCAAGACCTCTGTTCCCTTCAAATATAATGGAAAGGTCTACGGATTTCCTGTGGCAATCGAAGGATGGGGATTGGCCTACAATGCTGACCTTTTGGCTAAGGCTGGCATAGATCCCAAGACTTTGAACAACTTCGACGCATATAAGAAGGCCTTCGAAAAGCTAGATTCTATGAAGAAGGATCTGGGTATCAATTCGGTTGTATCTATGGCCGCTTCCATTGAGATGGGATGGGTTACCGCTCATCATAATTTCAACTCTTTGCTATCCAATGGCTTGCCTTATGGCGACCTATCTGTTACGAACGATCTGTTGGCTGGCAAGGTCGATGCAAAGAGGCTTCAGGAGTATGCAGACTGGGTAGAGCTTCTATTCAAATATTCAGATAAAGCAATTCTTCTTACCGGCAACTATGACGCTCAAGTTGGAGCCTTTGCCACCGGCAAGGCCGTCTTCTTGCACCAGGGGAACTGGGTAGATCCTAACCTAAAGGATGCAAATGCCACATTCAAGATGGCTTTTGCTCCTCATGGATCGATGAAGAAAGTTACCGATGGTATCTTCGTATCCGCTCCATCGTATTATGCAATCAACAAGGAATCTAAGAACATAGCGCTTGCTAAGAAATTTCTTAACGATCTTGTCGTAACTCCGGAAGGAAATAACTACATGGTCAAGGAAGCAGGCATGATTCCAGCCTTCTCGAATATTACTCTCGGGCCAGAAGGTCAGCTATCCAAATCTGTTCAGCAGTGGTCGGCAGCCGGCAAGGTCTATAGCTGGAATCAATATTATTTCTCGGGCGATTTTAGAGACAAGGTGCTTACTCCGATCTATAACCAGTTCGCAGCCGGCAGCATCAGCAAGGCTCAATTCATCGATCTGATGACCAAAGCATTCAAGGATAATGCCAAGAAGTAATCTATCATAGTAGAATACTTTTCCAGCGAAGCTGTCCGCGCAATTGCTTGATTTGGTCCGCCTGCATTGCTAATGTGGATGCAGGCGGTTTTGTTTTTCAATCCTCGATAAAGAAGGGGAGCATTCATGACAAAAAAAATGGAATCTGCATTGGTATTTTGGGTATTTCTTTTGCCTGTGCTAGTTGCGTTTATCATGGTAATGGTGATTCCATTTATATTGGGCTCCTATTATGCGTTTACTAATTGGACTTCATCGGCAAGGGTAGATAGCGTCTTGAGGTTTGTAGGTTTCGAGAATTTTATCAATAGCCTAAAAGATCCATCATTTTTATACTCTTTCGGAATTACCTTTTTATATACGATTTTAAACATGATCGTCATAAATATTGTGGCCTTTGTGCTGGCTCTGTTGGTAACGGGCGATCTTAAGTTCAAGAATGTATATCGAGTCGGCTTTTTCCTGCCCAATCTCATCGGAGGAATCATTCTCGGATATATTTGGCAGTTTATCTTTAACAATGCCCTTCCTTCGCTTGGTTCTATCATATCTGCCTTTGATTTCTTATCTGATCCAGCCAATCTAATGCTAAGCAAGCCCAACACTGCTATCGCCGCAATGATCATAGTGGGGACATGGCAATACGCTGGTTACATAATGATGATCTATGTTGCAGCGATAGAAAATATTCCCCAGGAACTCATCGAGGCTTCAAGAATGGATGGGGCTACTCCATGGATCCGTCTCAAATCTATAACAATTCCTCTGTGTGCTCAGGCTTTTACAGTCACAATGTTTCTTACGCTTGTCAATTCATTCAAACAGTTCGATGTCAATGTTTCGCTGACGAGCGGTGGACCTTCTACTATGTTGATGGGTCAACCTATTTTTGGAACGGAGCTTCTTGCTCTCAACATATACAATACAGCTTTTATCTCGAACAAGCTGTCCGAAGCACAGGCAAGGGCGTTTATCTTTTTCTTGATACTAGCGATCATTTCGATCATTCAGGTGAACGTGAACAAGAAAAAGGAGATCGAGTTATGAAAAGCAGTAAGATTAGAAGACCATCATCTTTCCTTGCCGAAATACTCACCATCATTCTTTTTGTGCTTTTCTTATTCCCCTTTTTCCTCGTACTCATCAATTCGGCTAAGACATCTTTCGAAGTGACACAGTATCCACTGGCCTGGCCTAAAAAATGGGAGACGATTGTCGATAATATCATCAAAATTTGGACCAGTGAGTCGGTTTGTTATCCTAGCTCCCTCCTTTCGAGTGCCATAATTACGGCCGTTTCTCTGATTTTGATCAATGTCTTTTCTGCGATGGCCGGATGGGCTCTGGTAAGGACAAAAACTAAGGTCTCTTCATTCATATTCTTCATTTTTGTGGCTTCGATGGTGATTCCTTTCCAGATTGTCATGTTTCCTCTTTTATCATGGTTTCGCACCGTTACCGTTGCTACAGGCATAAGGTTGCTGCGCACTTATCAGGGGATTATTCTAAGTTATGTCGGCTTTGGTGCACCTCTTTCTATATTTATGTTTCATGGTTTCATCAAAAGTATTCCTTTGGAGTTAGAGGAGGCGGCCACTATCGATGGATGTCATCGGCACCAAATCTTTTTTAGGATCATTTTCCCAATTCTCAAGCCAATTCAGGCTACCGTGCTGGTTCTTAATGGTATATGGATTTGGAATGATTATCTTCTGCCTCTTCTTGTGCTTGGCAAAGGCAATGATGTAATGACTGTGCCTTTAGCTGTATCCAATTTTGCTGGAGCCTTTGTCAAACAATGGGATCTCATTCTTACAGCTATACTTATGGCAATGATTCCCGTAATCGTATTCTTCCTTTTTGCTCAAAAATACATAGTCAAAGGAATGGTTGCAGGTGCAATAAAATAATAATTTTTTGATGAATATAGCTAATTCTAAACAATATCGAAAGTTGCGGTAAGCTCAGGAATCGAAACCCGTCGAAGCGCAATAGTTATGTTCGTATCTGGTTTTACATTACGAGATATATGAATAAGCATTTCGATTCCGAAAGATGGTATATAGATATGAGCATGGCCTCTGTCGACCTCTAGGACAATCGCTTGACCTTTCCAATCTCTATGTTTGCTGAGGTAAACCATTGCCCAATGAAGGCGGGAATCTCTTTCAGCTTGGCGATTCTTTGCCGCTTGCAGACCATAGAGGTAGAGCCTTTGGTCAAGCATTTCTCGGCTGAGTCCTATTTGCGCTTCTCTAGGAATTCCTTCCTCTAATATATTGCTGGATTTCTGTCGGGCAAGCTCTGCGTGTATCTGATAATGCGCTAACAGATCTTGATATCTTCGAAGTGGGCTAGTCACTTGAGAGTAAAATGATAGACCAAGGCCTGCATGAGCGCCGCAGGTTGAGCTTACAATAGCCGTCCGCATAACCTTGCGTCGCGCATAGTTTTCAGCAAGGCTTTCCGAAAGTCCCGCTCCGCATCCGGCAGATTCGGCGGAGATGGGAGGCTCCTGCGAAACATACGGAAAAGCAAGGCCAGCCGCATAAGCCCATCGTGCTGCTGCCTCCCCTGCCAAAATCATGAGTTCTTGTACAAGCCTTGCCGATCTAGTTGCAGGTACAGGCAAAAACTCGACATTGCCGTCTATGGCTCTAATCGACACTTCAGGGAATACAATATCCACGGAGCCCTGATCTTGCCTGAGCTTTTTTCTTGCTTCCACAATTTCATTTAAGTTTTGTAGTACTTCATTAGTTTCTAGCAAGACATCAGCCTCTTCGTAGGTAAGCCTTGCTACCTTTATAATACTTGGTACGATAGATATTTGATCAATTTTGCCATTTTTCTGCAAGGTGATTCCGAATGAGAGAGCTTTGGATTCTGGTAAAATGCCCAGTCCAAAGGCCTCGATCAAGGAGTGGTGAAGCATGGGTATTGTTTTTTCCGGTAAATATAAAGTGGAAGCTCTTGCGCATGCATCCTCGTCCTCGGTGGAAATAGGAGCGATCGCGGAAACAGGATCCGAAACATGTATCCAGACTCTATTGCCTTCTATAGAGATGGCATCGTCGGGATCTTTGGACCATGGATTATCGATGGCAAAGGAAGAAAGATATCTCAAGTCCAATCGGTCCAAGGTCAATTCAGATCGTTCTCGGATATTCTTTGGTTCGCAAGGCATTGATAATATGCATCCATTTCGATCTAGCCAAGGATTAATAAAGGGTTCCCAAAATCCGGTTGCAAGCAATGCTTCATGGACCGCTTGTGGAGTCAATCTGATTCCAAGATCGCGCGCTATTGGGCTATCAACTGCGAAGCCGCGTGCAAACCTACTCAATTCATCGACAAAAGGCTTGAAATTCTGGTCTTTATCAACAAAGGATGGATCGTTCTTTTTCCACGCAAGCCCGAACGCCTCAACGAAAGCTGCTCTGGTTTCGGTGATTTCTTTTTTTTTCCTTTCCTTTTCAATTAATTTCTGTTGTTCTTCTTTGCTTCGAATTCTAAAGCCATTATCGAGCATTTCTATGGCAGGGTTTTCCAGCAGCATATGCCAAGCTATAACGATATGCTTGGCCTCGACTTTGCTCCATGCAAGTTCGGCAAACTCATTCCAGGAGACTATTGGAACACCTTCCGGGTTTTCTTCTTTAAGCAGATCCAGGGCTTCATATACTTCTTTGCTATGTTGAGCAATTGGAAAGGAGTGAATCGGGCCAGCATGGACCATGGCCAGGTCTTTATTGCGTACCTTGCGCTCATCTCCATCTATTGTCTTGATCAAAATCCTATCTAAATCGTTTGAAAGAACAATGGCAGGTCTTGTTTTATACATCACCAAAGAATGAGGGGATATCATGTGTTGTTTATAATCTCGATAATGTGGATATACAAGTGTGTATCAATGATCTATTGCGAATGCTGAGCGCTTCTGTTATATTTGAGAACAATTGGTGACATGCCCATCCTCTAAACATGAATGTGGGAGAATTTACGGAATTAAGGAGAATAGAAATGACAGCATTGTTAGTTGGAATTGGACTAATAGTATTAGCTGTGCTCATGGTAATTCCAGGAATTTTGGGCTGGTGGAGCGATGTTCTTGCTTTTCTTCGGGGTGCTCTGCCTGTAATAGCTTTCCTGATCGGCGCCCTCGCGGTTTTTATTGGGATCGCGGATATTAAGGATAAAATAGAAGAGAAAAAAGAAGAAGAAAAAGAAAAAGCAGAAGAGAAGAACAAGTCTGAGAATTCCGAAAACTAAGAGAAGGCAACCGAGAACAAAGGAGACTGGTAGCTGCTTTTGGTCTTGGATGCTTGACAGATTTTTGAAACTGTGGGAATATGCACCCGCATTTTTTGATATTTCTCAATAAGGTGAAGGCGTATATAAATGAAGACCGCATTTTTTACCGCTGCAACCGCCGAGCGCAAGTGGTATGTAATCGATGCAGCGGGCAAGCCACTTGGCCGCGTAGCAGCTAAAGTTGCTTCGATTTTGAGAGGCAAAAACAAGCCGACATTTACTCCAAGTCAAGAGACAGGCGATTATGTCATTATTATCAATGCTGACAAAGTCGCCATAACAGGACGCAAACGCCAGAATAAAACATACTATCACCATACCGGGTATCCTGGTGGTATTAAGGATTTTAGTTTTGACCAACTTATTGCCCGCAATCCGGTATCTCCAATGGAGATTGCAATCAAAGGGATGTTGCCAAAGGGGCCTCTTGGCCGAAAGCTGTTCAAGAATGCAAAGGTCTATGCCGGTCCCGATCATCCGCACCTAGCACAGAATCCTATCGCAATAGATATTTGAGCGGAAAAGGAAAGAAAATGGTAAAGAATATCAATCTTGGTATTGGTACCGGTCGCAGAAAATGCGCAGTCGCAAGGGTCTTTCTGCGAGAAGGTTCAGGCAAAATATTCATTAACGAGAAGGATCTAAAGGACTATTTTGCGGTTGATGGTCTGATTGCCCAGGTCAGAAAACCGTTCCTTGTAACCGATAGCGAAAATAAATTCGACGCATATATTACGGTAGTAGGTGGTGGTCTATCCGGACAGGCAGGCGCATGTTCTCATGGGCTTGCCCGCGCCTTAGCTCAGATCGATCCGGCAAACCACATTTCGCTCAAGGCCAATGGCCTATTGACTCGTGATCCGCGGATGGTGGAAAGAAAAAAATACGGCCAGCGCGGCGCCCGCCGAAGATTCCAGTTTTCTAAACGCTGACGACCTATGGCGAAGCGGATCGATTCCGTTCGCAAAAAGGCCTCCGGATCGCTCGAAGTGGCGGTTTCCGGGGGCTTTGTGTTTTGTTTTGATGAAGTAGATGCACAGCTTCTGGATTATTCATTGAAGACCCATCCGTCGGATTTGCCTTTTTCGGGCAAATATTTCTTAGATGTTCATTCTCCGGCAGAACACTCAGTGGATGCATTGGCAAGACATTCATCAGCAGTGCACTTAATTGCCGCGGATTCAATCGAATTCTCAGAATCCGCAATTGCTGGACATTATGGACCAAAATCCATTTTGCTATTCCAAGATGAATCAATCGATGAAGACTCGTTATTGCTTCTCGGTCGTCTTAATGATCTGCATAGGGCTCGCTCTGATGCTCTTTTAATTGTTTCTCATAACGAACAGGCTTCAAGACAATTATACCTGAAGCTTCTAAAAAGAGGATATGAGCCGGAGATTGCCAATACCTGTGTTCGATGGACATGCGCGGAGCATTATGTTGATGACCGCCGCTATGTGAGAATGCTTTTTAAATTGCACTGTGTTAAGAAAGGGCAGGGGCCCACCAGGATGCAGGCGCTTGCATGGCCTCGAATCGGGCTTTTCGAAAGCCCTCAGACAATCTTGGCTGACGGAATGGCTGCCATTCCTGAAGACGATCTCATGGAAGCCATAAAGAAGAATATTGAGTCCTATCAAAGGAAGCCGTCAACATTTTCGCGCCTAGATCTAAATTCCAATTCTTCTGAAAAGCGAACTTTTTTGCGTTCATTTTTAAGAAGACAGGGTTTTCCATATCAGTCAATCGAGAGGTTTCTTGAAACCTTGGTAGAGAAGGAACACAAAAATGATTAAAAATACTATTTTCCAATACTTGACAGACCTTACAAATAGATTCAATAATATGTCAGAGAATTCAAGTCGGAGGCGCATATCGAATGGATGACGACATCCTTACTATTGAAGAAGTAGCGAAGTACTTGCGGGTTTCCGAACGAACAGTTTACGACTGGGCTCAGAAAGGCGAAATACCGTCCGGAAAAATTGGCACTGTCTGGCGTTTTAAAAAAAGTGAAATAGAGCGGTGGGTGAACGAGCGCCTTTCTTCGAACAGGCCTGTTTCGCTCATCAACAGCGTAAAAATCCAGAATATCATTTCCCTTGATCGGATCATTTTTCTGGATTATCCCTCCAAGCGAGATGCACTTATCAAATTAGCAGAAAATCTATCGACTGCACCCCAAATAAAGAATAAAGAAGAATTGATCTCGGAAATTATCCGACGCGAAGAACTCATGAGTACAGCGATCGGAAAAGGCATCGCCATTCCCCACGTGCGGCTGAATTCGGTTACGGACCTTGTGGTTTCTATAGGCATTTCTCGTTGCGATATAGTCGATTTTCAGACGCTCGATGATGTGCCAGTGCGGCTATTGTTTATGATTGCCGCCGCATTTAACCAGCATGCATATTATTTGCAAACGCTGTCGTTTTTCTCTGCAAGACTCAAGGTAGTTGAGCTGCGAGATGGGCTTCTAAACTGCAAGACCACGCAAGAAGCATATGATTTGCTTATTCAGCAAGATCGATAGCGCTTTGCTGCTTCTGTGAGAGCACCTGCAGTGCGCATATGCGTTTCTGTGGGTGCTTTTTATTCGGCTACGAAGGGATCGTTCTGTGTACTTAAAAAGCCTTGAAATATTTGGATTCAAATCCTTTGCGGACCGAATACGCATCGAGTTTTCAAAAGGAATCTCGGCTCTGGTAGGTCCTAATGGTTGCGGCAAATCCAATATTGTAGACTCGATAAAATGGGTGGTAGGCGAACAGTCTGCGAAGAGCCTCCGAGCGGAGACGATGGAAGATGTTATATTCAACGGCACCGAAACAAGAAGGCCTCTTTCTGTCGCAGAGGTAGCGATTACAATTAGCAATGATGAAGGTGTGCTACCTCTAGATGTGCCCGAAATAGAGGTAAAACGAAGGATATATCGCTCAGGGGAAAATGAATACTTCATAAACAGCAAGCCAGCAAGACTGAAGGAGATTAGGGAGCTTTTCTGGGATACTGGCATTGGAAAGTCAGCCTATTCTGTGATGGAGCAAGGGCGCATAGATCCTGTCTCTTATACACATCTCCGAGCCCACGAGACCGTACTAGATCTCGTATGCCGTCTTCTGCTTGAAAAAAAAAAGAAAAAAAGAAAGCCAGTCGTTCAAGTGGAAGGTTTCAAAAAAAAAACAACATAACACATACACAGTACAGACATATCTCTGACACACT